>CERN01014586.1_pt1 | contig 16897 bp, 16 predicted proteins | sample 530761 | NCBI WGS metagenome assembly CERN01 (sample SAMEA2620947, study PRJEB7988) | marine metagenome | isolation source: saline water (ENVO:00002010), including | reverse complement strand
ATTTGATTAGCAGCTAACAATAATTCTATCTTGTGTAACTTAGTCGATATATCTGCTAAGATAGTCTTTAATTCATTATCAGACTGCTCTAAGTGATATACCCTAGAAGAAAGTTTAGTTACTTTAGTTTGTAGATTAGTCCAAACACCTACACCAGTTGAGAGTAATACAACTATTGATATTATCAACTCTATTAATCCTATTGTTACTTGCATTACTTTATTTTGTTTTATATAAAGGGAGTGAAAGTAGTCTATCGAAAAGGTAGCGAAAAGATACACTGCAATCAACCTCCCTTTTTTTATATTGCTTGTATTGTTATTCTTGCACCATAAATTTCGTCACTAGATGCACCTATATAAATTTTTATTATTCCATACTTACCAACCGCAAACTCGTGTGCTGTTGACAGTGTCATAGTGGTGTTCATTGTACCACTAGTTTGTACATTTGTCACCGAGTCTGCATTGTGATTCGCCTCAGCTAAATCAAAAGTTCTATTGTTCGCCCCGTAAACGTCTACTGCCGTAACCTCATAATCACTAGGTGTAAAAAACATAGCAAAAACGTATGTATGCCTAATATAAGTTGAGGGTTGAACGCTTCCACCATTATCTCTTGAATACATTTTAAATGTAGTTCCACTTGTAGTTAGAAAATCACTAGGCTTTAGGTAAATGTATTGTGTTGTTATACCTTGGTATAAATTTTCAAGACTTGAGCCACCTGTTATTACGTTGGTTAGGTCATATAATAAAGGGCTTAATATTGACCCTGATGGATAAGATAATGTAAGTGTAAACGAAACTAAATCTATTACTGTATCACTTGTAGTTGAATCTCCTGCTGCTGTTAAAATTAATGGATTAGAGCCGTCAGGATAAGTTAATAATAATTTTTGCCCATTATATATTTTACCCTTACTATTTGCACTTAATGTAACTTTTGTATCAGTTGTTCCATTAGTTAAAGTAGAAGTAATTTTACCATAGCTATTGTTGTCAAGCATCTGTCTACCTGCTGTGTTTTGCTGATTGACTATTTGCTCTGTATCACCAACTGGAGGTTGTGGAGAAGGTCCGTTAGGTGTCGTTCCACCTGTAATATTTGTAGTAATAGAATTTATTTTATACCATTCACCACTAAGTATTTCTGATTGAGCTTTAAATGTCCCTCCTAAAAAACTATAATATTTAAAATTACTATCATCATTTATAGAGTACTTAATTAATTTTAATGGAGAAATATTATCACTTTGTATATCAGCTTGTAATATCTCTAAAGGCTCTACTTGTAATTGTAAAAACTCATTTACTAATAATTGTGATGCGTTTATATAACTACCACTATTACCTCTTCTAAATCCAGGTACTACTTCATAAATTGAGCCTGAGTTGTATTGAAAAGAATATAAACTATTAACTGAACTTTGACCTAAATTAACATCACCTAAATCAAATTGCTCAATAGCTGTATTATTAGTTTGTGTTGCAGTATATATAATACCATTAGTAACATCATTATCTTGATTATTTTCTGTTGGTATAAGTGTAATACTTTCACAAGTTACTGCTGTTGATCCTGGAGTCGGATCGTTCAAATTTCCATATACAACACCACCCGTAGGTACTGTGTACATTTGATAATAATCATTATCACAAGTAAGTTGAATATAAAGATTTCCTGATATTGGAGGCTGTTCAACAATCGCATCAAAAATTAAGTCAGTATAAAATTGTTGATTATTGCTAACAGTAATGTTCGTACTACAAGGACCACCACTTTGACCATATATATTACTAACAAGTCCTACAGCCATATTTGAAGTATCATTAACGGGTAGACTGGTGTTTGCTGCGTAACCTCTTTTAATGTCTATAGATGTAGATGTATTTTGCCAAGTTAAAATATTACTCCCCTCAGTTTGTTTTAACCAATGATTATTAGTACCATCAGTTATATATATTGTAAGAGTACCAGTTGTTAAAAAACTTGACCTATCTACACTATAATTAGATGCTATCGTTCCAGGCGCAACATTAAAACTGAAATCTGATACAGCCAACCTTTCATAGTATTTAGCAAAAAAACTTAATTGAAGTTCACCTGTTAATCCTGATTGTATCTGACCTGCAAGAAATGAAGTATTTAAAAATTGACCTGAACCTATATCAAAATTACTAAAACCTCCATTATGATTTACTTTTACACTCTCAAAGCTAGGCTCATAATTAATTGTAGAGCCTTGTAAAATTACATTATTAGATTGGTCTATAGTAAGTAATGTATTTACAGTTTCAGAAGGATTAACTATAGGTATTTGTGTGTCTCTATAATCGTAAAATTTTAAATCTCCTGATGTATTATCTGCTAAACTATTTGGTTGAATGAAATTGTAATGACCCTCTGCTAAAAACCCAACAGTATTAAAACTTTTTAGAACACCATCAAATACATCAGATGGTTTGTATTTGTAAGCATCTTTATCCTCTTCAATATTATTATCTTCATCATAGGTTGTAGGTTTACTAACAAAACCTTTAGAAACAAAATAAAGTATAGCAGGGTTATTTGAGTCGTAATCTCCCTCTCTCCACCAGTCTAAACTTGTCCGAAGCCATCTAAACGCTGAAGGTGCTGGTGCTAAATTACCATAATTTGAGTTTACTATACCCATATCACTACCTATACTAACAAGAATGTCTTTTATACTATGTGCAGCATTTTTTTCAGCTTCACCACTAAAAAATCTATCTTTTTCTTTAGCCCAAAAACCATAAGAATCTGTTGCTGTTATATTAAATTCATAAGGATAAGGTGCGTTTTCTATAGCATCAAATGCAGGTTGTACCCACCCATACCACCAAATATTATCATTATTAACAGCACCTCTATATATTCTTATAAAATATTCTCTATAACCTAAATTAAATGAATCGTATAAAAAGTTTTCATCGGTATTATTTTCAACTATATAATTAAGTTTACACTCTGAACCTAAAAACTCTCTATCTCTTGTACCTCCACGACCATTCCAAGTAATCTCAAATCCTTCACCTCCAGTATTAAATTCAAGAGCAGGTGCAAAATATTTTTTTAATGATATTGATTTAACATCTCCTGCAAAGGCAGCAAGAGGGTCTATATATAATTGAGTTCCGTTAGCTGTTAATATTTCGGTGTGTGTACCATTTTCATTTAAAAGAGCCGTTGCTGCTGTTCCTAATTTTACTTGAACACTTCCTGCCGTTACACTAGCTAACTCTATTGTTACCTCATAAGCAGCACCATTTGTAAGTAAATTAGTATCAAAATTGTAAGGTAAAGCATCTGAATTACCTGCTGTGTGCCTTGCAGCACCTCCATTATCTGAAGTCCAAGACCAACCAGGTATAGTAACTCCTTGACCTGTCCAATAAGTTATATAAGATGGTGAGTTTGGGAAATCTCTTGCAGCACTTGGGGAAGGATAAATAGAATCACTACCATCAATTTCTGTATCAGCATAATCTTTTTTCCAAATCTCAATATTCCAATTTGAACCTTTTTCACCTAGAATGTTAGTGTATCGGTATTTACCAAATCTTAAAGCCATAATTTATCTTCTACTTTTTCTTCTTTGTGCTTTATCAAATACAATCAATAAATCATCACCTGTAATTCTTACATCAGGTATTACTGAACCACCAAATCCACCATTAGGAATTATAGTTCCTTTTTGTGAAGGTACGAATAATTCAGGTCCTTGTTCCCCAACTAAACTAACTTTACCTAAAGGCGGTTGACCTCCGTTGGCGAAACTACCACCCATCATACCAAGCATTGTTTGTTTAAAGCCTGACATTCCTTGACCTGCAAAAGCACCTCCCGCAGGAGCAACTCCTAAAGCACTAAATATTGCCGTCATTATAAGGGCTTGAATAACCATCTTAGCCATAGCTTTAAGTAAATCAAAAAACAAGTTACCTAAGTTTTTTAAACTTAATTCTCCTGATACTGCCATTTGAGCAAACGCATCAGAAAATGCAAATCCTACATCTAAAGCAAATCCAGTTAGTGTATCTTTTACAGCTTGAGTCTTAGCATCAAAATTGTCAACCATTTGTTGCATAGCATCTGTAGTGTTAATCAAAGTTCCTTGAACTACATTTGATATAGCTGTTGGTGCTATAGCACCTAAAGTTGGAACTGCTTTTGCACTATCTACAGCTTTTTCTTGCTTAAATTTTTCTTGTCTATCTAATTCTTTATTAATTTCTTCAAGTGCTTTGGCTTCTGCCTCTAAAGCTTGATGAGTTGCCCAAGTTGAAAGCATAAAGCCTTTTTGACTCTGTATAGCTTTATTTCTTGCAGCCTCTTGCTCTTTTAATCTTGCTTCATCACCTAATGTATCTGCAAACGATGCGATAGATGCGAATATTGCTGAACCTGCAATAACTTCTAAACCTAGGGCAGATAATGCTGTTCCTACAGTAGCAACTGCCCCTGCTACTACTCCAAATCCTGTTGTTAATAATGGTATAAGTGCTACCATAGCACCTAGAGCTATTAAAACTGGTCCTGCTGCTAGAGCAATACCACCTATTGTTACAATTAATTTTTGAGTATCTCTGTCTAATTTTCCAAACTCACCAAATAATTCTGTAACAGTTTCTATCATAGGCATTAACATTTCTGATAATACTTCACCTAATTCTAACCTAAAACCTTCAAATGCACTCTCTAACTTTTTAACCTTAGCAAAAGTAGTTTGACCCATAAGGTCAGCCATTTCTTTTAACTTAGTAGTATTAGTTGCATAAGCACTTGATAACTCATTTACCTTTTCTAAGTTATCTGTTAATACAAGTAATTGGTTGGCTGCCGTAGTACCAACTAATTCTTGCGCTCTATTAAGATCCATTTCACCTTCAGCAGCTTCCTCTAGTACACTAGAAAACTTTGTACCAGTTTCATTTAACTTCATAAATATTTTACGAAGTCCTGTACCTGCTTTAGATGCCTTAATACCATTATCCATTAAGACACCCATCATAGCAGACAACTCTTCTATGTTAACACCTACTGCGTTAGCTGAAGCACCTGCGTGACCAAAGGCTGTTGCGAATGTATTTAATTGAATTGATGAATCTGAGGCTGCCGAGGCTAGTGTGTTTGATATACGAGCTGCATCTTCTGCCTCTAAATTAAAAGCATTTATTGATGCTGATACAACTTCAGATGCTAAAGATAAATCTTCTCCTGTAGCTAAGGCAAGGTCTAGTATAGACTCAGTCATACCTTGTATTGCATCAGGATTAAATCCTTTACGACCTAATATTAATTGTAAGTCGGCTACTTGAGATGCTGTAAATTGAGTAGTAGAACCTAATCTCTTAGCTTCTTTTGTGAGCATTTTAAACTCTTCGGTTGTAGCACCAGTAACAGCATTAACCTTCATCATAGAGTTCTCAAAATTAGAGAACGTATCGAAGGCTTGTTTACCCATAGCAGTTAAAGGTGCTGTAACACCAAAAGTCAGCATAGAGCCGACACGAGCTGCTTGTGAAGCAAAACCTGCTATTGATTTATTTGCTTTACCAAGACCTGCTTCCAAGCCTTTGATATTAGCAGCTACAATTATCGATATAGTTTTTACTCCACCCATTTTAAACTTTGATTTTTTTAGGTTCTGTTAGTTTGTATCTCTTTAAAACCTCAGCGATTTGCTCTTTACTAGCAACATCTTTTTTAATTTTAACTTTGCTGTCCCAAGGGAAAGGCATTAATTCTTTTGGTTTAAGTCGATGTTTTGAGTGAGGTACTATACAACTGTGTACTATCATTCTAGTTTGTTCCCATCTGTTTTGAGAAAGCTGCTCGTTGTACTTTCTAAAGCCTCTTATTTTGTTGTCTAAGGAACGTGGGGTCAAATCATATAACTCTTCATCACTTAACCCCAACATTCCCAATCCAACTTCTTCTAACTTATCCCAATTTACTTCACCTGTATCTTCATCAATAATTTCCTCTCCCTCTTCTACTTTCCCTTTTTCTGAGGTTGGTCTAATTGGAACGCTTCAAAGATTTCATTTATCTTAGAGAAATCTTCATTGTCTATCCATTGTTCAATATCTCGAACTTTGTACTTAAACTCTTCTCCGTTCTTCTTAGCACCATATTTTAGACCATAGTAAGCTATAATACCAACGTGGTCTATCTCTGTTCCTAATTGATCCATTTGATTTAACTTTAACTTACAATCGTTACAGATGTCTTTTAAAGCTAAATAACTAAATCTAATTGGTCGTTTCTGACCGCCTATTTCTACCTTTTTCATTTTTTGTTACCTTTTTAATTTAAATTGATTTATAAAACTTTCTTTAGTGATATTGAACTTAGCCAAATGTCGGTATTTGCAGATCCCCTCTTTAGATATAAACCTGATACACCTGCTTTTATTGTAACTTTATGAGTTCCTACTGTTACAGGAATCAACACATCTTGTGCAGCCCAACCATCAGTTATAAGTATTGCTCCTGCATTTTGTTGAGCAACTGTATATTCAAGTAAATAAAAATCAGTTGGATTCATTATGCTTAATTTTGCCACATAACTAGCATCATTAGAAGCGTTACTTTTAATTTTTGCATAGCCGTTTTCTACAAGACTTAATGATTGATTTGAAGGGTCAACTGACCAATAACTAGCATCATCAAACCCTGTATCAGCAATTAACTCAGGTCCAAGTCCATTAGGATAAACATTACCTGTACCTGTAAATGTAGCCGAACAAGTTAGATTATCTTCAACTCCTGCATCAAAGCTTACCGATGATACAAGTGCGTTTCCTTGCCAATGTGTAATATCGGTAGGGTCTTGATAATCGGTTGCTTCAGGTGCTAATTCAATTTGCCAAGATGATAAAAATATTTCACTTGAATTTTGTGAGTTATATACGCCAGGATATACAACTAACCTAAAATCTTGTGGGTCAGACTCAGAACCTACAGAAGTAGATATATTATTCATTTGAAAAGATACTCTAGTATAGCTTGATGTACTTAACCCTGTTATATTCCAATATTGAGAACCTACACCAGCTTGTGCAATACTCCCATCACCCTCTAATTTTGTTACTATTGCTGATTGTGCAGTTGCAATATTACTAACTGTAAAAGTAGCTGATGTTGTACTACCACTCCCTTTAAGATAAAAAGACCAATTTACATTTTTACCCTCTAATCTAGCTGATTTTATTGTATATTTTATAAATTTAAAACTAGTAGATGCACCTGTGTTAAATTTACTAGCTGTACTACCCCCAAATGGATCAGCTTGTAAATTATATTGTGTGCCACTTGATGAAGCAAACCCATCAACCCCACTTTGTGTAACGTTAGTACGAATAATGTTTCTAATTCTATCTGAGAAACTTAAATCGACTAAACTTCTATTTTTAAGTTTATCGAAGAAATCAGTACCATCTAAAGGTACATCGGGATTTATTGATTGTAATATATCGGTTGATACTTCAAAAGACTTTAAACCACCCAAAGACTCAGACCATCCGCCTGAATCCTTGTTGGTTACATCTCTTAAATCCATATTAGTGCTAAATGAAGCTGATGTACTAAAAGCTACAGGGTCAAATATTGCTGATGAACCAGGAGTAACTATTTCTATTATGATAGCATCATCGTTAAGAGTAGCTGTTCCATTTACAATTTCTAAAGTAGGAACTATTCCAACAGCACCATTAGTAAAATCTCTATAAGTATAATTACCATCTGTTTGGTCAGACCCTAAAGAATCAACATAATCATAAGTTGCTGATGTTAATACAGCATTTATAGCAGCTAAAACAGTAGAACCTGTATTGGTACTTGCTGCTGTAGATATATCATCAGAAACAACACCACTATCATTAGTAATGTTATTTATTTTAACTGTACCTGTAGTTCCACCATCAGGAACTTCGATAGGATCTGTAGTCAATACTCTAATCCTAGTAATTTGAGCCACAGCACTTGCTGTCTTAGCATAAACCAATAAATCCGAAGCGTTTTGAATTGCCATAATATATGGATTTAAAAGTTAATATTATGATTTAACTAAAGGTCCAGTTCCAGTTAAAGAGATTGAAAAAGTTGCGTTTTCTTCTACACCTGCATCTACAGATATTGAAGTGATTAAAGCGTTTCCAGTAAAAGTCATACCAGTCATACCAAAAGTACAAGATATTGCGTTTCTTGCTTCCCAAGCTACATATAATTCTTCTAAGTAAGCTTTACTACCATCTGTAGTAGGGTCTACTTCTACAAAAGCGTCTCCACTTAATTCATAAGATTTAAGACCACCTAAGTTATCTTGCCACCCATCTGAAGATTTTGTTGTAGAATCACGAAGATCCATATTAACAGAAATTGAAGCTGAAGTACAATGAGCTATCGGCTCTAATCCTGCTGCTGTAGTTACACTTAAAACTACGTTTGTTGCGTTTTGAATTGCCATTTTATTTTAATTTTTAATTATTAGACAGTTAAAATTTACGTTTTTGTAGAATTTCTCAGGAGTCTTAAAATAGTCATCGTCTAAATCAAGAAATCTGAATTTCGCTGTGTAGCTTACACTATCTTCAGTATAAGTCACCTCGTACAAGTCTAAGGCTTCTACGGCTGCCTTGGCTTGATTATATGTTGTGTTATAAGTGTCTGCGAAACAAGCGATGCGAATTGACACATCACACGAGTTAAGCGAACCACCTTTAGATAAAAAGTTCGATACGTTAGTTATTTCAAACGTAGAGCAAGGGTAAGATACACCTTGAGGTATTATAACAGGGAAAACCTTGTTACTACCATTGGCTGTAGTAAAAGCAGCCGTTGCTTGTAATCTTGTTACTATTTCTTTTCCTATTACTGCAAACATCTAAAATCCTGCTTGTTTAATCATTTTATCTAATAACTTATCTAAGTCTTTCTCAGCTTGTAAATAAATCTGCGATTCCATCTTTCTAGCTGTAGCCTGAAACACGTCAGGTCTAGGGTCTTGTATAGCATTACCTTTAATTTGCATCGCAGGTAAGTTTTTACTATCTCTCCCTTTAATTCTTATAGGTGTGGTTTTACGAACAATAGGACCAACAAATAAACCTGGCTCTCTCGATTTACGAGCTGTAATTACACCAATGGTTTTAAAAGTTGGTGTTCTACCACTTTTTCTTTTATAATTAGAGTTACTATTAAACTCTCTTTTATAAGCACTTTGAATACCTCTAGCTAATTTATTAGCAGCAGGTCTTAACGCTTTATTTATGGCTGTACGAGATTGACGAGATGTTTGACCTAGCTTTTTTAAACTACGTTGCACATCTTGAATACCTTGTACTCGTATCGTTCTATTATCAGCCATAACTATATTGGTGAAGCTGTTGGTAAATCTTGCTTTACAAAAACTTCAATGAACTCTTTTCTAGGGTCTATAACGAAACCTAATATCTCGTATATATCGCTAGTCTCTACTTCCTCAATAATCCAATTAGCTTTTATACCTTTTGTCTCACTTGAGTATCTTATAGTATAAACAAATCGACCATAAGATTGTAATTCTTTTCCTTCAAACTTCTCTTCGATGTCTCTAAGGGTCTTAACATTCTTATTAGCCCAAATTGTTGCTTGAACAGAATAAGAGTCTGAAATCCCTCCAAAACCATCTTGAGTTGAAGATACTGACTTTAACTTGATTCGTTGGTTAAAATCACCTGCCTTTATTTTTGCAATAAAAGCCATATACTATAAATAGCATTTATAAGGTTGTAGTAATATCTCAGAAGCCATTGGAAACGCTCTCTTGCGATCCTCTCTGAAATAATACATATCACTTGCAATTAATTTAATCGCTTGTTTGATAGCATCAGGCACATCACTTGCTGCCGTTCCCATACCTGTAGTAAAACGAAATAAATAATTTCCTTTTGTACTTTGAGCAAATTCTACAGCACTTGTTGGTGTCTTTTCTACAACTACATAACAAGGGTTTGCATATCTATCAATATAATAATCAGCTACTGGTACAGTTGCAGATGGTTCTGATAAAGCTTCTACACTTCTATAAAACAAACCATCATCTGTTGTTGCTGAGTGGGTAAGGTCAATAGTAACATCAGGAAAATATAAACTAAATTTAGAAGGTAAATCTTTTAAAAATATTACTTCATACCTAGCATTTATAAAATGTCTGTTACAATAGTGTTCAGCCATTTGTGTCGCAGCAGATATATATGTAGCTAACAAAATGTCCTCATCAGAAGTATCAATTCTAAGTTGAGCCTTTAACTCAGCAGTTGTAACAACTTGAGTATCAGGATAAGTGTAAAGTTCTAAATTCCCATATCTGTTTTGACTTGGGTTTAGATACTCGTAATTGTTAAAGTTATATATATTATCTATGTACGACATATTTTGGTTGAATAAATAAAAGGGAAAGGGAGTTACCCCTTTCGCCTTTATAAAATTAATCTAATTATTATTATGAACCTGAGATGCAGTTTACTGCAGATTCTTTACCTGTTGCTGCTGCTAAAGCACCATCAACTAAAGCTGTCATAATTAATCTTACTCCACCACTTGTAGCTACAGAATAAGGGTCTACAAGCATATCAAGACCACCAAATAAAGCTAGATGTACTTTTGATATATCTACTAATAATGCTCTTGCTTTATCATCATTAGAACCATTACCTACATTTTGAGAAACATAGTAGTTTTGATTCAAGTATTGCTTACTTACTAAGTTAGCAGTACCTGCTGCAAATCCTGATTGAGAACCTCCTACTTGAGCCATTAAGTCTGAATAAGCATTTCCATTGAATAACCAAACAAGGCTGTCAAGTGAGTTACCTTTTTCAACTAAGTCACCAATCATTGTTTGTGAATTTCCAATAGCAGAAGTGTTAGTCCAAGTTGTTGGTCCTTGCAATGTTCCTGCGTAAGTAGTTTTAAAGAAAGATACAACAGTATCATCAGCTTGACCTAACAAAGCACCTTCTAATTTAGACATAACTGCTTTTGCCATACTATTACGAAACGCTTGTTCCATAGAAGCACTTTGAACCATAGAAGCAGCAGATACATTAGTAGCAGCAATACAAGTGTTTGGTGCTAATAATTTATTTACTACAGTACCACCTGGTGTTATTGCACTTGAACCATCTTCAGGTTTAAAACCTGTTTCAATAGCACTAATAATAGGTAGCTTTTGAGAAGCACTAATTCCTGAGTAAAAGTTTGCACCTGCTTCAACCAATACAGAAGCTGCAGACATTAATTCTGTGAAAGATTGTACTCCAACAGCATTACTTGTTGAACTTACAACAGAGTTTGCTCTTGATTCTAAAGCTGTGTAAGGAATTGCTACACCTTTAAAATCTTGACTTGGGTTTTGCAATCTAGCTTCTTGGTCAAATTCTTTAATTAAACCATCAACTCTTCCTGAAGCTGCTGCTTTTGCTGCTTCAATAAAAGAATAATCTCTTACCTCTTTAGAATCAGCTATATTTTGTGTGTCGTGAGAAACTGGAATAGAAGCTGCTTCAGCGTTTAATTTTTCTTGACGTTCAACTACCTCAACATCTTTAGCTAGTTTGTCAATGTTTTCCATCATACCATCGTATGAAGTTTGCTCGTCAGCAGTAAAGTCACGAGCCTCGTCTTTTGCCAAGTTTAATAAAGCGTCAGCTTTTCCAATAAGCTCTGCTCTGTCTTGACGAATTTCAATCGAATTTTTCATATTCGTTTTTTTAATTTTAATTCGTTACTTAATAAATTTAACTTTGAATCATCAAATGATTCCTCAACCTTTTGCTCCACTTCTTCCACTTGAGGGGTTTCTTCTACAGTTGCTTCCGTCTCGAAAGCTTCTTTAGAACGAAGTGCAACATCAGTATTAGCATAAGCACCAACACCGACTATACTGACATCGACCAATCGACCAATCTTATTGATTTGTCTACGAGTTGTATCTCCGTCTTTACTCCAATCATCCTCTTCTACTGTAAAAGCAAATGAAGATTCATAAAGTAAACCTCTTTTCATTAATTCTGCTACATCTTTACCAGTTGTTGTGTTTGGTAAAGTTGCATCGTATCGTAATCCTCTTTCATCTACAGATAATTTTAAAGTACCACCCATATTTCTATCCAATATTAAGTTTGGATCGTGATTGAAAGTTAAGATTACATTATCTTCTAAGCGACCATCAAAAGCTCGTTTAGAAATTGTTTCTCTAAAGCCTAAATCTCTACTATCAGTATCGAACAAGGCAGCATAACCACTAACTCTAGTTTCTTTTGAATATTCATCCAATCGAACTTCGTAGTTACCATTATATATTCTAGTTTCTTTATTTTCCATAATATAACTATTTTTTTCTTCTTGTCTAGCTATCTCTTTAACCTTTTTCTTAGACCAACTAAATCCTGCGTTTCCTCCCCATAATGCCCAAGCTATTCTCCAAGCTGTAGGTCCACCATCATTTTCTTTAGCAGAATAGTGTTTAGCCTTGTTGTTTTCGTGTCGGCTAAAAAAACTAAACATTCTTTTAATACTTGAGATACTTAAATCACCATTGATTATATCTCTTGCACGTGAAACACCTGTTTGAGTTCCACCTCGACCATATTCTTTTCTCCATTCTAAGCCCTTACGAGCCTCTTCTTTCATTCCACTTGTTGGAGTAGTATTTATATCTTTTAATGCCACTATAAATCTTTTCTTGTAGTAGATTCACCTAAATTATCTAAAGGCATCATATTACTTTGCATATAAACACTTTCACTTGGTCCACCCATTGAGTTCATATCTTCAAAAGCTCTAACCTCATCAGGAGATAATACACCAATGTTTACAAGTGTTCTATAATAATCTGCTCTTGACTTAGAGTCACCTCTTAGAAGAGCTGTTAAATTAAATTTAAAGTATTGTTTACCTTTTTGTTTTACAGGTATTAACTTTTGATTAAGTGCCATTTCTATTCTCTTAATCCAAGGTGTTATAGTATGAACTACAAAATCTATTTGCTGTGCCTCGATATTAGAGTAGGTGGCATTACTGAGGTCATTCACATAATGGTTAGGCACTCTAAAGATGCGACAAATATCACTAATTTGATATTGTCTAGTCTCAAGGAACTGTGCCTGATTGTTCGGAATCTGTCTTGGAGAGAAGTCCATTCCCTCTTCTAAAATTGCAGTTTTACCTGCATTTATTGAACCACTATAAGTTTGATTCCAACTAGCTCGTAATCGTTTAGCTGTCTCAGGTTTTAATACTCCAGGATGTTTGAGGATTCCCCCGATAGAGGCTCCATTTTTGAAGAAAGAACCTGCAAATTGTTCAATAGATAAGGATATACCTAAAGATTCTGCAGCACTTTGTATTGGTGACTTACCCATAATACCATCACAAGAAAGTCCTTTTATATGAATCATATTGTCAGAACCAACTTTACCAGTATAAGGATAAGGAACACTTGAATTTTGTTCTATTTCGTAATAAACTTCTCTCCCATCAGGTGATACATAGACACTTACGTCACTACATTGGATAGGGATTATTTGAGTAGGTAGACCACCATTGTTTCTTTCTATGTAACCATAAAAATTACCATCTAAACAAAGGTCTACTAAAACTTTTTCAAAAAAGTCAAAAGAGTTATAGAGAGCTGAAGGTTGCTCTCCTACTAAAGAGTGAAGTGGATTGTCAGATAATATATATCTTTTATTACTTGCATCTTTTTCGTATAACGAGATAGGTAGAGAAGCTATTGTTTCAGAAATAACTTTAACACAACTCCAAACAGTTGATAATTGTAAAGCTCGTTCTTTTGAAATTGGTTGATTAGATGAGTTGCCTATTATTGAAGCGTTCCCATATAAACTTGTGTTGTAGTACCTTTCTTCTTGTTTAGGTTCTACTTGTTTTCTTCTAAAAAAATCAAATATTGTTGCCAAATCCCTGTGGTTTTAATGTACCTTATCCATATAGATATATAAAAAAAGTGTTTTTGTGAACCTTTTATTTGTATTTTTTTCTTAAATAACCCGTAATCCTTTGTAAATACTTGTAAATTTGCCTTGATGAAACCTTCTTAATTTTAGCTATTTCGGTTACTTTAAAGCCAAAAACATACCTTAATTCTACGATTTCTCTCTCTTTTTTAGTCAATAAATGGTGTATATCTGCCCAAATCATATCAGCAGTATAGTTATACTCTTCATCATTTATTTCTACAAATGGTATTTGACCTCTGTACTTTTTATGAAATGGTGATGTACTTGAAAAAACTTGATTTGTAATAATCCTAGCTATATAAAATTTAAAGTAACCTTGTTCGTAGATAGTCTGTACAGACTCATCATTTTGATTAAGCAAAATTAAACAAACCTCTTGCACTAAGTCATCAACAAGGTAAAGGTTTTTATTGCTCCTAAGAACATTCGTACAAATCTCTATAATTGAGTTGTACTCTTTTTCTACTATCTCGTTCTTAGATAAAAAATATTTCCTTGTCATCGTAAGCCGAGCCACCTTTGTTTTTATTTTCCATAGCCTCAGATAGTGCCATAATACAAGCTACGATACCATCAATCTTTTCGTTACTTTTTGCTTTATTTGGTTTTACGTTACCTGCAGGGTCAAGCGTAAGGACTACGTTACTCATCATCCATCTAAGGACTGGGTCTCCTCCGTGTCGAATCTTACCACTAAGTATTAGTGTTTCAAATTCTTTAGTTGCAGGTGACATAGTTTTAAATCCTTGACCTACTGGAATACAAGGACAACCATCTTCTGTTAAATCAATTATTAGCTGACTTGAGTTCCATCGGTCATAAGCTACTATCTGAATATCAAATAGTTCACTTAACTCAACAATCTTTTGCTTTATGTAGTTGTAGTCAGTTACATCTCCAGGAGTATAGATAACATAATTCTCTCTTTCCCATTTATCATAATTTACCTTATCTCTCTCTGACCTTCTCTTAGCGTTTTCTTCAGGTACAAAATTGTAGTTAATTATATCGTAACCACCCTCTTCGTCAGGAAATAATAAAGCTAAACAAGTAATATCTCGTGTACTTGCAAGGTCTAATCCTGCAAAACAAGGTTTTCCTCTTAGATAATTTCTATCTACCTCACCATCACACAGCATCCATTTCTCGTCACTAATCCACTTAGTTTCATTGGCAACCCATTGATTAGCGTGAAGTCTACGGAAAGTATTTTCGTATGAAGGCTCATTTTTTGCTTTAATAGCTTGTTGCTTCATATACTCTTCTTTAATGATTGTGCCATAACCTGGATTCGCTTTCTTCCAAACCTCTTCGCTAAAAATATCATCTCCTTCATCAGCCTCATATACAATTCCTAAGAACGAATCGTCCTCAATAGAACCATCAATTAATTTTTTAGAATAGTCGTAAAGCTCTCTCGATATGTGGTCTTTCTGATTACCTGCCCCTGCCGTAGTTATTCCTAACATTAGAGGTTCTTTTCTAGCACCCATAGAGGTAAGTAACACATCGTAAAGGTCACGATTCTTGTGTGAGTGAATCTCATCCAGTAAACAACAAGATAGGTTTAGTCCGTGCTTAGTATCTGCATCAGCCGAAATAACTTTGTAGTACGATCCAACTTTATCGTAAGTAATTGAATCACGATAAGTACCTGCTCTTTTGATAAGGTTAGGTTCTTGTAAAACCATTTGTTTAGCTATCGAAAAACTTAACCTTGCTTGTTCTTTATCAGCAGCAGCCGATACAATCTCAGCTCCTTTCTCTCCATCAGAAAAAAGCATATAGAGTGCTATACCAACCATCATCGTAGTCTTTCCATTCTTACGAGGAATGAAGATAAAGCACTGTCTGAATTTTCTAAGCTTTGTTTTCTTAGACTTCCAACCAAATATAGCTTCTATGATTTCTATTTGCCAAGGCTCTAGTACAAATGGCTGACCTGCTAACTCTCCCTTAGTGTGCTTACAAAAAGTTTGAATAAAGTCACAAGCCCTCTTCGCTGACTTCTCATCAAAGTAGTATTTAGTCTTGTTTATTCTGTGAAGATTATTCGCCACTATTGAAGAAATTTTCTATTTTAACATCAGGAGTTGTAGATGCGTTTTCAATAGCATTTACCTTAGCTCTACTCGAAGGGGTTAAACCAAATTCTTTAAGAAGCTGAAAGACTCTAACAAAAGATTGATTAGCTATTTGTACTTCAGGTCGGATAACAGATTTAGAATTACCTTCCCTAGAAGTAACTTCCATAGTCGCACCTAGTTCGTTAACAACTTCTTTAGCTTTTTTGTATTCACTATAAGCATCACAAAGTAAAGTTAAAGCTAACTCATCTGCCTGAGTCAGGACAGACATATCGTGAAGTAAATTGCTTAGTTCACTAAATGCCTTTTGTCCATCTTCAGATAACCAAGTTGGTATAGGAGGGATAACAGAAGGTAGCTTCGGTTCGTTTTCGTTTAAACGATCCTTGCGAAGTGTACCTCTTTGTTTTTTTAATTCTGTTGGTAGTCTTTTCATTTTTGACTTTGCACAAATATATAAAAATTATATAAACTATATATACTATCTTTATCTTTATCTTTAACCCTATCCTTGACCCCTAAGTAGGGGTTTATTAGAGGTCAAACAAGGGGCTTATTTGAGGTCAAAGTAACCCCTTTAATTTCAGTACCATATTTTTCATAATACTTTCTAGCTACCTTACCCGACAGGTGTATTGGTGATAGTTTCCAACCCCACATTAATTCATCAGTTCCCTTAGTCACTAGCTTAACTTCTTTTTTTTCTTCCATCACTTTTTTTTTAGAATGGCTAATATATAATAGTTTGGGTAAACTTACA
>CERN01009808.1_pt1 | contig 16936 bp, 15 predicted proteins | sample 530761 | NCBI WGS metagenome assembly CERN01 (sample SAMEA2620947, study PRJEB7988) | marine metagenome | isolation source: saline water (ENVO:00002010), including | reverse complement strand
GTTTGCCAGCATGCTCATGATTTTTCCTCCCGCATGGTTCATGATGTTGGAACCATTCTAGAGGGCCGCGATGGTCGCGCCCACTGACAGGGCGGACATAATATGATACTATTCGGCCAAATTAATCGATTTTGATAGCCGTATAAGCGGGTGTTTGAATGAAACTGCTGTTCGAACATGTGAAAATTGCACCGGATCGGTCATGGCGCGGCCTGCACCGGAACCTGCGTGCGATCCCGTTCGAGTGGCATTTTCATCCGGAATATGAACTGACCCTGACGCTTGGAAGTGAGGGGCAACGCTATGTCGGGGATCATATCGGTTCTTACGGTGACGATGATCTGGTCTTGCTGGGCCCGAACCTGCCCCATACATGGCATTCGCACAATGCCGCCCCGCCCGCATCCGGGAAAATCGATATGGGAGCCTATGATCTTGATTTGCAGGCAAAGCCGGGCGAACGGCCACATCAGGCCTTTGTGTTCTGGTTTACGGCCGATTGGATCAATAATGTTTGTGAAACCATTCCGGAATTTGCGCGGCTGCGACCTGTCCTGACAGATGCACGGCGGGGTGTGAAGTTCGATACCCTATCAGCACGAAAGGTTGCGGCTTTCACACACCGGTTTGATATAGGCGATCCGGCCGACCGGTTATTGTTGCTGATAGAAGTATTGCGGATTTTGCTGGATGCGCAGGAACGGATACCGCTTGCGTCCGAACGGTTTGACGCGACGGTGCCCGATTATCATGAGGCAACCCGGCTTGGTCGGGTTCTGGATATTTTGCATTCGCACTATGTCGAACAAACCGGAAGTGCTGAAATTGCCGAGCAGACCGGCATGAGCGAGCGGACCCTGCGCCGTTTTTTCAAACGTCATACAGGGTCAAGCATTCAGGACTATCTAATGGGATTGCGGTTGGGGCGGGCGGTGTCGTTGCTGCTGTCGTCCGATTTGCCGATTTATCGGGTGGCGGAGGAATCCGGGTTTCAGAACCTGTCGCATTTCAATCGGCAATTTGACCGTCATCGCGGCATGTCGCCCAGCCGGTTCCGACGTGAACGGTTTGAAAAGAGAATGTTGCAGTCGGTTTGAGAAGGTAGACGCGCCTATTAGAAACGAGGCAGGGGCCAGTCTGTATGATTGGTTGCCAGATGCTGGTCAAATGCCTGCCAGAAAAGGTTTCGGAAAACATCGCGTTCCTGAAGGACTTCATGACGGGCTTCGGGTATCTCGACCATTGCAACCGATGGATGATCGCCAAACAGTTCCTGTGTGGTGCGGTTGCTGACCACCTGATCGTTTCCTGACAGAATCATCGTAATCGGGGGCAGGGGCGAGGTCACAAAATTATTATCCGGTACAATACGCTGGGATAATTCCGCCTGTGCCCTGAAACAGGCATCAAGCCATCCCGCCGAAACGCCACCAACCACCAGATCAGGGTTATCTTGCAGGCAGGTGACGTTGCGTTCGTAGCGCGCCCTATCCGACGTCAGCAGATTATCATCGCCAAAGGGTTGCAGTGGTGACAGCAGCTTTTGTCCTGGCAGGAATTGCTTGTCGAAACCATATCGGCACAGTCCGGCTGACAAAAACTGCGCGGCAAGTGCGATCCAGTCCGGCCCACCAAGCCCGAAAAATGGGGCGATCATGACGCTGCTTTCAAACAGGGACGGTTTTTCAAGCAGCATGTGCATGCCCACCAGCCCGCCAGTCGAGTGGGTCAGAAGCAGATCACAGTGGATATTGTAGTGATCGGCCAGGTGCGAAAGCACATCATGCGTATCTTCGATATAATGGGCGATATCGCGGACATAACCCATATGGCTTTCGGTGACTTCGCGGGTTGATCCGCCCTGTCCGCGGAAATCGAAAGTGACACAGCCAAGCCCGCGTTCGGCAAGTTCATGTGCTGTTTCGCCGTAGCGTTCGATGAACTCGCCGCGCCCCTGAAGGATCAGGACATGACCAATGGCATTTTCAGGCGAATGCAAGGCATAACGAAATGTCAGGCCGCTTCGTCCGGTAAATCGATCAATGGCAAAGGTCATGTCTGTGCGTGCTTCTTATGGCGGCAGGCGATGATCAGTTGTGCAAACTGTTCATCAATTTGCGGTCTTTCCCGGGACTTCCAGTGACACTTCGATGAAATGGGTCATTTTGTCGAGCATGCTGACAAAATCGGGGTTGAAGGTTCCGCGCCGCAGACTGCCCGGGGACGCGGAATCCGACAGATTCAATTCACCATAAACCGCATCGCTGCTGGTCTGGCATTTACTGTTGGCGCTTTGCTCGTCGTAATGGTCGCATCGACGGATAATGCCATCCATACCGTAATGCTGGTTATCGGGATGCATGGTAATGGCAGTATGGGCATGATTAAGCGTCCGCCAGTCCGGAGCCGCAGATTTGACAATGTCGACACCCTCACACAAAGGATGTTCGTCAATCAGGTGTTCTTCGCCCTGATACCAGATCAGGCGCTTGTTATCATTTGTGACCTTGTTGCAGAAAAAGTCGGCCGCCAGTAAGGGATCAACCGTGTGGTCATCGGAACTGGCCACCATGAAGACGGGGATATCGAACGTATCCATGGTGCCATCGCGATAAGGTTCAGTCAGCAGATGAAATTCCGCTGCGGCATTCATTGCCATCGAACCATATTTGGCAGCATCACTGTTTTCTCCTTTGCCAACCCAGCTTTGGACATAACGGGCATAGGGTGTCAGCCATGCCTGATCGCTTTTGGCAGCAAAGCCCGGCGATAGTAAAACCATTGCCGTCATCCGCGGATCGCGGCGACGGGCATCAAATTCGCGCCCGATCAGGGCCGCCCCCATCGAATAGCCAATGGTGATGACATGGTCGGTGCCGTTTGCGAACCCGTCCATGCCATAACGCACTGTTTTGATCCAGTCCTCGTAACTGACGTCAACCAAATCACCTGGGACGGTGCCATGCCCCGGAAGAAGCAGGCCATGGAAGGTCGCGCATGGGAATTTGGATTGCAACGTATCGCGCACATCGGTCATCAGAAACGGACTGTCTGTCAGGCCATGTACCATCAGGAAACCGACATCTTTGCCATGTGCCGTGTCATTGCCCGCCGCATCGCAGGCCGCTTTGTTCGGACCTGATGCGAAAGGGGCACGCATCGCGACCACCTGGTCAAGATCGTATTGGCCAAATGGCGCGGCTTCCTTGTCAAAGCGCTTTGCTTTAAGTGCCGTGCGAAGCTGTTCGCGGGTTTTCTTGACATAATCGTCAAATGATTGGTTCTCGGCGGGGGCACCAATGGCAAGGCCGGACGGATCATGTTGCGGGTCTTCGAAAATGCATCCCGACAGTGCAATCGTCGCCGGAATGGTCATAGCGACAAGTGTCGAACGCAAAAGGCCGTTTGCGGACATGGAAAGCTTCCCCGTTTCGTTTCGGTGTGGTGGCTTGTCCGATAAACTCTAACTCAGGCTGCATTATGACGCGACCAACAAAAAAGCGGCCCGTAACGGACCGCTTTGAAATCGGTGGCAGAACACGCCCGAAAGCTGGCTTATTCCATGATTTCCCAGCTATGCGTGATTTCGGCCGCCTTCGACAGCATGATTGAGGCCGAGCAATATTTCTCGGCTGAAAGTTCAACCGCACGGGCCAGTTTGGCTTCGTTCAGGTTTTCACCCTTGGCCTTGAAATGCAGGTGGATTTTCGTGAAGACCTTGGGGTCGGTTTCCGCACGTTCGGCTTTGACATCGGCTTGGACATCAATGATTTTCTCGCGGCCTTTCTGAAGGATATGCACGACATCAATCGACGAGCATCCTGCCAGACCGAGAAGCAGCATCTCCATCGGGCTCGGACCAAAGCCGGTGTCACGGTTGCCATCCATGACAACGCCGTGGCCAGAGCCGCTGGTGCCGGTGAAGGTCAGATTTTCAAGCCACTTTACGTGTGCTTCCATGATCGGGTTCCTTGTCTCGAGAATTGCATGCTTCATCGTCTAGCCTGCCTGACCGGTTCGCGCAAGCCGTGATCACATAAGGCAGTTAAAGGTTGAAAAACATCAAGTGCAGGGGTGTAAAACTGTTATAGGAGTTTTTACCTTAACAGGAGATAATGTATGTCATTCCAGACCGTTATCGCCAAGGAGGGTAAATCATGACGCAGGATGCCGGACGCAGCAAAAGCCGTTTCATGATGGCTATGGAGCATGTTTTGCGTGAAGTGAACCATGAAGTCATCAGTCCTGCGATCCCTGATATGAGCGTCGATACGGCTTTGCCGCTTATTATCAATGTTGCCAAGTTGCGTGCCGACTATCTGAAATATGCCTTCAAGCTCAGTGCAGATCGCAACGACAATCATCCGACGGCCGAAGAACTGGCGAAGCTTAAACTTCTTCGCGAGAGCTATCAGGAAATGCTTGCGGCTGCGCGTGAACTCGAACATTGCATTGATCGGGGATATATTGACCTGCCGGTCGGCGATAAAAAATCGTGACGCATTGGCTCTGGTCGCAAGACTAAGCTTGTCATATACTTACGTATGGAATAAGAGCTTTGAAAAAGGGCCTGCTAAGCGGCCTTGGTAATAAAATCCGATGGTTTTGGGGCATTATAGATAACACGGGAAAGGGAGTGCGTCGCAAAGCGGCGCGTGCGTGTATTGTCAATTGCTCCAGACATTGTCGCCACAGCAGCACTATCGCGTGACGGCATTATATTCATCGGTTCGTCCGATTTGAAAATCGCCCATGCCAATTTGGTTGCGGTTAACCTTTTTAACGCATCGAAGTCGGCCTTGCGAGACGGAACCGAAATCAAGCAGTTCCTTGCTTTTCTTGCCAAAAATGCGGAATTTTCGTCTGGCGACAGTGTCGGTGCGGCACGCGAAGCGCTTAGCCTCATTTCTGGTAAGGATGCCAAGGCCGATTTGCCAGCCTTTCAAATGAATGGCAGAAAAGTTACGTGGCGTAAGGCCGAAGGTCCCGAAGGTGTGACAGCACTGGTCTTTCGCGAGGCTGGCAAGGCAGAAGAACTTGCCAAGGCATTGGCCGATCACAAGCTTTTCATCCAGCATCTAATCGATGTGTTGCCTATCCCGGTTTACCTCAAGAATCTGGATGGTGTGATCAACCGTTGCAATGATGCTTTTGCCGAGTTGCTGGGGCAGGATCCCAAAAAGGTGATTGGCGGCAAATTCGCCGATGTGGCCCCGGCGCCGCTTGTTAGCCGCATTTTCGATTACGAGGCGCCGTTGCTGAAATCAGAAGGCAATGTGCGTCATGAAATTGATTTCGAAATGGACGGTGTCGAAAAATCCGCATTGTTTGCAGCCGCTAGCCTGAAGGGGCCAAGTGGCGCAATTGCCGGTACGATTGGCTCGTTGATTGATGTGACATCGCTAAAACAGGCACAGGCCGAAGTCGCCGCGGCAGCACAACGTCTGACAGGGCTTTTGGAAAAGGCACCAATCGGTGTTGGCATTTCCAACCGGGATGGCGGGGAATTCCAGTTTTATAACAAGATGTTCGAGACTCTTCTGTCTCTTGATAGTGATGGAACGGTGCCAACGGACACAGTGCTTCTTTCGGAGCGATACCGAGAAAAAAGTCTTCAGGATATGGATATGCTTGGCGAATTGCAGGATGTGGAATTACGCATTCGCCGTCCGGCAGATTCAGATGCGCGGTGGTTGAAGGCATCCATGGAACCGCTGACATTCGAGGGGCAGGAATCTGTGCTCTGGTGGATAAGTGATATCACCAAGCAGAAGCTTGCTGCACGTGAGCTGCAGAACAAGGCAAATAACGACGAACTGACCGGCCTGGCAAACCGTGCGCGTTACATGCAGAAGCTTTCACAATGTGAAACTGTCTTGCGCGGTACGGATACGCCAGCGTCAATCTTCCTTCTTGATCTTGATGGCTTCAAGACCGTGAACGATACATTGGGGCATGGTGCTGGCGACTGGGTTCTGGTTGAAACGGCAAAGCGGCTCAAGCGTGTTGCCCGTCGGGCGGAGGAAGTGGCGCGTCTGGGCGGTGATGAATTTACGCTATTTTTCATTAATAAAGGTGATGAAAAGGAAATGGCGGCACTGGCCGATGACATTATTGCCGAGATTTCCAAACCCTATATGTGGGAAGGGAATCGTTGTGATATTGGTGCATCGATTGGCTTTACCGTTTTCGACGCAGGCTATTGCGACGTGACCGAGCAATTGCGCCGTGCTGACAAGGCCATGTACGAGGCCAAAGAAGCCGGCAAGGGGCGGGCCTGTCTCTATCGGCCAGAGCTTGAACCCGATTTGCACAGGGATGATACTGTCTAGGTCTGATTGGTTTGCTCAAGTGGAATTTGGGTGGGGTGATGTGATCATCCCGCCTTTTTCCTTTGCTGATTTGATCAGTTGCATCCGCCTGTACTGCGGTTTTGCCGAGATTTTCAATTAGCCAATAGGTCTAATCAGGCGCATTTTTGCCGGGAATCTGGTGGTTGGCACAAACAAAAACGCCCGGCACATGGCCGGGCGTTTCGTGTTCGATGGTCGTCCTTTCTGGTGAAAGGATCAGCCGCTGTAGTACATGTCGAATTCGACCGGGTGCGGCGACTGTTCGAAGCGGATAACTTCTTCCATTTTCAGGGCGATGTAAGCGTCGATCAGGTCGTCGCTCATCACATCGCCTTTTTTCAGGAAGTCGCGGTCTGCGTCGAGGCTATCAAGTGCTTCGTGCAGCGAGCGGCAAACGGTCGGAACTTCTTTGAGCTCTTCCGGCGGAAGGTCATAGAGGTTTTTGTCCATTGCATCGCCCGGGTGGATCTTGTTCTCGATACCGTCAAGGCCAGCCATCAGCATTGCGGTGAATGCGAGATACGGGTTGGCAAGCGGATCAGGGAAGCGAATCTCGACGCGCTTGCCCTTCGGGGATGCGGTGTAGGGGATACGGCAGGAAGCAGAACGGTTGCGAGCCGAGTATGCCAGAAGAACCGGTGCTTCGAAGCCCGGGACCAGACGCTTGTAAGAGTTGGTTGTCGGGTTGGTGAAAGCGTTCAGTGCTTTGGCGTGTTTGATGATGCCGCCGATATAGTACAGGGCTGTGTCAGACAGGTCAGCATAGCCGTTACCTGCGAACAGCGGTTTGCCTTCGTGCCAGATCGACTGGTGAACGTGCATGCCCGAGCCGTTGTCGCCAAAGACCGGCTTCGGCATGAAGGTTGCGGTTTTGCCATACTGATGTGCAACCATGTGGATGCAGTATTTGTAAACCTGAACGGCGTCAGCATGTTCGATCAGGGTGCCGAAAGCGATACCCAGTTCGTGCTGCGACGGTGCAACTTCGTGGTGGTGCTTTTCGCAACGCACGCCCATTTCGTTGATGTAGTTGACCATTTCGGCGCGGATGTCGTTGGCCGAGTCAACCGGCTGTACCGGGAAATAGCCGCCCTTCGGACCCGGACGGTGGCCGCGGTTGCCGCCTTCGAATTCGGTGCCGGTGTTGTACGGACCTTCTTCGGAGTCCAGCTGATAACCCATGCCTTCGCCAGCGGTGGTCCAGCGAACGTCATCAAACATGAAGAATTCCGGCTCTGCACCGAAATATGCGGTGTCGCCGATACCGGCCGATTTCATGTATGCGAGTGCGCGTTTTGCGGTCGAACGCGGGCAACGCTCGTAACCCTGGCCAGTGGCCGGTTCGATAACGTCGCAAACGATGATCAGGGTCGGCTGCGCAGTGAACGGGTCAACAACAGCGGTCGACGGATCCGGCATAAGGATCATGTCGGATTCGTTGATTTCTTTCCAGCCAGCGATCGACGAACCGTCGAACATGATGCCGTCAACAAAAACGTCTTCGTCGATTGTGCAGATGTCCTGCGCGGTGTGCTGCCATTTACCTTTGGAATCGGTAAAGCGCAGATCGACAAACTGGATGCCTTTTTCTTTGATAAGCTTAAGTACAGAAGCAGCGTCAGACATGATGCAACCCTTTAAAACTCAAAATTAGTGATCGTACGATGTTCAATGTCAGGTAACGGACCGATTAGATCGCGTCGTTGCCCCGTTCACCGGTACGAATGCGGATCGCGTCCTCAAGCGAGGAAACGAAGATTTTACCGTCACCGATACGACCGGTGTGAGCGGCTTGCTGGATTGCCTCAATCGCACGCTCGACAAGCGTGTCCTCAACGACGATTTCCAACTTTACCTTCGGCAGAAAGTCCACAACATATTCGGCGCCGCGATACAGCTCCGTATGGCCTTTCTGTCGGCCGAAGCCTTTGGCTTCGGTAACGGTAATCCCTTTGAGGCCAATCTCTTGAAGGGCCTCTTTAACCTCGTCAAGCTTGAATGGCTTGATGATGGCTTCAATCTTTTTCATTAAGCGCCCTCTGCTTTTTGCGAGAGTTGCGTAGAACTCGGAAAGCTCCATTGCTTTGCCGCGTTAATTGCACGGGCCGTGCCAGTTTTGGCCCGCGCGGTCATTCTAAGGAGTCTCTGCGTGAAAACCCAGCAAAACCCATGAAGTTTTTAAGATTTTCTTGATCGCATCTGATTGTCTTTTAGGCAGAATGTTTAAAATTTATGCAAACATTGTGAGATGGCAGGGGGCAACGAGGTTCTCCGCGATCCGTGCTTGCCTGATCTGCCTGCGTCGTGCGACAGAAAATACATAAAACACGTATCATGACGACAGGGCATGGATCATATAATCTGCCTGTCTGATTTATAATTTGCGCCACCAGACAGATAAAAGCCGGTTTCCACCGACCGGTACTGAAACTCAGAGAAGGACGCCTCATGACCGAATTTGTCGGCAATCCTCTTTTCGCTTCGGGCGGCATCACGATTTTTGAAGTGATGAACGAACTGGCCCAGAAACATAATGCCATCAATCTGGGGCAGGGAGCGCCCGATACTGACGGTCCGGCTGATATTCGCGAAGCTGCGGCCAAGGCTACGATGGAACTGTCCAATCAATATCCGCCGTTGGCAGGTGTTCCGGAATTGCTTCAGGCGGTCGCCGACCATAACAAGCGTTTCTATGATATCGAGGTTGATCCGAAGAAAGAAGTCCTTGTCGCGGTCGGTGCGACCGAGGCGCTGGCTGATGTGATCCTTGGTCTTGTTGCGCCCGGCGATGAAGTGATCCTGATCGAACCCCTTTATGACAGCTACCTTCCTATGGTGAAGCTTGCGGGCGGTATCCCCAAACTGGTACGTGTCACACCGCCAAGCTGGGATCTGCCACGCGAAGAACTTGCAGCGGCCTTCTCGGAAAAAACCAAGTTGATCCTGATAAACTCGCCGCAGAACCCCTGTTCAAAGGTCTATGGCGATGATGAACTGCAATTCATTGCTGATCTGTGCATCAAGCATGATGTGATCGCACTATGTGACGAGGTTTATGAACATCTTGTCTTTGACGGGCGCAAACACAAACCGCTGATGACTTTTCCCGGTATGCATGATCGCACCGTACGCATCGGATCAGCAGGCAAGACATTCTCACTGACGGGGTGGAAGATCGGATACATCACAGCATGTGCAAAATTGATGGAGCCGATCAAAAAAGCGCATCAGTTCCTTGTTTTCACCGTGCCGCCAGGGCTGCAGCATGGTGTGGCCTACGGCCTTAACAAAGGTGATGATTACTTCGAAGGTTTTACTGCTGAAATGCAGGCAAAGCGCGATTTCCTGATGAAGGGTTTGAAAGAGGTTGGCTTTGGTGTTCTGGACTCGCAGGGTACTTATTTCATCACCTGCGATTTCCGTCCGCTGGGCTATGATTGCGATGATGTCGAGTTCTGCCAGATCATGATCAAGGAAGCCGGTGTTGTGGCGATCCCTGTTTCGGCGTTCTATCAGGGCAAGGATGGCGGCGTTCGCAATTTTGTGCGGTTCTGCTTCTGCAAGGAAGAAGCCAAAATGTCCGAGGCGATTGAGCGGATGAAGAAGGCGTTTGCAAGGTAGCAAAGCAAGGCATTTAAGGGAAACAGGCCGAGAACTTTAGCCTTCGGCCTGTTTTTTATGGGCGCTGTCAACCGTGATCAGGAATTGACCATTTCCCAACTCCCGGTGCGGGCCGAACGGGCCAACGCATCCAGAATCTGCATGTTGGCAATCCCGTCTTCAATCGGGTAGTCGACCGGGCTTTCGCCTTTAAATATTGCCGTCGCGTTCTCGCCTTGCAGGGTATAGTGGTTGCCAATCGGGAATTTGATTTCGCGTGCTTCGTCAAAACCCGGTTGTTTTTGCGTGCCGACCCTGATCACCGCCGGATTTTCCGGCAACGGGTTGAATGGCATGATGATTTCAATCCGGCCTTCAGTGCCAAGGATATGAACACGCTGCACTGCGGCCGACTGTGTGCCGCAAACAAAGCTTGCCTGAACGCCGCTTCCGAAATCGAGTATGCCTGAAACCAGACGGTCAGTACCGAATTTCGGATCCTTGTCCATCAGGGAAACCACACGCACCGGTTCCTTGCCCGTGATATAGCGTGGGCCGACAATGCAGTAGCAGCCGATATCAAGTAAACCGCCACCGCCGATATCCTTTTTGTTGCGCACATTGTTCGGATCGGCATTGAAATAGGTAAAGATGCTTTGCACCGTGCTGATCGTGCCGATCTGACCGCTTTCGACGAGCCGACGTGCTTCCTGCCATTGCGGATGATGACGAACCATAAAGGCCTCAAGCACGTGTTTGCCGCTTTTATCGCGGGCCGCGATCAGGCGTTTGGCGTCTTCGGTGTCCAAACCGATGGGCTTTTCGCACAGCACGTGTTTTCCGGCTTCCAGCGCCTTGATTGTCCATTCGACATGCAAGTGGTTGGGCAGGGGATTGTAGATTGCTCCGATTGACGGATCGGCCAGCAGTTCCTCATAGGAGCCATAGGCGCGCGGAATGCGCAGACTTTGGGCGGTTTCACGCGTTTTTTCCAGATCACGTCCGGCAATGGCAAGGATTTCAAGCTTGTCGCTTTCCTGCATGGCCGGAATGACCTTTTCCGTGCCGATCTTTGCCGTGCTGATGACGCCCCACTTCATTCCGATACTCCGTATTGTTTTCTCTTTATGGCGCACAAGACGGTTCAGGCCGGTGCGCCGTGTTAATTTCGCCCGGAATGGCGGGCGTGTTCAAGATATTGAATTGATTTAATTAGGCCACTTGCGTGATCACGCAAGATGTTCAAACGGATGGGATGCCTGTTCGGTTGGATTGGATGAAATGAGATACCCGATGTTAAAACCCGCAGTCCCCCGGATTGTGCGACTTTGCGAAGTTCCGGGGAAAACAGGATAAAAAAGTAAAAATATGCGCTTGACGTCCGGGGCTCCCGGCGATAAAAACCGCGCCACACGACGGCGGGTGTAGCTCAGGTGGTTAGAGCACCAGATTGTGGCTCTGGGGGCCGTGGGTTCAAGTCCCATCACTCGCCCCATGTGAAAAGGTCAGGCAGAAATGCCTGGCCTTTTCGCGTTTTTAGATCTGATTTTCTAGCCACCAACACGGTAAGTCGGTCTCATCGAAGAAGTCCTTTGCGCTGGGGCTAGTTTTGGCGCAGTTGGCAATCCGAATCTTTTTTAATAATTGTAAGCCATGGAAGGTTTCTTTGTAGTTGACCCCATTTCTCTTGTGGAGTTGCTTAAGAATTGATTTTCCATTCTCGCCTTCCATTTCGTACCGGTACTCTTCGTTTTCGAAGGCTTCTTTCATTGCTTCTTCGTCTGCTAAGATCAAATTTTCGGTCATTTTATCTGGTATTAGGAACTTAATTTTATCTTTGGTAACACCGAGGCTCGCGAGTTTTTTGCATATTAGACCCTTTAAAGTCTTGACACACCGATTTTGATCTTCTCGATCAAGCCATATCCAAATCAGATCTGGATTTGCATCCTTTGTAATGAATTTTGTGAGTATCTGTTCTGACATTGCCTCTTCAGACCAGCTATCTCCATTCATTACGGTGATAAGTTCGACGTAATGGAAGTTGTTATTGATAAACATTCGTTCCATGTTGCCTTCAACGAACGCTAATATATTAGGAAATGGCATTGCTTGCATAATAATTCCCCAGACCAAATCCAGTTCTGTTGATTTCTTCTTGTACGCGCGCTGGGTTTTTTATCTTTGCGCATGTGGTTCCCTTGGATGTGTATTTGAAAGTCACTATCTCATTGGGTTTGCACTGGTTTATAAGTGATTCGCTGTGAGTGGATAGAGTGAAGTGTTTCGTCGGTGAAGAATCCTCGATTGTCTCCCTTATTAGGCTGATCAGAGACTGCTGCATCTTTGGGTGCAAAAAATTTTCGGGTTCTTCAATAGAAAACACTCCATTGTAGGTTAGGATCAGGCAACACAGTGCTAGCCATTTCAATGTGCCGTCACTGGCGCTCTGTAATGGAAACTTAATTGGTTCGTTTTCGTTGATTGTTAGGTAGCCTTGGTATTTTCCAGAGTGCGGGTCTGGGGTGACGCTGATACTTACTAGCTCGGGTATTACAAGTTTTGTCCACTCTACAATCATGTCTAGTGTCTCTTTGTTCGCACGAACGACATTAATCGCTCCTCTTGGTCGCCGCCGCAATGTGTGATCTTGTCTCTTCAGTTGCTGTAAGTGATAGAGTGTCGCAGATAGCCCAGACCCATCGAAGGAAATCCCCGGGCGAGATGCCAAGTCATCTGCTTCCCGCGTTTTTTCAGGAATAGCGTTAAACGAGTGCCCTCTGGAAATTGACTTTCTGATTGCGTCCAGAGCTGGAATTGAGTGAATGGCTGACAGGAAGCTCTCGTCAGACATGATCGGAGTGCTTTCGATGCGATCCCTAATTGACTGCAGTATGTCGCGGTGCCTCTTGTGGCTCTGCGATTGCCTCATGCTGTAAAATCTACTTAGAACGTGAAATGGATTTCGGTAGTTCTGCGTGAATAACCGAGAGCCTAGAGCCCAAATAGAGTCTCCATTATCAGCTGGAGATCGTCTTCTTACACTAATATTTCCAACTGGCGAATAAGATGGCCACCATTCATCCGCATTGTGCATCTTAAATATTCTTAAGTTTTCTTTGTGAACAAAGATTGATGAGTGTTTTTTGCTGTATCTAATTTCAATATGATACTCATAGCGGAAAAATCTATGGTTAGTATCCTCAGCATCTAAACTGTCTGATATATCGGCAATTCCTCTAATTGTAGCTTGAAGCTTTGAAGAACTTCTCTTTGTCGTTTCTTGGCTAAAGACACGCGATATGCCTCCTGCGGAGAATACTGCTTTCGAGCAGCCGAATGTAGTTACATCGCTGATGAAATCTTGGAACTCAATGAAATTTGTTTTCCCAGACCCGTTCGGCCCTACAAGAACATTTATGCCGGGGGTTAGCTCAATTTCAAAATCAACAAGTGAGCGAAACCCGCTCACGGAATAACGAGTGTCAAAATCAGGCTCGAACGTGATTTCATATTCGGGTTCGTTGATGTCATTGCTTGATTCATTCGTGGGCATTGTATTTGTCCCAAAGGTTGTTCTATTTTTGATCACGAAAGGATAATCCATATCAACTTTATATTGAATGGGTGAACGCCAACTTTTCAAGTCATCGATGATTGCTGCGGTGTTGGTGCATCGGGCTACAGAGCCGTGTCTTTCTGAAAAAACGGTTTAACATTCCCAATCTCAGGCCAATCTGCTACGTGGTAGCCCTCTGAATATCCCGGATGGGGCTCATTGGTTGCCAGGAGATCGCCACATGTCGACAAATCGCATTACTCTTCGCCGTCCTGATGACTGGCATTTGCATCTGCGCGATGGCGCGATGCTTGAAGGGGTCATTGGTGAAACCAGCGAACATTTTGCGCGTGCGATCATTATGCCAAACCTTGTGCCGCCGGTGGTCAAGACTGCGGATGCGATTGCCTATCGTGACCGGATTAACGCAGTCATCCCGCAGGGGCATGATTTTACGCCGCTGATGACGCTTTACCTGACCGAAGGCACCAACCCCGACGATGTCGAGGAAGGCTACAAGTCCGGTGTGATTACCGCACTGAAGCTGTATCCGGCCGGGGCAACGACCAATTCGGCAAGTGGTGTGCGCGATTTCGACAAGGCGATGCCGGTGCTGGAGCGCATGGCAAGTCTTGGTATTCCGCTTTGCGTGCACGGTGAAGTCACCGATCCTGAGATTGATATTTTCGACCGCGAGGCCGTGTTCATCGACCGCGTTCTTGATCCGCTGCGTAAGCGTTTGCCGGAATTGCGTGTGATCATGGAGCATATCACCACCGAAGACGGTGTCGAATATGTCAAAGCCAATGACAGGAACCTTGGCGCGACCATCACGACCCATCACCTGATCATCAACCGCAATGCCATTCTGGTCGGAGGCATTCATCCGCATTTCTACTGCCTGCCGGTGGCGAAGCGTGAAAAACATCGCCTCGCACTGCGCAAGGCAGCAACCAGCGGTGATGTGCGTTTCTTCCTGGGTACTGACTCCGCCCCGCATACCGATGACCGCAAGGAAAGCGCGTGTGGTTGTGCCGGTATCTTTACCGCCAATAATACTGTCCAACTTCTGGCACATGTGTTCGAGGAAGAAGGGGCGTTGGACAAGCTTGAAGGCTTTGCATCCGTCAATGGCCCGCAATTCTATGGTTTGCCGCTGAATGCCGACAAGATCACGCTGGAAAAGCGCAGCGAGGCGGCAACATTCCCGGCCAAGATTGATACCGGTGACGGTCCGGTGACGGTGTTTGATCCGGGCTTCCCGATTTACTGGCACTATGCGTAAGGAATAGGCTTTGTTGTCGTATCTGTATGGCTTCTCGGGATACGACCCCATGACAAATAGCCAACGGGAGAACGCGTGTGAGCATTCCTGATCTTGCTGAGATTTACCGCAGATACATTGATTGTCTGAACCGTCAGGATTGGGACAATCTTGGCACATTTGTTGACGATGATGTGCAGTACAACGGCGAGTATGTCGGGTTGTCCGGGTATCGGGCAATGCTTGAGCGCGATTTCCGAGAGATCCCGGATCTTCGGTTCAATATCAAATTCTTGGTGTCTGATGAAAAGCGTGTTGGCAGTCGCCTTGACTTCCACTGTTCTCCCCAAGGAAAATTCCTTGGTGTTAACGTGAACGGGAAAAGAATTTCGTTTTCGGAGAACGTTTTTTACGAATCCCGGGATGGAAAAATTTTTGATGTCTGGTCGGTTATCGATAAGACCGCGGTCGAGACCCAGACTTGATTTAATCCGATGCCGACCGGTTTGCGTGCGAATTCAGCCGCTGATATCCAAATGATTGGTGGCGCTGCCCAGTCCGAGAGACATGCGATAGCTTTCGGCTGCCGCAATCGCCTGTGTTGCGATCATCGCACTGATGTTGCGTGACGCACCCTTTGCAACATTGAAATCGGCCGATGATGTGCCGGGCATAGAGGCGGCCCGCGATATGGCGGCCTGATTGGCAATCGCTACAATCCCGTCAAGGCCCTGAAGCGGATGGATGCTGACCTTGCCGCCCGTGGCATAAAGCCGCCCGTCGGGACCGGCGGTATAGCTGTAACTGATCATACCTGCATTCGCACCAGCAAGGGTCTGATGGCTTTCTTCCTCGGTCCTGACGTTGGCGTCACGCGCCTGCAATTCCCGAACAATGTCGCGTTCCCGGTCCGTCAAAAGGGCGGGATTGCTTGTTGGCAGGCGTGCACTTTCCGGTGTTGTTTCGCGTACTTCGCGTTGTTGCGCGGTGCTGCCCCGGATGTCGGGTACGGACGCACCGGGCAGGGCGCGAGGGTCAAGTTGTTGAATAATGGTAACAATTGATGCCGCACTGTTAACCGGTGTGGAGGGGGCGTTTGGCGCCGGATCTGATAGCGGTGTTGTGGTGCTCGCATTGCCAATCGGTCGGATTGACACGGCAGCGGGCCTTAAAGGTGTTGCAACAGAGCCCCCCTCAGCAGAACCTGATCCTGCAGATTGTTGCCCGGCACCGGGAAGGGCACGGGTGGCAATGACTTGCCCAAGTTGCCCACCACTGCCCGGAATAAGCTGAATTGCACCATCCTGTGTCATGGGAGTATTATATATCAACTTATGGTTAAGTGTATATGATTGGCATCACTGCAATCACGGCAGTTTGATGTGATCTTGAATTGCTGATCGATCATAGAATGCAGGAACGCAGTCGATATGGTGTAGGGGAAATAGCCGTTTGAAACACCTGCTTATGCCTGTTTTGATCACGCTTTGGGTGATAGTGTCGGTACCTGCAATTGCCGCACCTGATGCTGATCTATGGCCCGATTGGCAGGCGCATGATGATTCGAACGACGCCATCATTGATCATTCTGTCTGGCAGACGATCCTTGACCATCATCTGGTGGTGGTTTCGTCTGGCGTCACGGCATTTGATTATGCCGGTGCCAAATCTTCAAGCCTTACGCATCTCTCGGATTATCTTAATGCCATGCAGGCGGTTAAAATTGACGCATATAACCGCGATCAGCAAATGGCCTTCTGGATCAATCTTTACAATGCGCAGACTGTTGCGGTGGTCATGGATCATTACCCGGTTGACAGCATTCGGGATATTGACATTTCACCGGGGCTTTTTTCGCTTGGATTATTTTCGTCAGGCCCTTGGGACAAAAAACTTTTGACCGTCGAAGGCAGGTCTTTGAGCCTGAACGATATCGAACATCGTATCCTGCGGCCCATCTGGCAGGATGCGCGTATTCACTATGCCCTTAATTGTGCGTCAATTGGTTGTCCTGCACTGGCAGCGACGGCCTATGACGGAACCCGGCTCGAAGAGCAGCTTGATAAGGCGGCTCTTGCTTTCATTCAGGATGAACGGGCGGTGAGATTGGCCGAAGACGGATCAGAGATCGAACTGTCTTCGATTTTTGACTGGTATCGG
>CERN01032178.1_pt1 | contig 16987 bp, 2 predicted proteins | sample 530761 | NCBI WGS metagenome assembly CERN01 (sample SAMEA2620947, study PRJEB7988) | marine metagenome | isolation source: saline water (ENVO:00002010), including | reverse complement strand
CATGTTTGATCTTAGCGGTGATAGTAGAAATATGAATATTCATGGTTTAATTGGGGCCTTAGCTGAAATTAAACGAGGTCAAGGATACAAAGTTGCGGGAACTTACCAAAGAGGTACGGGAGAATATACATGGGCAGGAGTAGATAATGGGTATAGATTTGATGAAGGTAACCAGCAATATTCATTTAATTTAGGAATACAAGAATTTATTAATCAATTAAATGATGATACTAAGTTAACTAAAAATAAATTTAAAGAGCAGTATGCAAATTCAGAAGATGTTATGTTAGAGTCTTTTGTTATTACTAATTTTGGATCTAATTATGAAACATCTAGTATAGCTAAAAATGAGTTAGTAGATTTCTTTAAAGGTAATGCAATACCTCCTAACTTCTCAATAAGAGAAGCGCAAGGTCAAAGTCCTAATTTAGAATTTGAAGGAGGATTTATAAATTCTGAAAATGGCGAAAGTAATCATTTTGGATATAATGTAGAATATAATATTTTAGAAGATCAAATGGGTGTTTTAAATGTACAATTAGGAGATGATGGAGTTAATGTGTATGTACCTATTAAAATTACAAACTCTCCACCATCAAACAGTAATGCTACTGACCATAAAGGTAAAGTATTTAATATGTTAATTCCAACTAAAAACTTTAATCTTCCAGCTTTAAGTCAATATGTTAATAGTGCAGAAATGGAAATTAATACTTTATGGAATATGGGTGTAGCTAATAGAAATACTACATGGAGTCCTAAAAGATATTCAAATGTAACATTTAATTATAATAATGAAACTGTTGTTATTAATGGAGAAGAACACAGTAAACAAAAAGGATTATCAATTTTAGTACAAAATGAGCTTAATAGAAGAAATATTAAACAATAGCCAATATGCCAATAGAAATAGATCCAAATATACAGTTTCCTACTACAAAGGTTCCTAGAAATAAAACAAATGATCCTAAATGGGTAGATCCTAATACTCCACTTGTATATGGTCCAAAGAGTGGAAGAATAACTTCTCCTGCAATACACAGTCATAGAGACTTATCATGGAAATTATGGGATCCAAATTCTGGAGAATATGAAAACGTTTCAAAGTATAGTAAATATGGAGTTATGTTTAGTGCTTATGGGCCTTCTTGGCAAGAACAAAGAGCAAGAGGACAAAGCACTGGAGAAAAATGGAATCACGGACTTAAAAAAGCAGCTGTAACTACTGGAGGAGCTATTGTAGAAAATACTTTAGGTGTTATAGCTGGGGTAGGAGAATTACTAAGTGGTGGTCAATATCATGATAATTCTATTGGGCATATGGTAGATGGGTGGAATGATTGGGCTAGAAAAGAAATGCCTAATTATTATACTGAAAAAGAAAAAAATATGGGACTTTATGGTAGAATGGGAACTGCTAATTTTTGGGCTGATAAAGTTGCTAATGGTGCAGGATATACTATAGGGTCATTAGCTACTATGTACCTTACAGGAGGATATGGTCTTATAGGTTTAAGTTCTAAAGCATTAAACATGAGTAGTAAAGCTGCTAATATAACAAAAGCACAAAAAATATATAAACTATATAAATCAGCTCAAGGTACTAAAAGAGGAGAGAAATTATTATCAATGTATAGTAAAATGAATACAGGACAAAAGTTTAGAAATGGACTTTTAACATTAGAAGCTGGAGCAATGATGTCTTTAGCAGAATCTTCTGTAGAAGCTAGAGAAACTCAAAAAAATATAAAATCTCAATTATTAGAAGAAGCAAAAGAAAAATATCCTAATGGAGTACCTGAAAATGTGTTAGCAGAAATTGAATCTTTATCTCAATCGGCAGGTAATAGTTCTTTTGTAGGAAATATGACTATTTTATCTTTATCTAATATAGCTATGTTTAATAGATTTTTAGCTGGAGGAGTTACAAAACAAAGTTTAAAGAGTGGGGTTACAGGTGGAGGATTAACAAAAACTGGAACTAAAACTGTCGTAGATAAAGGATCTTCATCTTTTTTTGGAAGAGCTAGAAAATGGACAAAACCTTTAAGAAGAGGTGCACTTATAGAAAGTCTTCAAGAAGGAGGTCAATACGCAACAAACATAGCTTCTACAGAATACTATTCATCTAGATTTGACAATAAAGGAGGTATAACTATGATGCAAGCTCTTAATGAAGGAGTATCTAGAACATTTGGAGAAACAGAAGGATTAGAGTCAATGATGATAGGAGCTATAATTGGGGGAGTTTCAGGAGGTGTAACTGGAACAATAGGTCCAATAAAACAAAGAAATAAATTAGCAAAAAAAGTACAAGAAATTATTAATGATGATGCTTTTATGAATATTGTTGATAGAAGTCAAGCTAATGCACGTACTTCACATTTTTTAGACAAAGCTGATAAATATAGAGCTGAAGGGAAAGATAAGTTAGCAGATCAAGCTATGACTCAAGCTTTTATAAGTGAAATATCTACTTTAGATAATGCAGGAACATTAGAATTTTTTACAGAAAGATTAGAAGATTTTAAATCTCTTTCTGATACAGAATTTAAAAAATTATTTGGTATAGCTGAAGATACACAAATAGATAAAAATCAAGTTATTGATAATATGATAGAAGAAACTGAAAGCATAGTTAAAAGAAAAGATGCTTTAGATTTAATGTTTCCAGCTGAAAAAACAAGAGGTTTACCAAGACGTATGATGAGTGAAGAAGCTAAGGCTGAAGAAGACCAAAGAATTAAAGAAACAATGATTTTAAAAGATCATCTATTGCAAAATGCAGTATTTTTAGATCAAGTAGAAAATCAAAAAAGAGATAAAGCAAGAGAGATAGATGAATTATATCCAGGCATAACATTAAGTACTTTAGAAGAGCAAGCAGATTTAGCTACAGAAGAATATGATTTATTAGTTGAACAGTATATTAGAAAAGCAGGGGCAGCTGAAGAAGTAGATGAAAGTGGTACTCCTATAACAAATGAAAGTCAAATTCCTGAAGCAGATTTATTAGCTATGCATCAACAAGCTTTTGGTAATTTTGTTACTAGTGTAGCAGAATCTGTTAAAAATATTAATTTAAATCACCCTTTAGATAAACAAGCTTTAATGGGTAGTCTTCAAGAATACTATGGAATACATCGTAGTTTACAAGGTCTTATGGAGTCTTTTAATAGACTTCAAACTAATGAAGGTAAAAATAACTATATAAGAGCAGCTTTAATAGATGGAAAACAAAGTATAAAAGATGCTGGTAATAGAAGAGCTGATGAAATTTTAAATAATGAATCTGATCCTGACAATGCTATGGATAATATTCCTCCTAATGCTAGTAAAGCAAAAAAAGCTGAAATAGAAGAGGAAGTTAAAAGAATGAAAAAAGAAGAGCTAGCATTGTTAAATAAGTATGGAGATCCTGGAGTTTCTGTAGAAACTATAGATAAAGAAATTGAAAGACTTAAAAAAAATCTACAAGATATTAAAGATAATCCTAAAGCTGCTAAAGATTTAAATTTTAAAATTAAAGTTTTAGAAACTGTTAAAACTGTAAAACTTAGTCCTGAAACTTCTATAGCTGAAAAAGACGCTAAGTCTGAAGTTGCTACTGAAGAAGAAGTTACCGAAGAAAATAAAGTTGAGCAGACAGGAAGAGGAAGAAGACAAATTGATAGAATAAAAAAGAAATATGAAAGTGCAAAACAGCCTCAAGAAAAATTAGGTTTAATACAAGATTTTATTAATAATGTATATCAAGGTGCTGAGGCTACTCAAGAAGAAATAGATTTCTTTAATAATGAAATAGAAGCTCTTAAAAAAGAAGGGTTTGAACTACAAATGGAGACACAACCTGGGAATAGATGGAATGAAGGTATGAATGTAGAAGTTATATGGCGTCTAGATGATACTTTACCAGAAGGTGTTACAGTAATAGATAGAGTAGATGAGCCTGGCATTATGAAAGATGGGCAATTACAAAGAAGAGCAAAAATAACAGTAAAACGAGGAGAGAAAAAAGGAACTGAAAGACCTGCTTTAGTTGAAGCTAGAAATAAAGCTGAAGCTATACCAGGGACAGGGAAAAAGAAACTAGATACAATAAAAAAAGCTAGTCAAGCTCTTAGTGACTTTGATAATCAATTTACTAATCCTTTTAATCTTGCTGATTTAGCAAGTGAAGAATCAATAGTTTCTACTGAAACTGAAGTTGCTCCTATAGATCAAAGAGAGTATGAAATTCATTTAGAAGGTAATTGGGGTGAATTAAAACCTGGTTGGGGAGTATGGGAAGAGTTATCTATAGATGGAATAAAAATAGGAGATCAACGATTTACAGAACAAAAAGATATTTCATTTCTAGAAACAGAAAATAAAGATTACAGAATATTTACAATTACAGATAGAACATCTAGAGATACTTCAGGTAGAAGTGGAGGTGTTAGTGTGTCTATGGTGTTTCCTAAAGATACGTCAAGAACTTTAGCCGATGTTAAAGAAAATTTATTAACTTTGAACGCTGAAATACAAGGAACTAGAGATCGTATACATTTTGACAGCAAAGCAATACAGGCTATTCAAAGAATGGATATGAAAGAAATAGCTACTCCTACTGTGAATGAAGAAATAGTTATAGAAGATAACACTTCTAAAGAAGAAATAATTATAAAAGAGGAATTAAGTGCGGTAGAAGAAGATAGATTAAAAAACGAGCTAGAAACAGATGTACAAACAGATATATCAACTGAAATGGCTGAAGTAGATCAAATACCTATTACAGAAATGAATGGTTACTATCAAGATCTTTTAGTTGAAGAAGAAGAGCTTCGTAAAAGGTTAGAAGAAGAAGATGATAATTGTAAAACTAAAAAATAAATGGGCTGTAATGAAAATAAAATAGGCAGTATAGAAGCTAGACTAGCTAAAATTGCTAGAATGAAAGCAGCTTTAGAAGAGCGTTTGCAAGAACAAACTCAAAAAGATAGTAGTACTATTACAATTGCTAATGCTAAATTTGATAATGAAATTCAAAATGTTGAGGGAACAATAAGGCGTAATGTAACTATAAAAAATGAGGAAATTGTACCTGTAAAACGAAATCCTAATACTATAAATAATCTTCCAGATGAAGTAGATAATTCTAGATTAAATAGTCAACAAATTTTACCTGGAGATTTTGTAGATGTTGCGTTAATAGAAAATGACTATTGGGCAAACATTAAAAATGAAGTAGCAGAACCATGGATGGAAGCTCCTTTATATATTATAGACAAAGAAGGTAATAAATTAGATTTACTTGAAGCTTATAAAGAACATAATTTAAATACACACGCAAGAAAAGCAATATACGAAGCTTTACAAGAAGATAAAAAAGTTGAATTAAAAGTAGAATCTAAAATACCTAATTTTAATAATATTAGAATTGGGGGTATGCCAGTATTTTTTGATATTTCAGAACAGTTAAAAATGCATACTTTTAGAGATACTGATGGTAATTTTGTTACTGCTGTTAATGAAAATACAAAACCTATATTACTTGTTGCTACTGGTATAGGAAAAAATCCAAAATGGAATACTGGAGACTTAAGTTACTTAGAAACAAAAATACAAGAAGCTATTTATGGAGATTTAGGAGAACCTAAAAGATTACCTAAATCAGAACACATGGGTAATGTATTTGCTTTAAGTCTTACTCCAGAAGGTAAATACTCATACGTTAAATTAAGTACAAGAAGTTTATCTAATAAAGCATATGAATATGTTTTAAATGAGTTAAAAAATAATAGAAGTGAAAATATTAATCAAATTGTAGGTAATAATACATTAAAAGAAGTTTCTCATAAAGATCCTAATTTTTTATCTATTGAAACTATAAATATTGAAGAAAATAAAGATCTTACATTTATTAATTTTTATAGTCCTAAACATGATAAAGCTATAAGAATAACTTCTGAAGAATTTAATAAAGGTCTTAACAAAGAAGTATTTAGTTTTAATACTGGTAAATTTATTATAACTAATCCAGAAAAACTAGTACCAGATTTTAAATGGCAGACATCTAAAACTATAAAAGTATCTAAATCTGATAATGTTAATCCAGTAATAAATGAATTTTTAGAAGTTCTTAAAAATAAAAAGCATCAAATAGATATAGATTTATTAACTAGTACAGAAAATTTTTCTATTCCTGGATTTACTAAACCTTCAGGATATAATTCATATCAAGAATATCTTTTTGATGAAAATGCGCACGGAGATCCGTATGCTTATAATATACCTGTTAAAAATAATAAAGCAATTTTAAATACAGATATAAAAAATATAGAAGGTTCTATTTATTACAATACTCATGTAGTATTTAATGATGTATTAATAGATGGAAAATCGATATTAAGTGATCCTACATTAATGCCAGAAGGAGGACTAAATCCTGCTATAGCTCCTAAATTAACAGGAGCCCCAAAAGGTCAATCTGTAGGTCCTAAATTAAATAAAGGTCCTAAATTAGGTCCTTCTGAATTAGAAGATTTATCTGCTTTTAGTGTTACTGTAGGGAATAAAAAAGCACCACCATTAAATCCTGAAAGAGCAAAAGCATGGTTAGAAGAAAGATTTGGAAAAGGGTCTACTACAATATTACAAGGAGTTAATAAAATAGGTAATATAACTAGGCATGGATATTTTGAGAATATGGCTTTTTATTTATATCAAAATGCTAGAATAGGTGTAGAATATCATGAAGGATATCATGGAATGTTTAGAATGTGGCTTACTGACAAGCAAAGAGAAGCTTTATATAATGAAGCTAGAAAAAAATATGGTATACCTACAGATAAAGAAATAAAAGAATTAAATGATACTAGAGAAAAATTTGGACTAGGAAGATTACCTATAAAAGAAGCTGAAGAATTAGTTTTAGAAGAAAAAATGGCTGAAGATTTTAGAGAATACATGCTTACTGATGGAAACTCTTCCCCAGGAGGTAAAATAGCTAAATTTTTTAAAAGTATATGGAATTTTATTAAATCTATGTTTACTGATAGTATGAGTATTAGACAGTCTTATGAAATGCTTGAGTCTAATGTAGTTCCTGTAACATTTAAAAGGAATATTCAAAGATTTTCAGGGGATACAGCTAATTCTATAGAAGGATATACAGATAAAAATATAAAAGAAGTACTAGATTATTTAACAGCTAGATATAGAAAAACTATAAATGATTATCAAGCAAAAGGTAAAAAAGTTCCTTATAAAAGTTTAAACACTAGAATAAAAAATTCTGTATTAAGAGAAGCTTTTTCTACTACGGAAGGTTTACCTATAGAAGGACCTCAAGATTTAGAAGTATTGAGACAATGGTATGATTCAAGATTTGACGGATTATTAAAAGATAATAATATTGTTAAAGCTTCTCCTCAACCTATAATAGGAGAGCCAAAAACTCAAGGATATCCTGCACAAAATAATCATGATTATTTAATAAGTATTTATGAAAATTGGAACGATATAATTGATAATTCTAATACTGAAAATTTAAGACGTATAGGATTTGAAAATTTAATGCAAGATACACTAAGAGCAAGAGGTTTAAATTTAAAATTAGGAGAAGTTATATTAGAAGAAATAGAAGAAGGCTCAGCCTATGAAAGAATATATTCTAGATCTAGAGTAGAAGAAGATATGAGAAGTAAAATAGGATCTAAAGTAAAAGAATTCTTATCTACTATTCCTACAGGAGAAGCTTCATATTTAGGGTATGAAGTATATATGGAATTTGACAAAGTATATAAAGATATACAAAATCTTTTAGCAGATTCTGCCTCTTTCCCTGTAATGCTTAAAAGGTTAGAAGATGCAGGACCATTAAAACCACATTTAGCTGAAGTACATAAAAGATTAAAAGAAACAAAAGATAATAATTTAAGAGCAGCTTTTGCATTTACTTTTAAACAAAGTAAAAATAATTTCTTTTTAGTTAAAGAAACTGTAGAAGGATTACAATTTATAAATTCTGATCGTAATGCTGTTGAATCTAGACTGTTAGACCAATGGAGAACTAATTCAGTACAGTATGAAGGATTTCCAAATGAAAGACATTTATATAAAATAAGACAAGTAAGAGATAATTTAATTTATACTCCTAATAAAAATAGAGTTAAAAAAATAAATTCTACTTTTGACTCAATGAATAAAATATATGATGCTAATCCTACATTACCTGTTTCTGAAGAAAGGATTGAAGATTTAATTAATTTTTTATATATGCTTGGAATAGATATAGGAACTTCACCTGAAATATCTAAAAACCTATTAAGTACTTATTTTAGAGAAGGATCAAGAGATTTTTCTAAAACAGGAGAAAAATTAAAAGAAGTAGCTTTATATAAAGCAATGTTAGATAATAATACATCTACAGAAATATCAAGACTTGTAAAAGGTCTTAATGCTAATGAAAATATTTATAATAATTATAGAGGAGTATTATCTAGATTTGTTAACATAGCAATGAAAAGTGATGTAGATATTTTTACATCCTTTATGAATGTTAAAAATAATTCTATGTTTCCTATAAATATGCCAACTGTATTTGATGATTTAATTTTAAATTTAAAAGGAAATAATAGAAACTTTTTTACACCTTATTTAGAAGATAGTTTTTATAACCCTTCAGAATATAATACTGCTGCAAGATCTTTATGGTTAACAATATATGGAGGACTTGCAGGTAATTTTTCTACGGAAGCTAGACAAAATTTAAAAGCTGAAACTTTAGATGGATATAAAAAATTTAGCGGTAGAGGTTTTGATTTTGGTGAAATGAATGAATTACAATCTGCTTATATAAGACTTGGATTATTTATGGATAGATCTGGTAAAAGAGGATATGTTAATATAGTTGCTCCTAATTTTTCTGATAGATCTAAATTAAAAAAATATTCAGTTCCCTCTATAGATACTATAACAAAAAAATTAAATATATCTGAAAAAGATATAATAAAAGGTATTATAATTCAAGATTTAATGAGGTATCAACAAGCAGAATTAGATACTCAAACTGAAGAAGAAGGAGGATTACCAGTCAATCAATTGATACCTGGATTTCATTATTTAGAAACTCCTGGAGATGGTTTAGGTAGAGCTTTTCAATTAATGCAATTTACTGCAGTTGAAAATTCTGAAATATTTGGAACAAAAGTAGAAAAATATTTAAGTGATGTAAATTGGGAAGATTATCTTAGTGGAAATCTAATGTCTATAAATAGAGAAGCTGTAGATCAAGCTTTAAATACTCAAGTAGAAAATGTTATTGAGTCTATGAATAATAATATTGAAAAAAATATGAAATATTATACTGATCAGGGACTAATGGCTAAACTTAATAAGTCTTCAACTAATCCATATACAAGTAAAAGAGAATTATTTAGACAATATGAATTAAATAATATGATTCATAAAATAGAACTTCAAAAATTTACTAGAGGTGGAATAGCATTTAATAAAAGTTACACAGATTTTTCTAAAAGATTTGGTAACATGGAAACTCCTGGATATAAATTATTAATAAAAGGAGAGTTAAAAGATGAAAGTTTTGGATTTTATAAAGAATTTAATGAAGGTTTAATAGAAGACTTTTTTACTACACCTTTAATTTATGATGAAATTGGAGAATCTATTACAGCTACATTACAACAACAAGGGGATCCTGAAGCTGAAAGTCTAGGTAATTTATATAAAGGAGGACAGTCTAATAAATCAGATGCTTTTGGAGTTGTGTCTATAGATTTTTATAAAGCATTTCAGCAAGGAAAAGGAGAATGGCAAAAAGAAGATGAAGAAGCATTTCAAAATTATAAAAATGGAAAACCAGGAAGTAGATTTTTTAGAGACAATAGTGGCAGGCGTAGAAGAGTAGCTCCTATTAAAACATATTTTGATGCTATGATTGTTAAAAATGGTAGTATGATTCCTAGTAATACTAAAAATTCATATATGGTATTATTAGAAGAGTTTACACTAAGTAATCCTACTACAGAAATGATAAGACAAAGACTAGAAAAAGAAAGTAATTTCTATCATTTACCTGAAATGCATGTATTAAATACTGTTAGTACTAAAAAATTAGCCTATAGTGGCGTAGAAGACCTTAATAATAAAGATAATGTATTAGAAAAATTAACTAATATGGCAGTAACATCTCATCCAGGTTCTTCTTTAAGAATTCCTCAAATAATTCCAGAAAAAAATAAAAATTCTGGAATATTTGCTAGGCAATTTATGATAAATATTATAGCTAATATGGATTTAAATAATCCTTCTCTTGATTATAATGTAAATGAAAATAGATCTAATTCTCTTTCACTAAATGCAAAACAAGTTTTTGATTTATATCAAAATTCTATTGTAAATATGATAGATAATAGCTTTAATGATTTTATTACTAAAATAGGTTATAAAGGTTTAATAAATGCAACAGGACATGAAAATAGAATAGAATCACAATTAAATTTATTTAAAAGTTTAAGAGAAAGAATAAGTGAAGAATTAAAAGAAAGAGAATTATCTAATAATTATACAAATGCTTTAAATATAGAAAAAACAGAAAAAGGAAATTATAGATTTAAAACACCACTAGCTTTTCCTTTTATAAAGCGTAAAACAGAAAGTCTTGTTATGGGAATGCTTAAAAAAGATATTGCTAAGCAGACTATTAATGGAGGAAGCGCTAAGCAAATTGCAGAATTGGGAGGACATATAACTTATGAACAATCTACAGGTCTACCAAGTAATTGGACAGAATTAAAATTTATTAGAAATAAAGATGGAAGTATAAAACATGCAGAAGTAGCTATACGTGCAGATGTTGCTGCTCGATATGGTCTTAAACCAGGTCAAAATTTAAACTCTATACCTGAAAGTTTAAGAACTTTAGTAGCATATCGTATTCCTAATCAAGGTAAAAATTCTATGCTTCCTATGATTATTAAGTATGTATTACCTGAAAATTATGACCAAGCAATTGTTGTTCCTGGGGGAATTACAACTCAACAAGGAGGTGATTTTGATATTGATACATTATATTTAATGATGCCTAACACTAGAAGAAATTCTCAAACGAATAAAATAGAAAAAATAAATGTAGATTATAATAAATTATTTCTAGATGGTCAATTAAATTATATAGAATTAGAAAAATTAAATAGACAAGAATTAGAAAATATAATAATAGATTTATCAGAAGCTATTCTTAGATCTAAAAAACACTTTAAAGAAGTTGTACAGCCTTTAGATTCTCCGGATCTTAAAAATATTGCAGAAAATATAAAAGAGGTATTAAATTTAGAACAAACATTTGACCATAATGATTCATTTTCAGAAATACAATTAGAAAGAATGAATAAAGACGGTAATAATGGAATTGGTATTTATGCAAATGCGCTATCCGGTAAAAATATTGCTGTTTATTCTGAATTACATTTAAAAGCAGGATTAGCTCCTATTATTGATAATAAAGAATATAATAATTTACAAGTATTTAAAGATGATAAAAGTACTTCTAAACGTACTCCAGACAGAGAAAGTGAGCTTATAGAGTATAATATATCTAAAAAATTAAGTTCTGCAGTAGATAATGCAAAAGCTCCTGATATGTTTTTTAGAAATGATAATCTTTTAACATCTCCTATAAATACTTTATTTGATTCTTTAGGAATTAATGAATTTACTACACATGATTATTTAAATCAGCCTATTATTAAAATGTTAACTAAAGTGTATCAAGATGGTGAGTATACACCTAATATGTTATATGAAGCTGCAAGTGCAACTTGGGATCAATATATAGATAAATATGATACAGGCGCATCTTTGAATATGCCATTCTCAGAACTTACAGATTTTGGATTTTCAGATATGTTTACTGAAAAGTTACAAAATATATCAGAAGAAAATATAGATCATGAAGATCAACTTGGATATCTTAATAATTTTTTATCATTTCATAAAACAGGTAGAGAATTAACAAGTGCTTATGTAGTTCTTAATCAAGATAAAGGTGCAGATCAAGCTAGCTTTGGAGGATTACTTTCTTTTAAAGGAAGGAGAAATGTTTTATTACAGAATGATACTGTAAAAGGTTTTGATTCTGTATTAGATGGAACTTCATACCCTTTACAAGCTGCTTATAAGACATTAATTGACCAAATGTTAAATTTTGGATCCGAGTTTTTTATACACAATAAAAGATCTGTAGTTAAAACTAAAGCTACAATAGCAACTTTATTAAATAAAGAAAATTTAACAGATGTAGATCATAGAACTATTGAAGATGCTATGCTATTATACATGATGTCTAAAAATGATAGCCCACTAAGTTCTATATTTACAGATTCAAAAATAAATGAATTATTAAGAGGTAATAAAACTAATTTATTTGCTAAATTGCAAAAATTAAAATTAGAATTTCCAGAATTGAATGAAAATGCATTTATAAAAAACGTAGTAGAGCACCCAGAAAATATAAAAGAAGGTTCTCTTTTAACAAGAGTTAAATTTCAAAATATATATTCATTTACTAAATCTGAAGTAGATTCTTTTATTAGAAGTTTTGGTAATTTAATGGTTCATGAAAATCCTCAAATAAGAGAAATAGCTAATGATTTTATAAGTGTTTCTTTATTAACTAATGGTTTTACACCTAGCCATGATAGTTTTATAGATATAATACCTGTAGAAGCATTAAAAAGATCTTCTAATTATTTTTATGATCAATTCGATCTGTTAGACAATATAGAGTATTTTGATAATGATTTTGCACATGATTTTGTACGTAATTTTTATTATACAGATATAGTAAATAATATTAGAGTTTCAAAAAACGTTGTAAATTCTAATGTAATCAAACTTAATTGGAAAGATAGTAGAATTTATTCTAAAAATTTAAATAAAACAGTAGATTATTTTACTGTATCTAATAATCAAGGAACTAAATTATTTGTTAAAAATGCAGAAGTTGGAAATGATGTATTTTATGAAAGATCTACTACAAAAGGTATACCACATGGATTAAAAGAAATAAATATAAAAAATTCTGAAGGTATAAAAATAGAAAAATCAGTTATTCAATCAAATTATATAAATAAAAGTAATACAAAACCTGGACTAGCTCGAATACATGAAAATAAAGTTAATGAAGCAGTTGCAGATAATGAAGACGCAATTAAAAGATGTATAAATATAACATAATACTATGAGATGTAGATTTTATTTACACGGGAAACCTAGCCAATTTTTAACAGATTTATATAATGCTGTAGAAGAAATAAATCCTAATTTAGGTATGATACATGATATACTTAAACATTATAAAGTTATACAACAAAGATACGGTAAGATGTTTATTTACCAAGGAGAAGATTCTAGTATAGCTTTAAATCATGTTCGAAGAATAAATAGAAGATATCCTAATTTAATAGCTTATGAATATAAAGGTCAAACTAGTAATAGGTTTGGACGGGAAAATAATGAAAAATATACATTTGAGATAAATACAGCTGTTCTTAATAATGTAAAAAATATGAGTTTTCCTGAAGACGCTATAGAAATAGAAAAGGAAGAACGATTAGCTGCTCAAGCTAGAGAGGAAAGGGATATGAAACTTGCTGAACAATCATTATCAGAACAAGTTAGGAGAGAAAATACATCAGAGAATAAAAGTTTATTTGGAAAAGAAGAAGAAAAAAGTGAATCTGTAAAAAAAGCAGATAAATTAAAACATCATTTTAAAGGAGTTGGAGTAGATATTAATGTAAATTTTACTAATGATTTAGCACCTAATGTTTCAGCAGATATTACTGGTACTGGTCCTAGATCGGCAAATGTAAGATTAAATAATCAATATTTACAAGATGATGGTGTTTACCATGAATTTGGACATGCTTATATAGATCTTCTTGGTATAAATAATCCTTTAGTTAAACAAGCTTTTAAACAACTTAAAGGATCTGAAATAGAAAAAACAGTACTTAATTCTTATCCTGGGTTAGAAGGTGTAAAATTACAAAAAGAAGTATTAGCAACAGCTATAGGATTAGAAGGAGCTAAGGTAGAAAAAAAGAATCCATCTAAAATACAAATTTTATTAAATAAAATATTTAGAAGTATTGGAAAATTATTAGGTATAAATCAAAATGCTGCTGCTATATTAGCTGAGCAAATGTTTGCTGGAGAAATAAGATCTAAATATCTTATTGGAGAAATAAGTGGATTTACACAAGAATCTAAAGATAGAAATTCTTTACAAAAGAAAATTGATGATGTTAGAATATATACGAGAAAACTTAAACGAATAGCAGAACAACGTAATGATGCAGCTAGTCAGGCAAGAGCTGAGGCACTAGAACAAACTTTAGAAAATATAAAATCACTAGAAGATTTTATATCTTTTATAGATATGTCTGCTAAAATAACTTCTAATATTGCAAATAAATATCAGTTATTACAAAATAAAATAAAAGCAGGTGAAAAAATTGAAACTTCAGATCAAGCTACTTTAGCTGAATTAAATCAATATATACAGGGTTTTGATATTCTAGAAGGATTAGAAGTACTTTTTACGGAAGAAAAGCAAAATAGAGTAAAACAAACAACAGCTTTTAATACAGCATATGATAAACTTGGAGCTGTTGTTAGACAAAGAAAATATTTAGAACAGCAATATATAGATATTGCAATTCCAATACAAGCAGAGTTTTTATCTCCATATATATCTCAAGAAGTTAATGAAAATTTAGATAGTTTAATACAAAATATTGATGAGCAAGAAGGTATTGATAATAAAGTATTAGCTGCAAAAAGACATTTAGATAAAAAAGATAATAATTGGATTCAATTAAATAAAGATCTAAAACAAAAAAGAATTTCTGAAGAGGAGTATAAAAATAATCTTATATCTTTAGTTAAAGAGCAGTTAGAAAATAAGAAAATGCATAAAAAAACATTAATTCAAATTTTAACAAGAGCTCATAAAGATGGAAGTACTTTTTCTTATTGGATGGATCCATTAGTTTGGTCTAACGATAATGCTATACAATTATTTGCATTAGCAGTTAAAGATGCATTATATGAAGGAGATGAAAAAAGTAGAGAAACTCAATATAAAATTCAAGAATTATATAATAATTTCACTGAAGGAGTTACAGGAATAAACAATGTTCAAAAGTTATATGAAGATTTAACAGAAGATATTAAAACTTGGGTAAGAGATGAAGATGGAAGTTATAAACAGATAGATAGAGCTGGATGGGTACAAGAATTAGATATGCCTAGATATCAAAAGAATAAACAACAAGCAGTCGAGCAAGCAAAAAACAAAACTTATTTTAGGGAAAGAAAGGATTTTGAAAGCGATGAGCTATTTGAAGACTATAAAAATAGTATAGTGGATTATAAAGTTAATGGTAAAGTTGTATATAAAGCTCAAACTAAAGAAGAAGCTTATAGATTAGTTAGAAGAGCATTTGGAGAGGCAATGGGGAAATGGAGACAAGAAAATACAGTACCTAAAAGAGATGCTCAAGAAATTATGAGAAAGCATGAAGATAAAATAGCTTATGTTTATAAAGAAATGAGACCTCTTCAAAAAAAGCTTGACGATAATACAATAACATCTATAGAAATAGAAAAATTAAATTCTTTAGAAATAGAATTAAGTATTTTAGACAATTGGAGACAAACTAATTATTATGTTAACCCAAGATATCCAGATAGCTTAACTCCTAAAGGATCGTTAGTACAACCTTCACAAGGAGAAAAATTAGCAGGTGGTAAAAATAGAGTAGATTATACTAATTCTAAATATAAAGCTATTATGGCTGATCCTAGGAAGAGAAAGTTTTATGAGGGAATGATATCTATATATAAAGAACATCAAGATAAATTAGGATCTGCAGGACATCAGTTAGGAAAAGATAGTTTTAGTGATATGGCCTATGCTTTACCGTCAATAAGAAAAGTAGATAAAGATAGAGCTATAGAACAAGGAGTACTTAAAACAATGAAAGAATGGTGGGTAGATGGAACAGATATAACTGATACTGATTATCATATATACGGACAAAGATGGGAAACTATTGGAGGTAAACAGCGTAAAGTAGTACCTGCTTTTTTTACTAATGCTGTAGATAAAAATGAAATAAGTTTAGATTTAACTTCTAGCCTGTTAGCATTTGTAGGTATGGCTAATACATATGAAGCTAAAGCAGGAATTCAAGCTCAAGTACAAATAATGTCAGATTTAATTGAACATAGAGAAACAGATTTAACATCTCCTTCAGGAATAAAAATTATAAATGATTTAGCAAAAGGACTTGGAATTGAACAAGCTAGATCTAAAGAAGGGCGTGAGAGTAATAACTTTAAACATTTAACATCTTTTTTAGATCAAAATGTATTTGGTGAAAAAGCAATTTTAAAACAATTCTCATTTTTTGGAAAGCAATTTGAAGCTAATAAACTATCTGGTAAATTAGCTGGATATACAGCTATGAATGCTTTATCTTTCAATTTATTACAAGGAGTTAATCAAAATGTACTTGATAATATAATTGGATATAGTGAAGCCTCTGCAGGTCAATTTATAGATAAAAAATCTTTACTTAAAGGTAAAAATACTTATTGGAGTAAAGGTGGAGCAATTGGAGATTTAGGTAAAATAGCTCCTACTACTTTTGTAGGACAAATAGCTGAAATGTATGATATGATTCAAGGAGAATTTAGAGATAATTTAGGTAAAAATGTAACAGGAACTAATGCTAAAAAATTATTTTCAAGTGATGCTATGTTCTTTTTACAGCACGGTGCAGAACATGAAGTTCAAGTAAGTAGAGGTTTAGGAATGTTGGCATTTATGAAAGCTAAAGATAAAAAAGGTAAGCAGCTTAAAAATCCAGATGGTTCTGATATGACAATGTTAGATGCACATAGTCAAGATAGC
>CERN01041616.1_pt1 | contig 17227 bp, 13 predicted proteins | sample 530761 | NCBI WGS metagenome assembly CERN01 (sample SAMEA2620947, study PRJEB7988) | marine metagenome | isolation source: saline water (ENVO:00002010), including | reverse complement strand
GGCGGATCTCGGCCCGCCGCTACTTCTGCAGGTATTGGAGCAACTGCAACAATACCTCACCGGGGCAGAGCCCCAGGACGACCAACGCGCCACCTACGCCCACAAGATCGACAAGGCAGAGGCGCAGCTCGACTGGCGCCAGTCCGCCGAGGTGCTGGCGCGCAGGGTGCGCGCCTTCAACCCCTTCCCGGTCTGCTTCAGTGTGCTGGAAAGCGGCGAGCGCCTGCGCATCTGGGCCGCCGAAGCCCTGCCCGGGGTGAAGCCCGGCACTGAGCCCGGCACCCTGCTGGATGCCGACCGCGATGGCCTGCGGGTAGCCTGCGGGCAGGGGGTGCTGAAGATCACCCGCCTGCAGCTGCCCGGCGGCAAACCCCTCGCCATCGACGCCGTGTTGAATGCCCGGGCCGACTGGCTGCGGGCCGGCGCACGCTTCCTCCTGCCGGAAAGCGCTGATACAACACCCTCCGCTGCCGCTACGGCCGCCCGGGGGAAAAGCTAGTGGCCGCAGATCGCGGCACGGCACTGCGAGCAGTGGCCGCGCAGACTCTGGCCCGCGTACTCGGCGGCAGCACCCTCAACGCCTGCCTGCCGGCGGCGCTGGAAAAGGTATCTGCGCGGGATCGCGGCCTCCTGCAACAACTCTGCTACGGCTGCCTGCGGCTCTACCCGCGGCTGCAGGCCCAGCTGACCCCCTTGCTCGACAAGCCCCTGCGCGACAAGGACCGCGATATCCAGGCACTGCTCTTGTTGGGGCTCTATCAGCTGGAGGCCATGCGCATTCCCGACCACGCCGCGGTCGCCGCCACCGTGGGTGCCACCCGGGTCCTGCGCAAGGACTGGGCCCGCGGGCTGTGCAACGCCGTCCTGCGACGTTACCAGCGCGAGGCTGAGACGCTGGTTGCCAGCCTGCCCGCAGCCGCCGCCGCTGCTCACCCACCCTGGCTCTATGACGCCATCCACCGCGAATGGCCGGCCCAGGCGGAAGCGATCATCCACGCCAATAACGCTCCCCCGCCCATGACCCTGCGTGTGAACCGCCAGCGCCTCTCCCGGGACGACTATCGCGAGGCACTGCGCACCGCGGGCCTGGCGGCCACCGCGGGCCAGCTGAGTGCGGACGCCCTGACCCTGGCACAGCCGGTGGACGTCGCCGAGCTGCCTGGCTTCCACGCCGGCCAGGTCTCGGTGCAGGACGAGGCCGCCCAGCTCGCCGCCCAGCTGCTGCCGCTTGCCCCGGGCGATCGCGTGCTGGACGCCTGTGCCGCCCCCGGCGGCAAGGCCTGTCACCTGCTCGAACACCACCCGCAACTGGCGCTGACGGCAATGGATGTCGACCCGGAGCGCCTGGCCCGGGTCCGGGAAAATCTCAGCCGGCTGGGCTTGCAGGCGGAGCTGGTCACCGGGAATGCCGCGCAGCCACCCTCGGTGCTGCAGAGAGGGCAATTCCAAGGCATTCTCGCGGATGTTCCGTGCTCCGCCACCGGCGTGATTCGCCGCCACCCGGACATCAAGCTGCTGCGCCGGCCCGCGGACCTGGCGGCCATGGCGCGGCAGCAAGTGGAGATTCTGGAGGGCCTGTGGCCCTTGCTGGCCGCGGGTGGGCACCTGCTCTACGTCACCTGCTCGATCCTTGCCACGGAGAACCACGAAGTGGTGATGCGCATTCTGCAGCGTCATGACGACGCCCGGCTGCTGGAACTGCCCGTGCACTCCGGCCAGAGCCGCCCGGCGGGCCGGCAGTGGCTGCCCGCCGCCGATGGCAGCGATGGGCTTTACTACGCCCTGCTGCGCAAAGGCGACTGAGGCGACGCTGTAGAAAAATGTGCCTGGCCAGCGCTTACAATTCCGCAGGCTTTTCATTAAGGTGCCATGAATTCGAGGCGGGGCTAGCGCCAGCATGAAGATCATCATTCTCGGTGCCGGTCAGGTGGGAGGCACACTGGCCGAGCACCTGGCCAATGAACAGAACGATATTACCGTGGTGGACATGGATGCCGACCGCTTGCGCGCCCTGCAGGAGCGCCTGGATATCGGTACCGTCACCGGTGCGGCCTCCCACCCAATCACTCTGTACCAGGCCGGCGCCGAAGACGCCGACATGCTGATCGCCGTGACCAACAGCGACGAGATCAACATGATGGCCTGCCAGATCGCCCACACTCTCTACAACACCCCCACCAAGATCTCGCGGGTGCGCTCCCCCGACTACCTGGCCCACCAGGAAAAACTGTTCACCCCCGACCACATCCCGGTGGACGTGATCATCGGGCCGGAACAACTGGTGACCAAGAGCATTGTCGAATTGATCGCCAACCCGGGCGCCCTTCAGGTACTGGATTTCGCTGAGGGCCGCGCCCAGCTGGTGGCCGTGCGCGCCTATCACGGCGGCCCCATTGTCGGCGAGGAGCTGCAGGCCATTCGCCAACACATGCCGCGAGTGGATACCCGCGTCGCCGCGATCTTCCGTCGCGACCGCGCCATCATTCCCGAAGGCAATACGGTAGTGGAGGCCGACGACGAGGTCTTTTTCATTGCCGCGCGCAAGGACATCCGCGCGGTGATGTCCGAGCTGCGCAAGGTCGACAAGCCCTATCACCGGGTGATGATCGCCGGCGGTGGCAATATCGGCGCCACCCTCGCCCTGCGCATTGAAGCGGACTACCAGGTTAAGGTGATCGAGCAGTCCTACGAGAGATGCCGGGTACTGTCGGAAAGCCTGCGCCATGCCATCGTGCTCCACGGCAGCGCCTCCGAGCCGGCGCTCCTCACCGGGGAAAATATCGAATCCACCGATGTCTTCTGCGCCCTCACCAATAACGACGAATCCAACATCATGATGTCGATGCTGGCCAAGCGCATGGGCGCCAAGAAGGTGATCACCCTGATCACCAACCCGGCCTACGCCGACCTGGTGGGGGACGAGATCGACATCGCCATCTCTCCCCAGCAAATCACCATCGGCAGCCTGCTCACCCACGTGCGCCGGGGCGATATCAGCATGGTGCACTCCCTGCGGCGCGGTGCCGCCGAGGCGATCGAGCTGACGGCGCGGGGCGACGCCTACTCCTCCAAGGTAGTCGGCCGGCGCATCGACGAAATTCCGCTGCCCGAGGGGGTGACCATCGGCGCCGTGGTGCGCGGGGAAGAGGTGCTGATCGCCCACCGCGATGTGGTGATCGAGACCGAGGATCACGTCATCCTGTTTCTGGTGGATCGCAGCCGGATCTCGGCGGTGGAAAAGCTGTTCGCCGTCGGTTTCGGCTTCTTCTGAGGGGGCGACGTGCATCTCACCGTTACCCTGCGCATTCTCGGCCTGCTGCTCATGCTGTTCAGCAGCACCCTGCTGGTGCCGCTGCTGGTGGCCCTGCTGGAAGAAGACAGCACCGCTACCAGTTTCGTCACCGCCCTCGGCCTGACCTTCCTTGCCGGCTTCGTGCTCTGGCTGCCTTTCCAGTACGCCCGCCAGGAGCTGCGAATTCGCGACGGCTTCCTGGTCACCTCGCTGTTCTGGACCGTACTGGGCCTGGCCGGTGCGCTGCCCTTCGCCCTGGCGGAAAGCCTGCGCCTGAGCCCCATGGACGCGGTCTTCGAGTCCATCTCCGGGCTAACCACCACCGGGGCCACGGTGATCACCGGTCTCGACGATCTGCCCCGGTCGATTCTCATCTACCGGCAGCTGCTGCAGTGGCTGGGGGGCATCGGCATCATCGTCATCGCGGTCGCGGTATTGCCCATGCTGGGCATCGGGGGCATGCAGCTGTATCGCGCGGAGATACCCGGCCCGACCAAGGACCGCAAACTGACCCCGCGTATTGCGGAAACCGCCAAGGCTCTGTTTGTGGTCTACGTCGCCCTGACCGCAATCTGCGCCCTGGCCTATCTGGCGGCGGGGATGAGCGGCTTCGATGCCGTGGCCCACGCCTTTTCCACCGTCGCCATCGGCGGCTTTTCCACCCACGACGCCAGCATGGGCTACTTCGAGAGCGACGCCATCCTGCTCATCTGCACCCTGTTCATGCTGGTCTCGGCGATGAACTTCGGCCTGCACTTCATGGCCTGGCGCCGGCGCAGCCTGGGCGCCTATCGACAGGACTCGGAATCGCGCTTTTTCCTCGGGGTGATGCTGCTGGGTAGCGCGGTAGTGTGCAGCTACCTGATCCTCAGCGGGGCACTGAGCGTGGAACACGGGCTGGTACAGGGCCTCTTCCACACCGTGTCGATCGCCACAACCACGGGCTTTGGCGCCACCGACTTCAGCCTCTGGCCGACCTTCCTCCCGGTACTGCTCCTGATGATGTCCTTCATGGGCGGCTGCGTCGGTTCCACCGCCGGCGGCATCAAGGCGGTGCGCCTGATGCTCATCACCAAGCAGGGCATCCGCGAGCTCAAGCAGCTGGTCCACCCCAAGGCGATCATTCCCCTGAAAATCGGCCGCCGGCGGGTCGAGGCCAGCATGGTCAGCGCGGTGTGGAGCTTTTTCGCCGTCTACATGTTCGTGTTTGTCACCCTGATGCTGGGCATGCTGGCCACCGGCCTGGATTTCCTCACCGCCTTTTCCGCGGTGGCGGCCAGCCTTAACAACCTGGGACCGGGGCTGGGCGAGGTGAGTGCCAACTACGCCAGCATCAGCGACGCCGCCAAGGGCATGCTGTGCCTGGCGATGCTGCTGGGGCGCCTGGAGATCTTTACCCTGCTGGTGCTGTTCACGCCCATGTTCTGGCGGCTCTGACCTGCGCGTGAACCGCGCGCCCCGTTACCCGGGCGCTGAGGGCGCGACAGGCTGCACCCCCGTGGGCAAGCTGCCGCGCCGTCACTTGCGATCGCGGTGCTTGCGGATCAGCTCGTAGGCGGCGGTGATTTCCTGGGAGCGCTCGGTGCTTAGGCGGATCACTTCCTCGGGCACCCCGCGGGACGCCAGCTTGTCCGGGTGGTGCTCGCTCATCAGCTTGCGATAGGCGCGCTTGAGCTCAGCATCGGAGATCTCCGGCTTGACCCCGAGGGCCTCGTAGGCCGCCTGCAGGCGGTCCGGGGTGTCCGCCTGGGCACCGCCGCCGGGGCGGCTGTGGAACTGCTCCTGGGCCCGCGCCATGCGCAGCAGCTGCTCCAGCTGGGCGTCGCTGAAGCCCAGCAGGCCGGCAATCTGGCGCAGGGTACGGTGCTCTGCCGGGTCCAGCTGGCGATCCGCCAGGGCCAGGGAGACCAGGAACAGCAGCAGGGTTTCCCGCAGGGCAGGGCGCTTGCCACACACCTCGCGGAAGGTGGTGACCGTACCGACGAGGTCGAAATCCGCCGCGGCGCCGCGGCGGAACAGCTCGATCGCCCGCTGGCGACGGGCCGCATCCAGCCCCATGTGGCGGAAAACTTCCTCGGTGTGGGCGACCTCCTCCTCGGAAATGCGACCGTCGGCCTTGGCCAGGTGCCCCTGGAGCAAGAAGGTGGTCTCGAAAAACACCTCCCGGGCGCGCGCCACTGCCTCGGGTGAACCCGCCCGCAAGGTCTGCAGCAGGCCGCGATCGAACAGGTGCCCCAGGGCCAGACCAATCAGCAGCCCCAGTGGGCCGGCTATGAGCAGGCCGAGCAGGCCCGCCACCAGTTTTCCGTAAATCACGGGATTCCTCGATAGTGTAATGGTCGGGCACCCGCGGGGTGCCTGTGGGCACGGGGCGACGTATGCCCCCGTGGCGAGAGCCTGTATAATACCGGCCTTTTGTGCCAACCGCGAACAGGTGACCTGTGCCCACGGAAACACTGACCTTCCAGGAACTCATTCTCCGGCTGCAGACCTTCTGGGCCGGCAAGGGCTGCGTGGTGCTGCAGCCCCTGGACATGGAGGTCGGTGCCGGCACCTTTCACCCGGCCACCTTCCTGCGCGCTGTGGGACCGGAAAACTGGAACGCCGCCTATGTACAGCCCAGCCGCCGCCCCACCGATGGCCGCTACGGCGAAAACCCCAACCGCCTGCAGCACTACTACCAGTTCCAGGTGGTGATGAAGCCGTCCCCGGCGGATTTTCAGGAACTCTACCTGGAATCCCTGAAGACCCTGGGTATCGACAGTGCCGTGCATGACATCCGCTTCGTCGAGGACAACTGGGAGTCACCCACCCTGGGCGCCTGGGGCCTGGGCTGGGAGGTCTGGCTGAACGGCATGGAAGTCACCCAGTTCACCTACTTCCAGCAGGCCGGTGGCCTGGAGTGTTTCCCGGTCACCGGCGAAATCACCTACGGGCTCGAGCGCATCGCCATGTACCTGCAGGGTGTCGACAGCATCTACGACCTGGTCTGGGCCCGCGGGCCGGCCGGCGACGTCACCTACGGCGATGTCTACCACCAGAACGAGGTGGAGATGTCCCGCTACAACTTCGAGGAGGCGGACACCGACTGGCTGTTCGCCCAGTTCGACCACTGTGAGAAGGAGGCGCAACGTCTCGTGGAGCTGAACCTGCCCCTGCCCGCCTATGAGATGGTGATGAAGGCCTCCCACACCTTCAACCTGCTGGATGCCCGGCACGCGATTTCAGTCACCGAGCGCCAGCGCTATATCCTGCGGGTACGCACCCTGGCGCGCGGCGTGGCCCAGGCCTACTACGATGCCCGCGCGGCACTCGGTTTCCCCATGGCCGAGGAGAGCCTGCGCCGTGAGCTGGCACCGGCAGGGGAGGCCAGCGCATGAGCCAGACCGAAACGCTGCTGGTAGAGCTGGGCACCGAGGAGCTGCCACCGAAATCCCTGAAAGTCCTGGGGCTGGCCTTCCGCGACGGCATTCTGGCCGGGCTGCAACAGCGCGAACTGAGCTTTGGTGCGGTGCAATGGTTCGCCTCGCCGCGGCGCCTGGCGGTGCTGGTGGAGAGCGTGGCCCTGCAGGCCGAGGACCGCGAGGTCGAGACCCTCGGCCCGCCGGCGGCCCAGGCCCGGGACGAGGCCGGCGAGTGGAAGCCGGCGGCCCTGGGCTTTGCCCGCAAGCAGGGCGTCGAGCCCGACCAGCTGCAGGTCATCGAGACGCCCAAGGGGCCGCGCCTGGGCCTGCGTAGCACCCAGGCCGGTGCGCGCACCCGGGACTGCCTCAACGAGATCATCCACGAAAGCATCCGCGAACTGCCGGTAGCCAAGCGCATGCGCTGGGGCGCCAGCCGAGTGGAGTTCGTGCGCCCGGTACACTGGGTGGTCGCCATGCTCGGCAGCGAATCGAACTTTGGCGAAGTCCTGGGCCTGCCCACGGGCAATGTCACCCGCGGCCACCGGGTCCACAGCAGTGGCGAGATTGTGCTCAAGCAGCCCGGGGACTACCCCGCGGCACTGGCCGCGGCTCACGTGGTCGCCAGCTTCGACGAGCGCCAGGCGATGATCCGCGAGCAGGTCGAGGTGGAAGCCAGCGCGCTGAAAGCCAATGCAGTCATCGACCCCGACCTGCTGGAGGAAGTCACCGGCCTGGTGGAGTGGCCAGTGGCGCTGACCGGCAACTTCGAGGAGCGCTTCCTCGACGTCCCCGCGGAAGCCCTGATCTCCTCCATGAAGGAGCACCAGAAGTACTTCCACGTGGTGGATGGCGAAGGGCGCCTGCTGCCCCACTTCATCACCGTGGCCAATATCGAGAGCCGGGACCCGGCCCAGGTGATCGCCGGCAACGAGCGGGTGATCCGGCCGCGCCTGAGCGACGCCGCCTTCTTCTTCGAGACCGACCGCAAGCGCAGCCTGGCCTCCCGGGTCGACGACCTGCGCAATGTCGTGTTCCAGCAGCAGCTGGGCACCCTGCACGACAAGGCTCGCCGCGTCTCCCGGCTCGCCGGTGAGCTGGCGCAGCGCCTGGGCAGTCCGGCGGAGCTGGCCCAGCGTGCGGGCCTGCTGGGCAAGGCCGACCTGACCACCGAGATGGTGCTCGAGTTCGCCGACATGCAGGGCATTGCCGGCGCCTACTATGCGCGCCACGACGGCGAGGACCCCGCGGTTGCCGACGCCCTGGAACAGCAGTACTGGCCGCGCTTTGCCGGGGACCGGCTGCCCGAGGGCCTGACCGCGGCAGCAGTCGCCCTGGCCGACCGCCTGGACACCCTGGTGGGCATCTTCGGCATTGGCCAGCCGCCCACCGGCTCCAAGGACCCCTTTGCCCTGCGCCGCGCCTCTCTGGCGGTACTGCGCATCCTGGTGGAAAAGGAGCTGGACCTCGACCTGCGCGAGTGCCTGGCCCTGGCGGTAGGACAGTTCCCTGAGGACACCCTGCAGGCGGATTGCGCCGAGCAGGTGCTCGACTATGTACTGGAGCGCTTCCGCGCCTGGTATGAAGAGGATGGCATCCCGGTCGAGGTGTTCCGCGCCGTGAGTGCCAACCGGCCCTCGCGCCCGCTGGATATCCAGCGCCGGGTCAAGGCAGTGGACGCCTTCACCCGCCTGCCCGAGGCGGAGGCACTGGCCGCCGCCAACAAGCGCGTGGGCAACATTCTCGACAAGCTGGAATCCGGCTACCGCTTTGGCGACGTTGACGACGACTTGCTGGAAGCGACGGAAGAGCGCCAGCTCGCCGAACAACTCCGCACACTGGGTGAAACCAGTGGAACGCATCTGGCGGCGGGGCGCTACACGGAGGCGCTGTCCTGCCTGGCGGCGCTGCAGCAGCCGGTGGATGCCTTCTTCGATGGTGTCATGGTCAACAGCGACAACGAGGCCCTGCGTCGCAACCGCCTGAACCTGCTGCACGCCCTGCGCCAGCGCTTCCTGCAGGTAGCGGATATTTCCCAGCTGGCCGGGCTCGGCAAGGGCGACTGAGAGGCGGCACCCAGCCCCCGGGCTTCAGCGCCCGGGGCGACCCTGCTTGCCACCCGGTCGTGCGGGCCTCAGCCCCCGCTGGCCTGGTCCGCGAAACGCTCCCGCAGCTCCCGCTTGAGGACCTTGCCGGAGGGATTCACCGGCAAGCTGTCGGCAAAGAATACCCGCTTGGGCACCTTGTAGCGGGCCAGCCCCTGGCCCGCCCACTCCATCAGCGCCTCCGCCGAGGCTTCCTCACCCTCACGCAGCACCACCACCGCGCACACCGCTTCGATCCAGCGCGGGTCGGGCAGGGCGATCACCGCCACCTCCGATACCGCCGGGTGCTTGTAGATGACTTCCTCCACTTCGCGACTGGACACCAGCACGCCGCCGGAATTGACCACGTCCTTGACCCGGTCGACGATATACAGGTAGCCCGCCTCGTCGAAATAGCCGAGATCACCGGAGTGGAACCAGCCCCCCTCGAAGGCCTCGCGGGTTGCCTCCTGGTTGTCCAGGTAGGCCTGCATCACCTGGGGCGAACGGTGCACGATCTCCCCGGTCTCGCCGGCGGGCAGGAAGCGCATCTCCTCGTCGACGATACGCGTCTCCACGTGCAGCACCGGCCTGCCGGCGGAGGTGGGGCGCTCGGCGTGATCCTCAGGTGACAGCACCGTTGCCAGGGAGCCCATCTCGGTCTGCCCATAGCAATTGTAGAGACGCGGCTGCTCCAGGGCATCCTGCAACTCCTGCACCACGGCACCGGGCATGATCGAGGCGCCGTAGTAGAGCTTGCGCAGGGAGCGGATATTGCGCGCCGAGCGCTCCGGGGAGCGCAGCAGATTGATCCACACCGTCGGCGGCGCGAAGAAGGAATTCAGCTGGTGTTCTTCGATCATCGCCAGGCAGCGTTCCGGCGCCGCACTGTCGATCAGCCAGATGGATGCCCCCACCAGCAGCTGAGGCATGCAGAAGACATGCAGCTGCGCCGTGTGGTAGAGGGGCAGGGCAGCCAACACGCGATCGGAGGCGTGATACTCGCATTCGATGATGCAGCTTAAATAGTGGAACAGCTGCCCCTCGTGACTCAATACCACGCCCTTGGGCAGGGACGTGGTACCCGAGGTGTACATGATCTGCACCGGCGCAGACGCCGAGGGCGGGCCCTCGGGCTCCCCCGGGTCGCCCTGCGCCAGCATGACGTCGAGCAACTCGCTGTCCTCGCCGCGCAGGCGATGGCGGATGCCGATGGTCTCGCCCCCGGCCGCCAGGGCTTCATCCACGGGGCCCTCCAGGTCGCTGTCGACAAACAGAGCCCGCGCGCCCGCGTGGCGCAGGGGATAGGCGAGCTCCTCCCCGCGCAGGGCGAAATTCAGCGGTACATGCACCAGTCCGGCCCGGCTGCAGGCCAGCCAGAGCAGCAGATACAAATCGGAGTTCTTGCCCAGTGCGGCCACGCGGTCACCCGGTTTCAGCTCCTGCTGCAGCAACCAGACGGCCACGCGGTTGACCGCAGCATCCAGCTCCCGGTAGGTCCATTGTCGGTCGCCGTAGACCAGGGCCAGCTTGTCGCGGTAGCGGGCGGCACTGCGGCGAAAGGCATCGCCGATGGCATTGCGACTGGCCAGCAGAGGCCGCTGTAGTGTGTGCTCCATCATCGCTCTTCTCGTTATGTCAGCGCTCGATAGGATGTTCGGCACCCGCGGGTACGCGGGCAGACAGCGGAGCCGCCCGCCCTGTGCAGTCGGCGCCTACCAGAGGCCCCGGCCGCCGTCGATAAAGTGGTCACCGCCGGTGATGTAGGTCGCCTCGCTGGAGGCCAGGAAGACCACCAGGTCAGACACTTCGTCCAGGGTGGCGGGGCGCTGCAGGGGTATCTGCTGCATCTGCTCCGGGGTCCCACCGGAGAACATGCCGGTATCCTGGACCGCACCGGGCAGGACTGCATTCACCCGGATATTCGCCGGTCCCAGGTCGTAGGCTGCGGTCTTGGTCAGGCCGCGCACTGCCCACTTGGAGGCGCCGTAGATGGCGTGCCAGGGAATGCCGCGGGCGCCCGCGAGGGAAGCGAGGTTGACGATGGCGCCGCCGCCGCGTTGCTTCATCGACGGCACCACTTTGCTGATACCCAGCCAGCTACCGAAGACATTCACTTCCAGCAGTTTGCGCACCTTGTCGGGCTCGGCTTCGTCCACCGGGCAAATAAAGTACATGCCGGCATTGTTGACCAGGATGTCGATGCCACCAAAGGCCTCTTCAGCGGTCTTGACCACGGCATCCCAGTCGCTCTCGCTGGACACGTCCTGGCGCACAAAGCGCGCCGACTCGCCGAGCTCCTGCGCCAGGGCAACGCCGGTCTCTTCCTGCAAATCGGTCAGGACCACATTGGCGCCCTCGGCCACGAAACGGCGGGCGTGATTGGCTCCCATGCCCTGGGCGGCGCCGGTGATAATGGCCGTCTTACCCGACAATTTTCCCATGCTGTGTTATCTCCTTGATTGGCAAACCCGAGAGAGTAGCGTGCCCACTCCCACTCCGCGTCACCCATACGCATGATCAGCCGCCGACGGGGGCGTGCTAGGGTTAGCATCCCCCGATTCAGCACAACACTGCAAGGAGAGAACACGGTGATTGATGTAACGGTGCAACGCGAACTGCCGGTATCGGCCGACAAGGCCTGGGCATTGATTTCGGATTTCGGCGATATCAGCTGGGCGCCGGGCATGGACAAGGTGGAAGTGACCGGCGAAGGCCCCGGCATGATCCGCGCCATCCACATGCCCGGGGACACGCCCCCCATCGAAGAGCGACTGGAGTCCCTCGACCACGACAACCGCGTGATGGAGTACACCATTCCCAAGGGTATGCCGATGCCGCTGACCGGCTACCGTGCAACCGCCAAGGTAGTGCCGCTGGACGACGATAGCTGCCGTGTCGACTGGAGCTGTCGCGCACAGGAAGTCGGCGTCAGCCCCCAGGAGGCCGAAGCGATGGCTGCCGGCGTCTACAACCAGCTGCTCGACTGGATCGCCGAGGAACTGGATCGGCGCTAAAAAGTGGGAGTAGCCCACCGCGGGCACCCCTCATAAAGCCGGTGCCCGGGTGCGGCCACACCAGCCGCCACCGGGCACCTTGTAGGTCAGTGGGGCAGATACTCCCCACCGTTGACATCGAGGCCTGCACCGGTCACCACGCAGGCGTAATCCGAGGCCAGCATCAGCACCGCCTTGGCACAGTCGGCATCGTCGGGGATACGGCCCAGGGGGATGTTCTTCGCCACGTCAGCCTTCATGGCCTCGACACTTTCCCCGGTCTCCTGGGCCGCGTGCTGGAAGTAGCCCTCGACCGGCGGCCCCCACATCCAGCCCATGAAGGTGGTGTTCACGCGAATGTTGTACTGGCCCAGCTCCAGCGCCAGGTGCTGTGTCGCCGAGAGCAGTGCCGCCTTGGAGGCGCCATAGCCGCCCTGGGTCTGCAGCGGTTTGCGCGTCACCATGGTGTTGACCATGACAATACTGCCGCCACCCTGTGCCTTCATCACGCGGGCCACTTCCAGGGTCAGCTGCATGGTGCCAAAGAGATTCACATCCATGGCCTGGCGCCAGCTGTCCAGGTCGGCCTCCAGAATCGGGCTGAAGTTGCCCGGGACATAGGCGCTGTTCAGCAGTACGTCGATGCGGCCAAAGGTACTTTCCGCCTTGGACACCAGGTTGGCACACTGCGCCGCATCGGCAATATCAGTAGGGACTTCCAGCACCCGGGTATCCAGGCCCTCCGCCGCGATGGCCTTGGCACAATCGGACAACTTCGATGCCGTCCGCGCACAGATGATCAGGCCAGCAGCCCCTTCACGTGCAGCCGCCATGGCAAGCTCCTGGCCGAGTCCGGGTCCGATGCCCGACACCAGAACAATCTTATCTTTTAGTAGCACTTGTACCTCCTCGGTTCACTGGCACCCATCAATCAACAGGTGGCGGGCCACCCCTACGATGGCCCCTGCAGAGATACTAGCGCTCGTGGCGGCAGACTGCCCCATCCAAACGGACCAGTTCGGCTTTGCGGCAGCCAGCGGGCATCAGTGCTCGTCGGCGGGACGACGCTCGCCGTCCCTGGCAACCACGCGAATGGTACGCTGGCAGGTTTCCAGCCAGGGCACCCGGGGGTCGGTTTTCAGGGCGCGCACCACACCGCGTTCGGTCAGGCAGGCAATGGAGGTCTTGTTGGGCGTCCAGTCGTCCTCGGCAATTCGCGGCTTGCGATGACTGTAGAACCAGAGCCCGCGACGGTCCTGCATCACATAACGGGCGTCCGGGGGCAGATAGACCTTGCGTCCCTCGATCACCGCGAACACCTCGAGATCGCGGGAGCGCGCTTCACGCAGATCGGCAGTCGGAGTAATGGTCAACATGGCGGTTCCCCTGTTGTGTGCTCTAAGACATCCCTGACAGGGATTGTTATAGAGTCGAGACAGCGGAACTGACAACGGCAAGGAGCAAGCGCTCAACGCGCAATATGGGTTAAGCGAAGTTTTTGCGACAATTTTTTCAAGAAACGCCTGTTTTTCGCAGAGAAAACCAAGAGGAACGAAAATTATGGCGCGGACTGCAGTGTGTCGGCGAGGGTGGCCCCCAGCGTCACGAGATCCGGTACCTGACACAGCCGGCCCTGGTACTCAAAGGCCGTGATCGCATCGGGCAGGGCGACATCCGCTCGCTCCGCAAGCTCGTCGGACGAGAGAAGCACCCACTGAGCACCGGGCCTGCGCAAGCGCAAGCCCCAGAATGGCAGTGACGCAATGGGCCCGCCATGGAACACCGCCACCAGCTCTCCCGCGGCGGGGCCGCTGAAACCCGGGGGCTCTGCCTCGGCCCGGTCCAGCAGCGGCAGACTCTGCCCGGACCACTGCAGTCGGGGGGGTAGCTCGGCACAGTGGAAAATCGTCGCGAGTACCGCCTCGGGCACGGCCCATACCTCATTCGCCGAACAGGTCAGCAGGACACAGGCCTGGGGGGCTGTGGAGGCCGGCGATTCAGTCACCATCCACCCGCAGCGACCGCCCGGTGAGTCGATTGATTTCAGCGAGCAGCTCGGGGAAATTGAAGGGCTTGCCGAGGAAGGCGTTACAACCCGCCTCGCTCGCCAGACTCCTGTGCTTGGGCCCGGTCCGCGAGGTGATGGTGATCACGGGCAGCGCCGCCAGTCGCGGATCGGCGCGCAACTCCCGCAGGGTCTGTATACCGTCCTTGACCGGCATTTCGATATCCATCAGGACCACATCCGGCAGCCTGGAGGTCTCGCGCAGCCACTCCAGCGCCGCCAGGCCATGCTCCGCCGTGACTGTTTGCACACCCAGGGTGTGCAGCTGGCTGGTGGCCACCAGTCGCTGGGTGCGCGAATCATCCACCACGAGCGCCAGCAGTGGGGCGGTGGTGTCGCCGGCCTCGGCAGCGGGCTCGGGCAGAGAAGCCTCCTCGGGCTGGTATTCCACCAGGGTGTTCAGGTTCAGCGCGACGACGGCCTGGCCATCGGCGGTGGTACTCGCGCCCGCCAGCCAGGGCACCGCGGCAAACTGATTACCCAGGGAACGAATAACCAGCTCCTCGGCCTGCTCGAGGCTGTCCACGGCAATCGCCATATAACGGCCATCAAGCCCGGCCACGATCACCGGCACCGTGAGCTCCCAGCTGTCGGCAGGGGGCACCGGCAAGCCCGAACACAGCGTTCCCAGGTAGGCAGGCTCGCAGGCGCGCCCCAGCAGGGCCAGAGGCTGCCGCTCTTGCCGGGCCGCATGGAAGGCCTCGACCGACGGATACTCGATACCTATCAGCCCCTCGAAGGGCACCGCGTAGGCGGCTTCACCGGCATGCACCAGCAGTGCACCATTGACGGTGATATTGGAGGGCAGACGGATGCGAAAACTGGTGCCCTGGCCCAGCCGCGAATCGATACTGATGTCACCACCGATGCGCTGCAGCTCCTGCACGACGATGTCCATGCCCACCCCGCGCCCGGAAATTTCACTGACCGCCGCGGCCGTGGAGAAGCCGCGCTGGAAGATCAACTGGCGGGCCTCGTCGTCGGTCAGACTGTCGGGGTCCTCCACCAGCCCCTTGCGCCGGGCCTGCACGCGTACCCGGTCGGGATCAATGCCGCGTCCATCGTCACTCAGCGTGACCAGGTAATCGCTGCCCTGCTTGCGGAAATCCACGGTGATCATCGCGGTATCGGGCTTGCCCGCTGCCTGGCGCTCCTCCGGGGTCTCCACCCCGTGGTCGAGGGCATTGCGCACCATGTGCTCGAGAACGATCTGGCAGCAGGCGTAGCTGTCCCGATCCAGCGAGCCAGACTGCGCGAGGGGCCGGAACATGACCGACTTGCCCAGCTCGGCACTCACCGTGCGCACGATGCGCCGCAGACCGGGCAGCAGCCTGGATACCGGCACCACCCGCGCCGCGCGGATACCCGCCCCGAGAGAAGACACCGTACCCGCCTGCTGTTTGAGCAGGGACTCGGCCGCCGCGGTATGCCGGTTGGCCAGCTGCATCAGGTCATCCAGGTCTTCCACGGCTTCACGCAGGATATTCGCCGCCTCGTGAATTTCCGTGTACTGGTCCATTTCCAGTGCGTCCATCCCGCTGTCGCCGTCGCGCAGACCGCGGGCTGTCACCGACAGCAGGGAGCGATCGGCAATCCGCGACACCTGCGTACGCAGCGCCGTGAGCCGGGACAGCAACTCGCCACCGGCGCGGCGGGATTGCAGGGTGCTCTGTGCCGCCCGAACCCCCAGTTTCTGTACTTCGGTGCTGAGATTGAGCAGCTGATCCAGGGTTTCCGCACTGACACGAATGGTCTGCTGGGCGGCCAGGGCGCGAGCACCCGCGTCCGCCAGCTGTCTGTCGGCCTGCCGCTGCGCATCCGCATCCCCCTGCGCATTCCCGGTGGCCTCAGCCGCCGTCGGGCCGGCCTGCTCTGCATCTGCCAGCGGCAGTTCACTGGCGACATCCTCGCGCTGTGCCTGGATGTGCTCGTAACCTTGCACCAGGTGATCCAGCCAGGCATAGATGCGCCGGAAGTACTCACCCGGATCAGCCTGATCCGGTCCGGGCAGGACCAGCAGGAGCGTTTCGAAATTGTGCACCAGCGTGCCGTAGCGCTGCAGCCCCACACCCTTGGCGATGCCCTTGAGCGTGTGCAGTATCCGCCCGACCGTTTGCGCGGCCTCGCCCGCGGGCTCCCGCTCCCACAGCCCGATGGCATCCTCCAGCTTTTCCAGTTCGCCGCCGGCCTCTTCAATAAAGGCATCGAGAAAATCCGGAAACAGCTCCGTGCCACTGCGTGTGGTGAAGTTGAAGGTGATACCGTCGGGGACACACCAGGACCACTGCTCGCTGGCGGCGCCACCGGTACTGGCGACTACCGGGATAGCCCGGGCAGGGGAGGCTTCCGGGGGCGGTGCGGCCGCGGGCAGTTCCGATATCTGTTCCGCGTCCGCGACCTCAGGCTCGACTGCCGGTGCGGGTTTCGGCTCCGGGGCGCTCTCCCCGGATAGCACCCGCGGCTCCGGCTCACCGGCTGCCGGGACAACCTCACTCGTCGCATCACTGCCGGGACCCTGCAGTGTTGCGGGCGGCCCCAGGCCCAGCACATCGGCACCGTGAAACTCCGGCCGGGCACGCAGGGACAGCGAGTCGCTGCTGTTGCGGCTGTGATCGACTGCAATCACGCTTTGGCGCTCCGCCGCGGATGCGGGGTGGGCGGCTTCCCGGGGTGCATAGATATCGCTGCTCTCACCCACGGAGGAAAGCACGATTTCCTCCTCGATAAAGCTGGAGAGGTCATCGGCGCCGGGCATGCCGCCCTGCATGTGGCGCATGCCCAGACGTCGCTCCTCGTCACTGAGCTGGGCGACTGGCGCACTGTCCCGCTGCAGACTGAACAGCGAGTCACTCGTCTCTTCACTCTCGCTGGCAAGCAGTTGGCGCAGTGTTGCCTCGCCCCACTCGGCAGCCAGCGCGCGGGCCCAGTCGGTCTCCAGCAGGCGATCTATCGGATTCATGGCTTGTCTCCCTGCTGCACGACGCGGCAGCGCTGCAGGAAATGCTCCAGCACTGCAGGATCGTCGCCGCTGATCAGTCCCGGCAAGCGCGACACGAGATCCCGCAGCAGCGGTGCCAGCTCCGGGTCGAGCGGACCACTGCTCTCCAGTACGCGGTCCAGCATGTCCTGTGCCTCGCGTCCCAGCGCCGCGATGCGCTCGGCCCCCACGGCCAGGCCGTTGCCCTTGAAGGTGTGGAAGTGCCGGCGCATTTCCCGCAAGCGTTCGTCCCGTGCCGGCGCCTGTTCCCAGGCCGGCAGCAGGGTCTGCAGGCGCACTACCTGCTCCGCACATTCCTCGGCAAAAACCGCTCTCAGGGCCTCCGGGATTTCATCCAGGCTACCCGGCTCGACCGGGCTGCCACCGTGCAGGGCAGGACCTTCAGCAGCTC
>CERN01022697.1_pt1 | contig 17236 bp, 27 predicted proteins | sample 530761 | NCBI WGS metagenome assembly CERN01 (sample SAMEA2620947, study PRJEB7988) | marine metagenome | isolation source: saline water (ENVO:00002010), including | reverse complement strand
GGAAGAAGGAGAACCCGGAGCACTCCTTGCTATGGGTGGAGCAATGGCAGGTGGAGTAGCTGCAGGTGTTGGTATTCAAGCAGGTATTAGTTTAATAAAATATGGGGCTAACGTTACAAGTTCTATATTATTTGACATTGGTAATGCTTTGCCTGATGAATTAATTAATGTAAAAAATTTGGAAAATTTAACATCAAAGTTTGATTTATCTCCTGAAAAAACAAAAAGCGTAAAAAATCTTGTTTTTTATTTAAAATCTCTTCCCGAAGATCAATATAAAAGAGCTATAGGAGAACTTAAATATTTTACTGGAGTTAATAAAAAATTAGTTGCTGCAGGTGTAGATGAAGAACTTCTTGAAACTACAGTAGGTAAAGCTATGAATTTAGTAGGTGTGATGCATCTACAAGAAACTCTTGAAACTTTTGCTAAACAATCTGCAATTGGAGCAAAATCCATAGCAAAAACTATAACAGATATTGATGATTTAATGGAAGGAAAAAAGTTTGCATCTGAGTATATAGCTTCTTTAAGAGGTGTATTAAATGATCTTGCAGGAGAAACTAAAGATTTTGCAGAGACAGATAAAAGGTATAGTAATTTTATTTCTAACCTTCAAAAAAATGTAACTATGATTGACGATGAACTTAATGAGATTTCTGTTAAGTTTAATGAAAGGCTCCGTGAATTAATGGCAGTGATTGACGATCCAAAATTTAATCCTGCAAAAATGGGAGTGTCAGTTGATGAAGTATCTAGATTAAGAAAAGCTATAACAGAAGAACTAATAGTAACAAGCCCTGTTACTGATGTTGGAAAAGAACGTATAGAACGATCTTTAGCTGTAGCAGGTGAAAGTGCTGAAGAATTAACTAAAAAAAGAATAGAAGGAGCAAAAACTGAAATTAATAATCTTAGCGGCTTTAATTCATATTTTGAAGCCGGATCAGGGGTTATAAATACTGATGGTGCGTTAGATGATTTTGTTAGACTAGCTGAAAAAGTAAAAGAGGGTAGAGAATCAACTGCTTCCACACTATTTAATGCTATTAAAGGTAGACAAGTAGATGTAACAAAATGGTTTGAAAATTTATATTCAAATCAACCTTACGATGCTTCTGCAGGTGGTACTTTAATAGAAAGAATAAAAAGAAGAATAGTGGGTGAGAGAGATCAAGTAGCTATAGATGTCTTAGCTACTCATTTATCAAGAGATACTGTATTAGATTTTGTTAAACGTAATCCAAATATGTTTGATGAAATTAAAAAAGCTGTTGGTGAGAAAGATTTTGAAATAGCTACTTTTGAAGATTTGAGAAAAGCTACCAGAATATTAGCAGACGTACCTAAAGATAAAGACATTACAAATTTAGATATTTTTTCAACTATAAAGGTCATAGCTACTGATGCAGGTATAAATACTTCTAATTTAAAACTCAATATAGATTCTGAAGATGTAATGAGAATAACCTCTAATCTAAATAAACAAGCATCTAAGTTTTATAAGAGAGGAGATAGAATTACAGCAGGAAAATACAGGGCTATTTCTGATGATCTTATTGAACAGCTAGACCCCGGTGATAGTGCAGAGCTACGTGCTGCAAAAGATAACTATATTGTAGATGTAATTCTACCTTACAGAAGTAAAAAGTTAAACCCTTTAGGGGCAGAATTAGAACAAACAATATCTGGTATATATGCAAATAATCCTCAAGAATGGATAAAACTAGATAAATTTATAAATGGTAGTGCAATAGAAGCAGAGGAATTAATTAAACAGTTAAAATTAACTTTTGGTCAATATGATTCAGGATTAAAAGAATATGTTATTGATGGAAAAAGAAAAACTACAATAAATAATCTGTTAAACAACGTGCTTAGTTACAGGCTGGCTAATTTAGAGCAAACTAAAAGAGTAAAAGGTTCTATATTAGGTGCTGCCTCAAAAGAATTATTGGTAGGTAAACAGGCAAGAGAAAAATCTATAACTGGTTTGAATGTTATTGAGAGTGAGTTTTTAAATCGTCTAAGAAGGGAAGGACTTTTAGATTTAGATAGAGTTGTTAATTATAATTCTTTAGTAACAAAAACTAAAGAGGCTAAAGCAAGTTTTGAACTTGCTGAAAAGAGTTTAACTGCCGTTGTAAATAGGCAGTTTGCAACTGTAGCTGAAGAGGGAAAATCTAGAAGAGATGTTATAAGGTCTACTCTTAATTTTTTACCAGACAAAAATATTACTGATCCTAATAAAATTAACGAAAATATATTTAATACCTTTGTATTAAGTCCCGGTGCGGTTACTAGAACACCAGAAATTATTAGTAGAATTGTTAAAAACAGTGGTATAAGTGAATCTGAAGTAAAAGAACAATTAGGTAATTCTGTCATTAAACACATAATACAAACAACCTACGGTAAGCCAAAAGAGGGAGTAGATGTTGGTCAAATTACATATGACTTTGACGTAAATAGGTTTTCATCCATAGTAAATATGAATGAGGGTGCTTTACAAGCTGTTTTAGGTGATAAGTTTGAATTATTAAAAGCAATAGAAGGTTCTCTTAGAATTACAAACAGAAACTCAAAAAACTATTTACGTGAAGGAGGAGTCAATATTACTACTCCCGGTGGTTTATCCCTTGAGTCTCTTGTATCTAGGGTTTACTCAATATCAAGAGGTGTTGTAAGTCCACGTTATGTTGCTACAGAAATAGCTTTATTAAAAATGAGAAAAACAAATGTAAGCATGATGAAAGAAATATTAGATGACCCTAAACTAGTAAACGATATGATAGAACTAATAGAAACTAATGATATAGAAATATTAGAAAGAATTACCCCAAGGCTTTTGCCTTTAGTAGCTATCAGTCTTGCAGAGGCCGGGGCTATTAAAAAACAAGAAAAAGTTGAAAAGCAAGTAAAAGAACTTGAGCTAGAAAAATTTGGAATTAAAAAGGAGAAAGAATAATGGAACTAATAGTATTAGTCGTGTGTGTGTTTGCAGTGATAGGAGGGTTTTCAGTGGTTGCTGCTATTACCCCAAATGAATCAGACAATAAACAATTACAAAAGCTATTAGACACAATAAATGTATTAGGAGCAAATGTTTACAATGCTGCTAATCAGGTAAAGGAAAAAATTGAAAACACACTTAATACCAAATGAACCTGTGATGATACGCATCACATATCATATGCCAGACTACCCACATATTTTACAAGAGTTTGTGTGGCAGTTTTTTGATCTTGCACCTTCTTATCCAAGAATGAATAACTTTGTTAGCTTTTGGAGAAAAAATATTGAAGGTCCTATACATACGATAGAGTTTGATTGTGGAACAAAAGAAACTACAACAAGACAGTAAATACAACCCACTAGATTTAGATAATGATGGGTGTGTGTCTGACAGAGAATTAGAAATAGCTAATGCTGTAGAACAGCATGAAAAAATGGATGCACAAAGAAGAATGGCATGGACTGCTATGGTTTCTATGATAGTATTCACTATATTAGTATTTATGCCTATCTTTCCTGACGCTAGAATAAAAGCTCTTGGTGATCTTTTTTCTTTATTCTACATTGGAATGGCAGGTTGTGTGTCTGCATACTTTGGTGCGACTGCCTTTATGAGTAAAAAGAAATGATACAGCTTTATGCAGGATTAGCCATAGTTTCTCTAGTAGGTGGAGTTTGTTATGGTGGTTATCAGTATTACGTAAATACACAAAATCAAATTAAAACCCTTACTGAAAATACAGTAAAACTTGAGATGGCTAAGAAACAACAAGACAATACTATTAAAGTTCTTCAAGAAGATCAAGAAAGATTTGAAAGACTAAACAAGAATCTTACTGCAAAATTAATTGAAGCTACTAAATACAAAGATACTTTAATTACTAAGCTACGTAAACATGATCTTACTGCTCTTAGTATGAAAAAGCCTATGCTTATAGAAAAGAGAATAAACAATGCTATCAAAAAACTACTTAAAAACTTTGAAGATTTTAACAGGACTGAGCCTAGCAAGTCTGCTAATAGGATGCAGCAGTCTACAGGAGATAATACCAGTAGAAGTAAAGACAGTAGAAGTAAAAAGAAAGATACCTCTACAAGGTAAACCAAAACCTATGCAGATGAATAATCTGCACTTTTATGTGGTTACACCAGATAATATTGATAAGTTTAAAAAAGTATTTGAAAAAGAAAATGGTAATTCAGTATTTTATGCGATTAGCGTAAGAGACTATGAAAACCTGTCTTTGAATATGTCTGAACTAGATCGTTATTTAAAACAACAAAATGAAATAATAATTTATTATGAGAAAGCTATTACAAAATGACACTGATGTTTGCGATGTATTGGACTATAGCAGGAGTAACTACAGAACGTCCTGCTTTGTTTGAGGACTTAAATAGGTGTCTATACTTTGCAGAGAAGATAGACAATACTGAAGGAGTTAGCAGAGGGCAAAAGATTTTTATTAAGGCTCACTGTGAACCAAAATGGATAAATACTAAATAAACTTTTCTACACCTTTAATAAAATTATTTTGATAGTCTCTTAGGTACTCTACTAATGAGACTATTTTTTTTGTCTCCTCAAAGTTACAATTCCAGTTATCAAATGCTTTTTCTACTAGTTTTGAATCAGGAGGCTGAGATGCTTCAAGGACTATCTCTCCTTTAGTATTTAACAGCACTTCTAGTTTAAACAAGGTTGCTTGTGGGTTACTCATTATGTATGTCCTTAATTCTAAGCGTATATGTATTTAGTTTAAATACAAAATTACCTGACTCAGCCATAGAACCTGAACGGTTAAATTTAGCTTTTGCTAAAAAGTTTTCTTTTGATATCTTTCCAAGATACCACCCCTTTGACATATTGGATAGCACTCTTACAAAAGCAAAATAATTACAATTCTGTTTTACACTGTGTTGGTTTAGGTTACACTCGTAGTAATCTCTAGGCACAGAATTTACTGCTTGTGTTTTTACATCTACAGTAGAACCATCATCTAAGACTAAATCATAATCATATGTATTCTTTTGGTCTGCCCTTAGAATATCCCTTACCGCTATTTCCCCTACAAAGCCCGACATATTGCCTTTACCTCGTAGTAGAGATCCTCGTAAGGCTCCCATCTTAGATGCCATCTCACAGGCTTCTGAGAGCATTTCAGAACTAATGTTAAATTCTTGCATATTACTTTTTACCTTCAAGTAGTTTGAAATCTAACTCTGACACTATAGTGCTTGCTGTATTAGTAAACAACCCCGGTATTATTGCGTGTAAAATAAAAAATACTGTAGCAAAAAATAAATAAGGCATACAAGTAAGAACAAATCTAAAGTGTTGCCAGTACGTCATGTTGACATCTTGTAAGTGTTTTTTAGTTCGCCCAAACATCTGACCAGTCTCCTTGCAATGCGCCTTTAGCATAGTCCGTAGCTCTGTTCTCAAAGAAGTTTGTATGAGTAGGAGCATTGATCATAGTCTCAACCCAAGGTATAGGGTTAGTCTTTGATTTGTATATGCCTTTCATGCCCATAGCTATTAGCCTACGATCAGCTATATACCTAATGTAACTTTTAATCTCATCAGAAGTGAGTCCTTCAATAGTACCCATCTTGAACGCCAGATCAACAAACTTGTCCTCAAGATCAACCATCTTATTAGCAATTTTGTATATATCTGATTTTGTTTTATCATTCCAAATCTCTCTATTTTCTTCAACATAAGTTCTAAATAACTTAATCATGCCTTCTGCGTGTTGTGTTTCATCCACGATAGACCATGTAACTATTTGTCCCATGCCTTTCATCTTACCATGTCTAGGAAAGTTTAACAACATAATAAAAGATGAGAATAGTGCTAACCCTTCTGTAAATGCAGAGATAGCCGCAATCTGTAATGGTATAGGCATATCTTTCTTTGATATATATTCTTTGAAAAAATCATGTTTATCTCTCATAGCTTCGTATTCATTGAACTCATTGTATGTGCTCTCTGGCATACCAAGTGATTCTATGAGGTGTGAATATGCTGCTACATGAAGTGCTTCTCTAGCACAAAAACCAGTTAGCATCATTCTTACTTCTGGCTGTGGAAAGTACGGTAGATAATTTTCTACATATCCACCAGATACATCTATGTCTGATTGCGTAAAGAAACGAAATATGTTAGTAAGAAAGTATTTTTCTTCTACTGATAAACTTTCTTTCCAATCTTTTACATCTTCTATCATGGGTACTTCAGTGTGAAGCCAATGCGATTGTTCATGTTTTAGCCATGCATCGTAAGCCCAAGGATAATGAAAAGGCTTAAAGTAATCTCTTTCATCTTGTAATTTTAAAGTGCTCATGTTTCTATCTCTTCTACTGATTTTGGCATACAAAGAATCTCTGCTACTTGAGAGCCTTGTGTATCTTTATATGAGTTTCTTGCAAAGGCTACTAGTTCATCTATGTGTTTTGTAACATAAGAAAAACATTTAGATTGAGAATCAAAATCAACAACCTTACCTTTGTAGTGAGTTACATTTAAAATATTTCCACGTTCATAGTCTGCTATATTTGGAAAGAACATTATTATTGTTATAACATATTTAACTAACATTAGTGCCTTCTCCTTTTTGAATATTGTTTTCTCCATAAAAAAGAAGAGATATTTGAAGTTGTGCTAGATAGTTTGTTTATAAAATAACTATTCCAAAACCAATGCTTTTTCATTTTAGCTACTTCTCCATATTTTGTAAATTTTTTATTCGCCATTTCAAAGTTGAAATGGTAGTGTATATACTACCCTGTCCACTTATTTTAGGATCAAGTAAGTTTTCTAATTCTTCTATCTCTCTTTTTAAATAATCTATATGATTAATCCTAGCTGTATTCATTTCATTATCCTTCACAGGCCAAACACTCTTCACCTGAAACAATTGCTTCCATATCTAGTTCTTCTATAATCTGTCTTTCAATCTTACGACTAACTTTGTCAGCTTTGCCAATCTTTTCTGAACGACAGTAATACATGGTCTTTAGTCCTTTTTTCCACGCCATGTAGTGTATAGCGTGTAGATACTTAATATCTACGTCTGGTCTAAAGAATACGTTAAGAGACTGGGCTTGATCTATGTATTGCTGTCTGTCTCCTGCGTGTTCTATTACCCATCTTTGATCTATTTCCATAGCAGTTTTAAATACTTCTTTTTCTTCTGCATCAAGACATCTTAAATGCTGAACAGAACCGTCATTTGCAATTATACTAGACCATATCCTTTCATAGTTTAGTTTAGTATCTTTATTACATTTGTCTTGTATGATTTTATTAAGAAACTTGTTTTTATTTAAGAAAGACCCACTAAGAGTATCTTGTCTGTATGCGTTAGCTCTCCAAGGTTCTATTGATGGAGAGGTGTTACCCATAATAATAGAGCTAGATGCATTAGGAGCGATAGCTGTAACATGACTGCATCTTAGTCCTGTGCCTGTAGCATCAGGTGCTTCCCCTCTAAGTAAAGCCAACCCTCTATTTGCAGCATCTAACCCTTCTCTAATATGCTTAAACATTCTAATATTATGAGACTTTGCTAACGCACAATCAAATGGTATATGCTTGCTCTGAAGGTATGCGTGAAATCCAAGTGCTCCAACCCCGACACTGCGTTCTTGCTTCGCACTATGACGAGCACGATGAATAGTATCAGGAGCGTTGTCAATAAAGTTTTGTAAAACATTGTCTAACATCTCTAGTATATCTTGAAGAAATTGTTTGTCTTTAGACCACTCATCAAAGTATTCTAAATTTACAGAAGACAAACAGCACACAGCAGTTCTATCTTTATTAGTTGGTAATATTATTTCTGAACAAAGATTAGATTGATTTACTGATAATCCTTTTTGTTTTAGCCAAGGAGGTAAAGCATCATTTGATTTGTCTATGTAATGTATGTATGGTTCACCTGTTTGCATACGCATTTCTAATATGCGTTGCCACAAATCTTTTGCTGAAACAGTATCACACACTCTATTATTATGCGGATCAATTAAATCCCAACTATCATCCTCTTGAGGATTAGTCATGCATCTTTCAATTAAATTCATAAATCTGTCTGATATATTTATGCCGTGATGCATATTTAAACAGCGAAAGTTTTGATCTCCTGTTGGTTTACGCATCTCAAGAAATAATAAAATATCAGGGTGAGATATATCTAAATATGCGGCATATGATCCTCTACGAGTTCTCCCCTGTCTGTATGCAAGACTGGATGCATCATACATTTTGAGGTGAGGCATAACCCCTGTAGATTTATCGCCAGATGAACGTATGCCAAAACCAACACCAACACCACCACCCAACATAGAAAGCCAATTTGTTTCACTTAAATTCTCCACAAGTCCTTCTGCTGTATCATTAATGTAATTAAGGTAACAAGAAATAGGAAGCCCCCTACGTGAACGACCGTAGGAAAGTATCGGTGTAGAATACGATAACCAATGTCTCGAAGAATAATCATATAATCTCTGAGCATGGTTTTCATCGGTTGCAAAAGTTCTTGAAACATACGCAAATCTCTCTTGTGGTGAGATTTCACCATCCATCATATAAGACTCTTTTAATCTTATCTTACCTAAATCATCAAATAAATCATCTCTTTTAGGATCAATAGACACTGCATTATTTATTATCATAATACAACTCCAAAATAAGTTGAGCATAATGAATAATTTTTTCTACATCTTTTCTGCCTTCACCTTTTTTAGCGTGTCTAGTTGCATACTTAATTATGTTACCTTCAAGAAAAAGGATTTCATTTTTTGCTATGAACTCTACAGGTTGTATTACACAATCTTTGTAATGGTTTCCACCAACTTGTTTATCTAAAGCAGATTCTTCTTTTAATTTTCTAAGAATATATTTATCTCTACTCTCTCTATCTTCTACATTCTTATGAACCACTAAATCTATTTCTTTACTCAATGTTTTCTCCCAAAGTTTACGTTTATAATATTACTACCTAAATCTTGTTTTGTAATTACAGCTTCTTCATTTTCTTTCTTTGCTTCACTCATAAAGTTTAATATAACATCATGTCCCACTGACGTAACATAATTGTGTTCATTGTTTAATATCTCTAGCATACCATGACACATAACGTGTGCAGGACTAATATCATCAGTAGAAGTTGTATCGTAACATCTTACGTCAACACTGTCATCATTTGTGCTATCTAGCACTATGTATAGTCTACCCTCTTGTAATCCAAAGGACTCTTCTTCTATTCTTTTTTTAATATTTTCAGGTATTTCATTATCTTCGGGTTTAAATGTAAACCCTTCTAAAACATCATCTTCATTACTCATTTGGTCCACTCCTTTGGGGGAACTTGTTCTGCCCATTCAAAACCATGTTTATCAGCCCAATCAGCATGACTAGTCTTAGAACCTTTGTATATCTTTTTACGCGAATTAGCAAACAAAAATTTAACATTAAAGTCTGGATTTTGTTTTTTAACCAATAAATGTTTAACTCTATCTGCTTGTAACAATCTACCTTTTACTTCTATATAAAAATCATAATCTTTTATGTAAAAGTCTGGTATGTACACACGAGGAGGAGGGACATATCCTATTTTGTGAGGTTCAAACTCAAACTTTATCTTTTGTTTGTTTAAGGCTAATGCAACTTGTGCTTCAAATCTTGATCTAAATTTCATTGTATCAACACATCCTTTTTAATAGTATTGTGTCCCACTAGCTTTGAATACTCTTTTTCAAATAGCTTTTTATACTTATCTGTTAAATTAGATAATGCAATATTGAAAGATATCATTGGATATACTACTGTTACACAAGCTTTACTAGCATCTAGTATAGAAGAAAAATCTACAGACACCATAAAGTATTTACTTGTGTAATCTTCATCCTTCCACATACCTTTATCAGACATATTTAATCTATGTCTTAAAGGTAAACCATTTTGCTTACTTCTTAATTGCAGTATGCAATCAGAGGCTACATCTTCCTTCTCAGTTTCAAAATATACAAACTTTGCATTTGGGTTTTGATCTATCATAAAGTCTGTGTATCTTTCAACAAACAATATCATTCTATGCTCTCCTTAATGTATTTAGTGTACCAAACTCTAGGTTTGTTTTCTGCTCTTGAAATAGCTTTAGGTTTTATTACTGCTTTAGGCCAACAGTATTCTTTGTATCCACAGTAACCACAATTTCTGTGCATTAATCTGTTGCCTGTCTTTTTTATTTCTTTAGTTTTGCGATCTTTGTATACTTCTTCTGTATCTGAAAAAGATTTCTTAAACTTCTTATTGCTTAATACTTCTACTATGTTGTTGTGGCTTTTTTCTAACGCTTCTTTTCTATCTTCATCTTGTAGTAAAGGAGCCTTACATACAGCCCACTCACCTGTAGCTTTATTAATAGCTATCCAACCACCAAATTCACAATCAGCGGCTTCAGAGTACAAGTAGCCTTGTTGCACATATCCAAATACATCATCTGATTTAATGTTATTGTAACCACGATTAGCAGAAAACTTCATAGAAAAAGCACCGGGACTAGCACTCTTTATATCATAAACTTTTCCATCAATCTTTACATCGTATGTGCCTTTTAAAGTTGTGTTGCCTATGTCTAGCTTTACAGCCTTCTGTTCATCTTCTATATTTATTCCTGCCGCTTTCATAACTGTAACCGCTATAGCTTCTATTATATCTCCAAATAGAAACTTCATAACTAATGTGTAGTCTACATCTTCTACAACATCATCACGCATACCCATCTGCTGTTGACACATTGGTTTGCCTACACCAGACATTCTTATTTTAGGTCCATCCTGTTTACGGCTAAATTGTCTTTCTAATGCGTGACCACACATTTCTTTAAACTCTTCAACGAGATTAGGGGGGATGCCTTTCGACTCCCCCCTTGATGCCGCTTCTAAAAAGAATTGAACTCTTTGTAGAAGAGTATCAGACACTAGGCGGCACTCTCAAGTTCCTTGGCAACGTCTAGGTCTTCTCTAAGTAAAACGTTTTCCTTTCTTTCGTTGTGATCTTTCACTACACGTTCATTCCAACCTTTTATATCTTCCATAAACTCATTTAGAATTGTTATATCTGTTTCAGATACCTTTACAGTTTGTGGTTTCTCAAAGATAGGCGTGTAGTAAATCACTGAACCATTTACATTACGTTTAGTAGACATCTTTGCTTTTTGACTAAACATAATTTTATTACTTGGTATTTCCCTTATGAAGTTTGCTACTGGCATGAAAGCAGAACCACGAGCAGACCAAATAAATGGTGTGTCCTTTAAATCAACAGTTTCTTTATCCACGCTTTCGCCAGTGCCTTTAGTTACCATACCATACACAACCTGTGTGCATTTAATGTTTTTCTGTCTAGCGTGTTCAATAGAATTTGCAGGTAATGAGGCTACATCATCTTTAGATAATTTGCCACATCTATCGCCCCCTGCTGTATCAGGAAAGTCATCACTCAGAGATGGTTGTAATACTGTTCGTATTGAATCCTCTGGTCTTTCATTACTATAAAAATCATATCCATAGTACCTTACAAATAGCCTTACCTCAATATTCTTTGAATACAAAGCCTTACCATTCATTTTAAAACGATAAGACCCTTTTGGTAAAACATCTCCACTGGTGTTTTCATTCTGTTGTTCTATGGCTAATCTTGGGTAGCCCATAGTTGCATTGCTGTTTGATGTGTCTGCTTGTCCAATCATCTCAGCAATTTTTGCCATGTTGTCATCAATGTCTTTTTGTTGTATCTTTGCTATATCATTCATTGGTTTTATATCTCCTGTAGGTTTAACCAATCTTGCCCTATTTTTAGTTCGATGTCAATGGGCATATCGAACACTATGTTGTAACGTCTTTCACATTCTTTAGATATACATAACATACTCTCCTTCATTAAGTCAATCATTTCTTTTTTCTCTTGAGGATGCACATCCATAACAAGAGAGTCATGCACTGTGTTAATTAGCAAACTTTTAATGCCCTTATCTTTTAATTCTCTAAGGTTTTTATGTAACTTAATTAGAGCCAAGGGCAAGAGGTCTGCTGTAGCAAAACCCTGAACAGGATAGTTCTTAATTGCAGTGGCATTTGTTGCTGTTCCTTTTGATGTGAACTTTGCAAACTTAAATGCATATTCCCTACCAGAGGGTAGAACCACTTTTTTAGTGCTGACCGCTTCATTTTGTAAATCCTCATGCCATTTGGTTATTCCTGAATACTTATCTTTAAATGCAGAGTAGTATTTCATTTGTCTATCTGTACCAAGTATACCGCCATACAAAGGCTTAAACGTGTGGGCTTTTGCATCTTGTCTTGACACACCCATTACGGATGCAGTGTAACTGTGTACATCAAAACCCTTCTCTACTTCTTCATAAATAGTTTTGTCTTTAGATAAGAAACCTGCCACACGAAACTCAAGTTGTGAGTAGTCACCTTCAAGTATGTAGCCCCCATCAAATCTTGATACTATAGCCTCTCTTGCAGGAAAAGTATTACCACGAGGCATATTTTGAAAGTTAGGTTTACTAGATGATAGCCTACCTGTAGCGGTTATGCATTGATTAAACTGTGGATGTATGTAACTGTTTTCATCTTGAAACTTGTCTAAACTATCTACAAAAGTATTTAAGTAAGTTCTTATCTTAGAATATTTTACATACTTCTTCACAAAATCACTAGCTACTCCTTCTAACTCAGGAAGTATTTGATCTAACGTTTCTTTATCTGTTTTAAATCCTGCCGCACAAGTATCCTCTACTCCACGAGGTACTATTCTTAGTCCTGCCGCTTCATTAATATAATCATAACAAATACCAGTAGCATTACAACTTTTACATTTTGTTTTATTTAAGCTTAGTTTACCTGACTTTAAAGTTTTGAAGTAAAAACCCTTACCTTCACAGTCGGTGCATTGTCTTCCTATGGATTTTCTCTCCACAGGTGCTAAAGCCCTCACATTATGATTAAAAGACTTATGAGACATTCTTGTTTTGTATTTCGGTTTCTTAGTATTACCTCTCCACTCCGTACCTATATTAAACAACTCTTTCCATTGATTCTTATCTAATACTTTTCTTGAGTACAAAAGCCTACTACGATCATCAGGGCTTTCAAGATTAATTGGTGTGTCTCCCATAACTGTTGACACAATCTTGCTCAGTTCAAAACTTAATGTTTCATACTGTTGTTGGTAATCATTTTTAATTTTATTAAGATTGTCATTAGATATTTTTATGCCTACACGCTCCATATCAATTAAAGCATCTGTTAGTTCCATGCTCATCTTAGCAACTTTAAGCATAAAGATACTCCTTCCAAGTTGTTTCCATATCAAACAACTGACTATCGGCTAATTGTTTTGTTATCTCAACATCAGCGTCACAGTATTCTTGAACCAACTGTGGGTTTATGTCTTGGTATGATAATCCTCTATCTAAGTATTCTTGTATGAGATCAGTCCTTTTAGTGCCAAGATTACGCCTTGCACAACATTCCTTTAGACTAAGTTGCTTTTTCTCACCACGAGATAACAAATACTCTGCAACCATTGTGTCAAAAATGTCACCATTATACTTAAAGTTACACTCTCTCATCCAAGTAAGATCAAATTTAATATTGTGACCTACAAGAATATCAGTTCCCTCTAGTGTATCTTGTACAATTTTATGTCCGTTTTCTTCAGGTTCCTTTTGATTGTGATTAAAAAATACACCTAATCTTTCTGTTTCAGAAGAGTCTGTATCAAAACTAAACCACCCTATGTAGACAAGCTCATCACCAAAAAAAGGTGAAGATACTACATTTCTGTTTTTATCAAAGGTTGTTTCTATATCAACAACTGTTACAATCATAAGAATATATCCCTATCTCCGTCTCGTCTTAAAACTAAAGAACCATGATAGCCATTAATCTTATTTTTAGAAAACTTCAACGTCCTAAAGTCCTCATGCTCTGATACACCTATTCCTATAATTATATCAGCCTCTCCTGCCTTTCCTGTTTTACTGCCATCTAGCATAGAATAATCAATTACTTCACGACCATGTGCTTCATAAGATGCTTGTGATACTGCCCATACAGCAACTTGGTTTCTTTTAGCTAACTCACGGCTACGAGCATACAATTCTTTTAGTCTCTCATCACCACGAGAGAACTCACCATCTATTCTAACTTTATCTAACTGATCTACAAATACTACATCAACTTCATTGCGAAAGCAGTAGTCCTCAATTTCTTGTATACTTGTACCAACACAGTCCATGAATGTAGCATACGGTAATACTTCTGATTTATATTTTTCTATAAACCCATTTTTATCTAATAATATTTCTTGTCTAGATAATTCAAGAATAGATTTGGCAACTCTCATGCGAGTTTTACGAACTGGTTCTTCATTCCCCCAATAGGCCACCTTTAGATTATTCTTTACGTACCATCCACACAACCATGCGGCAAATGATGTCTTACCTACTTCTGGTCTAGCAAATATAACTCCAAGGTTTTGTCTGTCAATTCCTGTTACATAATCTCTTATTTGCGATGGAAACTTAAACTCAGGCTCACGTTCAAATTCATCTAGACTAGTCTCAATATCTTCATTTAGAACTGTGTAAGTGTTTGATAACTTTACCTCATTAGTTTTTAAGTCCTCAACAGAGGATAACAAGGGGCTTGTGTCAACTGATTTACCAAGAAAAATATCAAGTGCCTGTTCTCCTATTTGTTTAGCTGTAGTTCTTTTCCAAAAATTGTGCAGTATGTCAGCTACCAACTCATCCTGTACTTTTACATTAAACAAAGAGTTTATGTCACGTTCTACTCTCAGCCTTGTGGCCTCTGGCATTGCAGGAAATGAATCTCTGTGAGATAGCATAACGTCCTCAAGAGATATGTCGTTCTCATATTTTTTATGTAATTTATTAATTACATCAATGACTGTTCCTACTTCTTTTGGAAAGTACTCCTTTTTAATTAAACTTGATACACGATTGTAATTGTCTTTTTTTAAACACGCAACTATTACTGATTTATCAATCATCTAATTTTAATACCTCTTTAGCTTCATTAGTTGTTAAGCGTTTTAAATCACGAGTTAATATTCTAATCTCAACTTTTTCTACTGCCCAATGTAGTCTTTGAGCAATGTGGATAGCCTTATCACTAGCATCCTCATCTAAACAAACCAGAACCTTTCTGTATGCCGATAACTTATCAACAGCTTTTTCAGATAGATTAGTTCCAAGCATTGCAACCCCTGTTGCAAAACTTGATACAGCCGTAGCTGATGCGGCATCTTCAACTAAGACTGCTGTAGAATGATTACCACAAATGAAAGGCATATTAGAGTTACCATACCTGTACCACTTTGGTAGTTTGTCTCCAAGTGCTCTACCTACAGCATCCACTATTTTACTGCCTTCATTTATTATAAATACAATTCTGTTTTGTTTAAAATCATATCTTATATCTGCCCTATTTTTACACCATGCTTCCCAACAATTATTCTTTTCTAAATAATCTACACATTCTGTTCTACAGCTTAACTCTAAACTGAAATTGTTTTTATAAGTTAGGATATCAAAACTAGGTTTATCTTTTACAGCATTACTAGTAGTTTCAAAAGAATTGTCACTCAATCCTTCTTTGATTACTCCACCTCTACTGCAATCTGAATGAAAACAATAATACTTAATCTCATTACCAAAGTTAGTTACTGATAAAGTATTAGTTCCATTACATATAGGACAATCATATCTATTAGATATACCTACTGGTATATATTCAGTAGATATAAATTCTTTTATTCTATTATTCATAGTATTACCTGATTGTTATTATAATAATATTGTTATTGCCAATCGACAAATAGTCTAATACCACGCAAAAAAACACCTGTCTAGTATTATTTTTATTTACCTAAACAAAATTAATTATTGATAGAGTATTTTATCTATGCTACAAGGATATTCCCTTTAACTATTAATTGGAGTCATCCAATGACAGAGGATTATTTTCAGGAAGAACTACCTCTTAATCATGAACCTAGCCTAGATCATTGGGCCAAAGCCCTTGCTGATTGTGATGTTGAAACAGGTGAATTTTTAAATTGGGATCATGCTTATGAGTCACATTGGCAAATGCTTGATGCAGAATATAACTACGACTATGGGTACAGGTGATGCTAATGCAAAATATAAAAATACAATATCCAAAACCAAAAACTACTGAAATGACTAAACGAATTGTAGAGTCAACCGTTAGAGACAAGTTCTTTTCTGTATCCTTTGTTAAATCAGATGGCTCTGTGAGACACATGAACGGTAGGCTTGGTGTAAACAAACATCTAAAAGGTGGTATAAACCGCAATGATGCAACCAAGTATCTGACTATGTACGACACTAAAAGCAAAGGCTACAGAAATGTAAACTTAGATACTTTAGAGAGTGTCACGGTTGATGGTATAACACATGAATTTGTGGAGTAAGAATATGAGGCCAATACATTCAGAAGAATTTAAACAAAAAGTTTGTGATTTATTTAAACAAGGTCACACTACAAAAGAGGTGGCTAAACTAGCTAACATAACAACTGGTTCAGCTATGGGCATAAAAAACAGAGCAAAGTTATGTAGTTTTACATACCACTTGCAAGGTATTCCAAAAGAGTTTAAGGTTAGAGAACCTAGTGAAAGAAAACCTAGTTTAAATAGATTAACATGGCACGAGTTATCAGTTGCAAGATTGAAGGCGGCATTATTATGAACACTAAACACAAAAAAGGTATGCAATCAAAACTAGCTGTGATGAAACATTTTGTAGATGAAGGTTATTATGTATATCACGAGACTAACAATGTTGGTCCTGTTGATCTTGTAGCCATACATCCAGAGACTAAAAGGGTTAGATTAATAGAAGTAAAAACTATGTCTTTTAGATCAAGCACAGCTAAAAAACCAAACACATTTATTAATCGTATTTTGAAACCTATTCAAAAAGATTTGAATGTCAGTTTAGTTTATTACAATCTTTCAACAGGTGAGATAAAAGATGCATCAAAAAAAGTATAGTAAGAAGAAAAACAAACGTCCTTTTCCAGAGGTTGTACGCAGAGCCTCTGATGGTAAATACATTCAGTGGGAATGGAAGTACGACACTGAACTAGGTCT
>CERN01013517.1_pt1 | contig 17267 bp, 26 predicted proteins | sample 530761 | NCBI WGS metagenome assembly CERN01 (sample SAMEA2620947, study PRJEB7988) | marine metagenome | isolation source: saline water (ENVO:00002010), including | reverse complement strand
GATTTCATTTATATTTCTGATCCAATTAGACAGATTTTTGTGTTAGGTGAAAATACTAAACAGATTAATATATCTGGTCAAACATTCCCACTTAATATATTGAACCCAATTAAGCAAACATATTCGATTATTAATACTAACTATGCAGCAGCTTATGCAACATGGGCTCAAGTTTATGATAACACAGTATCAGGTCAGGTTTGGATACCGATGTCAGGTGTTGTAGCAGCTAAGTATGCACAAACCGATGCAAACTTTGCACCGTGGTACGCACCAGCAGGATTTACAAGAGGTCTTTTAGACACTGTAAATGATGTTGCAATTTACCCGAATCAAAAACAGCGTGATTCGTTATATGATCAGGCTAACATTAACCCGGTAGCGTTCTTTCCAAGTGAAGGCTTTGTACTTTACGGACAAAAAACACTACAAAGCAAACCAAGTGCGTTTGATAGAGTTAATGTAAGAAGATTATTCTTATATCTCGAAAAACGTGTTAGAGAGGTTGTTAAGTACTTTGTATTTGAACCAAATACGTTGTTTACGAGAACAAATGTTCTTAATGTTATCAATCCTATTTTGGAAGATGCTAAGAACAATGAAGGTGTTTATGATTACCTTGTTATTTGTGATGAGCGTAATAATACACCAGAGGTTATAGATGCTAACGAGTTAGTTGTTGACATTTATTTGAAACCGGTTAGAGCAGCAGAGTTTATCTTAGTTAACTTTTATGCTACAAGAACAGGTCAAGACTTTAGCGAAATTGTTGGGTAATAACCTTAACAGCTGGCGAAACTTGCCTGAGTATAAACAAACCCCGATTTTTTCGGGGTTTTTCTTTGTTTAGATTAAATACTATTATGCCAGATGTACAGCAAACGATTTCTGATTTTTACAGAGTAGCAACTGAAAGAGATTTTGCAAGAGATTTTCAGTTTAGAGTGTTATCAATAGACTCAGGCGGTGCAAGTTCACAAACATTCGATGAAGATGATTTAGTATATTGTACAGCCGGGTCATTACCAGCAAGAGAAATAACAAACGTACCAGTGCCTTATATGGGCCTGAATTTTAACTTACCTGGTAATGCAACATATCCTGATAGTCAGGGGTATTCATTACAATTTTATTGTGATCAAAATTCACAAATAAGACAAAAGTTCGAAGATATGTCTAGAGACATATTTGATGATGCAACAAGCACGGGTAATTATTTTACACCACGAGCATCTGCAAGTATTAATTTAGTACAGTTAGACACACAGTTAGATGAAGTAGCAGGTTATAAATTAGTTGGTGCTTCGGTAAGAAACGTCGGTGCTATAGAATACAATATATCAGGTGGTCAGGGGAATCAAGTTACCTTCGGAGCAACTATGGCTTATCATTACTTTCAACGTAATTGATTTATAACCATTTTTGGTTAATTTCTTTTGTGAAGTTTAAAACCAAACCTAAAGTAAGGGTCACTAAAAACGATCGACGTGAAAACGTAAATTTTATTCTTCATCGCGTTAACAGATATAGAGACACAGAAATAGGAAATCTAGAAATAGATATGTCTCAAGAAAAATACTTCGTTGTTTCTGCTCATGTAAATGACACATATAGAGGTAATGGTTTTGGAAAAGTTCTTTATGAATATGCTATAAAAGATTTAGGTAAACTAAAAACACATTATTATGATGCAAGTGAAGAAGCTCAATGGGTATGGGTGTCATTACATAAAAAATACAAATCAAGGAAAAACTTTTTCAACGGGACGCTAACAATATACAACAAACTTAAATAATAACAGTGAACAATCCTTTCTCAGAATTAATAAGAGGTCTCGGAGACAATGTAAGTGGTTTACTAACTGGTAAAAATCCTTTATCTCAACCTTCTATTACTTCTCTTTTTGGCTTTACTGTACCTGGTACACCTTTAATTAGTTCGAGAGACTTTTTTTTATCTCAAATGGAATCTTGGTTCACTACTATTCCAATGCGGACGCAATGGATGGTTTTAATAGAAAGCTACCCTGCTTTATTACAAACTTCTGTAATACAAAACTTAGAAAGAACAGAAGGTAATTTTAACAATTTCGATATAAGTCAGGCTGTAAGCATATTAAAATCTTATCCTTTAAACAGAGTAGTTGGTTGTATATTTGCTCAAGGAGCTGATATACCTCAATTAGAAGTTTTAGAAACAGGTAGAGATAAAATATTCAATCAACAACAAAGAGGGTTTATTCCAGGTGTTATTTCAAACGGTAGATCACCTTTTACCGACTTAACTATACAATTTAGAGAAACAAATACAAGTTTTGTAGACTTTGTTGTAAGACCTTGGACTATGTTAGCAGAACATTTCGGTATGATAGCTAGACCAGCTGGAGATGAAAGAAACGTTAGCACGACAATTAAAATATTGCAGTTTACAAGAACATATCAAGAGCTAGCTCAGATACCAAGAAAAATATGGACCTTTTATAATTGTATGCCAGTTTCTGTAGCTAGCTCGAACTTAACCTATGATCAAGAAGCTATGGACATAGCTAACACGACATGGGCGTTTTCAAATTATTGTGTTGAGAATAATTTATATTTACCGTTACCTGATATTATTAATAAGATTAACAAGAATGGTTTCAAAAGCTTGATACCCAAAATATCACCATTCCAGTAGAATAACGACATTCCAATCTTAAGTCTTTACGTGGGTATTAACGATTATAAGTTTCCTATAATGATAACAAACTCTAGGGAGGTATACTGTAAAGAATTAAAAAATATCCATTATAAAAACATATTAAAATATATACAAAATAGTGATGACGATAATCTTTGCAAATATTTTGAATTATTAATAAATGATCTTTGTGAAACTGACGAAATTTTAAACTATATAGACAAATTTTTAATATTAATAGCTATAAGAATGGTTTGTATAAACAATATATTACAGATTGAAACACCTTCAAAAATAAAAAACACTTTAAACATAGGCGATATGTCTAAAACAATAATAGAAAATTTTTCACCTAATACAAGAACCATAAATTGTCAAAAAGATATAAAAGTAGAGATAGGTTATCCAAATATTATTAGTAATAGAGATATTATTTTTAATAAAATTCATTCAATAGAAGTTAGCAACGAAAAAGTTATGTTTGGTAATTTATCGGAAAAAGAAAAAGATGAAATATTATCAGTATTACCCGCTTCTCTTTCAAAGGATACATTCAAAGAGATAAAAAAATCAGAGATATATAAAGAAATAAAATTATTTTCATACTATTATGAAGAAGGTGAAAAAACAGACTTTTATTTTTCTTTTGATTCCACTAAAAACTTTCAATTATTAAAATCTCTATATACTGAAAATTTAAATAATATATATTACTATGAATATATTTGTATATCTAAACTTCATATGTCTTTAAGTGATTTTTTATTCAATATGACACCTGTAGAAACAGTATTACAGGTAACTACCCTATCTAAGGAAATACAAGAACAAAATAAATCTAAGTCTGCCGCTACTAATAAAAATCAATCACCTACACCTGGATTAGGATCACCAAGGTAATAAATTATAGTATGAATGAAACAGAGGTCCGGAAGATTAATGATCTATACAAACAACTTGATGAAAAAGATCTCAAGTTACAGAGTGTAGAAAACAATTTAGTTACTGCACAGAATACAGTTAACTTTCTTAATAGTACTGTAGAAACTTTTAATGAAAAATTCGATAAGTTAACTTTAGCAGTCGACACGTTAACTAAGAAGTGTTCAGCTAAGAAGTAATAAATACTTCTATGGCTAACAACGTAACAGTTGACTTACATAATGACCATACGATAAAATCATTTGACGCTGAAACGGGTGTCATTAAACACATTAGGCAAGTTGGGGGAAAAATAGTAAGCGGTCCTATTATTTCCGGAAATACTGTGTCAGTAACAGTTCAAGAACCTCAAGGTAAAAAAATAAAACTTTACAGATTACCTAACTTAATTATATTTAGAACCACGTCTACATAACTGGATTTTACAAAAAGGTATTATAAAATTTTAATATGAATATGGTACCTAGTATATTGTTAGACAAAGAGCTACGAGTTTCAGACTTTAAACTATCATCAGAATATTTTAAAAATTTCTCTTTTCTTTTTTATGGTTTTGAACTTAAATCTGAATATGACGAACAACGATATCGAATTCATAAATCTTTAAAACCTAAAAAATTTGCACACCTAGTTAAAACAAAAGAAGGTATGAGGTTCAAATACTTTTATGGTATTATTATACCCGGTAATAAAAAATACAATAAAATTGCGAAACAATTAGCTTTTGCTTCTCATAAAGAAGAATATACTTTAAGCTTTAAAAATTACGAACACATGATGTCTGAATTTAATATAGAAACCTCATGTAGTTATGGTAAGTATGCAGTAGGTGTTTACCCTTTTGATAATATTTCTGATATGTGCGATAAACAAATAGATCAAAATAAATTTTTTGCTAATAAAAATATACCTATGTTTCAACGGCTTGGAGGATTAAGTTCTTATATCATATGTAATACAGAAAATCTTATCAAATACCTATAGTATTTAATCTTTTTTGTCTTATTTTCTTATTTCCGTAAGGTAAATCGTTTGAAACTAACTAACCCCCAGGGGTCGTCTTTACTTTACCCAAAAAAACCCAAAAATAATTGTAAAAACTGGTGTGAAACCACGGTTGGTAGCTTAAATTATTATCTACGAAGATGGATATTTCAACGAAGATACTCTCTGATATAACGGTGCATAACAAGTATGCAAAATACATTTCAAAAAATGAAAGACGTGAAACCTGGAATGAAATTGTTTCCAGGAATAAGAAAATGCATATTAAGAAGTATCCAGATCTAAAAGATGAAATAACTAGCGTATATAAGTTAGTAACAAATAAGAAAGTATTACCTTCTATGAGATCTCTACAATTTGGTGGTGCACCTATTGATAGAAACCCATCTAAGATTTTTAATTGTGCATATTTGCCTTGCGATGATTACCGTTCTTTTGCAGAAGCAATGTTTTTATTGTTAGGTGGTACTGGTGTGGGTTATTCAGTACAAAAACATCACGTTGACGCATTACCTGAAATTAATAAACCAAATCGAGATAGAACAAGAAGATATTTGATTGGTGATTCTATTGAAGGTTGGGCTGATTCAGTAAAAGTATTAATGGAATGTTACTTTAAAGGTTTATCTAAAATTCGTTTTGACTATAGTGATATTAGACCAAAAGGAGCAATGCTTATTACATCAGGGGGTAAAGCTCCTGGTCCTCAACCACTCAGAGAATGCCTTGTGAAAGTGGAAGGTATTTTATCGCAAAAAGCTGATAACAGTAAACTTACTTCTATAGAATGTCATGATATTATGTGTCACATGGCTGATGCAGTATTAGCGGGTGGTATAAGAAGAGCAGCTATGATTTCTCTCTTCTCCGCTGATGATGATGAAATGATTGCATGTAAGGCAGATAACTGGTGGGAGAATAATGCACAAAGAGGGAGAGCTAATAATTCTGCTGTTCTTATGCGTCATAAAATTACAAAAGAGTATTTTTTAAACCTATGGGAGAGGGTTGAAGCATCTGGCTCAGGTGAACCTGGTTTTTACTTCTCAAATGATAAAGATTGGGGTACTAATCCTTGTTGTGAAATTGGATTAAGACCTTATCAGTTTTGTAACTTAACTGAAATTAATGCAAGTAATGTAACTACACAAGAAGATTTAGAAGAGAGAGCTAAAGCTGCTGCATTTATAGGAACGTTACAAGCTTCATATACAGACTTTCATTATCTTCGTCCTGTATGGCAAAGAACTACTGAAAAAGACGCTCTGTTAGGTGTTAGTATGACAGGTATTGGTTCAGGTGCAGTATTAGATTTAGATCTTAAAAAAGCAGCAACCGTTGTTAAAAAAGAAAATGAACGGGTTGCTAAAATTATCGGTATTAATAAAGCTGCTAGAACAACATGCGTAAAACCAGCTGGTACGACTTCTTTAGTTTTAGGTACTTCATCTGGTATCCATGCATGGCATGCTGATCATTATATTAGAAGAATACGTGTTGGTAAAAATGAAGCATTATATGATTATCTACACTCGAATCATAAAGCTTTGGTAGAAGATGAATATTTTAGACCTCACGATACTGCAGTTATTGGTGTACCTCAAAGAGCACCAGCTGGTGCAATATATAGAACGGAATCAGCACTACATTTATTAACAAGAATTAAAAAAATTACTGATGAGTGGGTATCAACCGGTCATAGAAAAGGTGCAAATAAACATAATGTTTCAGCTACCGTTTCTATTAGAGATAGTGAGTGGGCTGATGTAGGAGAGTGGATGTGGGAAAATACAGATTCATTTAATGGGTTGTCTGTTCTTCCTTATGATGGTGGTTCATACAAACAAGCTCCTTTTGAAGATTGTTCTAAAGAAACTTATGAAGCGTTAGTTAGTTCTTTAAAGAATGTTGACTTAACGCTAATTAAAGAAAAAGCTGATGATACAGACCTTTCTGGCGAAATAGCATGTGCTGGAGGGGCTTGTGAAATTTCGTAAATGTCCTATTTGTGAAAGTGAAGTGCAGTATTGGGAAGAAGATAATACCATTAACTGCACTTCATGCACCTTTAAAGTAATTGGTGAAAATACCTACGGTACAACATATCTCAGAGGCCACGTAAAATATGCTCCGTTATCTAGAGAATTTTTACTTCAAAGAGGTTCTTGTTGTAACAGTGGATGTAAAGAATGTCCATATTAAAATCAATTAATGGATAAAACCATAAAAATTTCCTACTACAATAATGGTGTAGGTGAAACTAAAGATTGTAATTTACTTGTAGAGTTATTAAAAGATGATTTTAAAATAATTGTCAACGACGTCTTACGTGATTTGCATAGTATTTATGTTAACGGTAAAAAGAGTTATCAAGTAGAAAGAATTGAAGGAGAACAAGTTGATATAGGCATATATAGTAATTGTTATTATCATGATACAGACGACGTAAAAATAAAAATATTAATTTTAAATGAAGAGTGGCTTAATTTAATTGATCATATCCACCTTCGTACTTTTGATATAATTATAGTTAAATCAAAATATGCAGAAAATATTTTAAAAGGTACCCACCCAAATATTAAAACGCTATATTTTTGGTCTGAAGATAGATTTGACCCAACAGTAAAAGAAGAAAAAGAAATTTTACATCTTTCGGGTATGTCAATTCAAAAGGGTACAGAATCATTAGTTAATAGAGAAGATATTACAATCTTAGATGGTAAAAACAATTTTAAAGGTTGTAGAAGCAATTATATAAATGGTTATCAATCTGATGTAGATATAACAAAATATATGAACAAATGCAATCTTCATGTTTGCCCGTCTTTGTACGAAGCTCATGGACATTATATGTTCGAAGGGTTATCTTGCGGTAAAAGTATTGTTTGTACTAGAATACCTGTTTGGGAAGAATCAGTACCTGATGATATAGTCACTTATGTGGATGTAGAAGAATATGCGTCGCAATATTTTGGACATAATCCGTGGAATTATATTACCGACCATGTTTTAGATTTATCTGATTCACAATATCATTTTAATCAAAAATATAAAAACAAAAAACATTGGAGAAATGGACCCTATGCTGGGTTTGATAAACACCCCTTTCGAAAATCATTTACTTTTGATGAAGAAGAACTTTATGCAAAAATCGAAGAACGTAAAAATGACTCTTTTAGTGAGAAAAGAAGAAATTTTTGTTTAGATTTGAATAAAAAAAGAAGTGAAGACTTCCGAAATTTTATAGTTGATTTACTATAACGGATTACCTATAATAGAGTGAATGGATCTACGAGAATATCAATTACATAACGTAACTACTAGAACCAAATTCACTGAACTGGTGAAGAAAATGGGGGGTTGGGAAAGAGAGTATTGTGAAAAAGATATTTTACCTTATTGGGATAAAAATGACTGGTGGGATTATAGTAATACTGCTAATATCTTAATGAAAGTGTCTAATGGGGGCTCCGGTGAGGTTGTTGCAGGGTGCGCATATAAGACTATAAACAACAAGCTTCATATAAAAAGACTCTTTACTAGCACTCATTGGAGAAAGCAAGGTCATGCATATGATCTTTTAAAGCATGCTTGGCGAACGGATTTCGAAAGCGCTAGGTTTATGAGGATGTATTGTGATGAAGAAGCTATTCCTTTTTATGAAAAATTGGGATTTAGAATGATGGGGACAAATGCAGAAGGTTATGGATACGTGCTTCAACCAATGTTATTTCGTGATATGGATTTTACTTTAAAGCACTGCGAAAATTTCCAGCTGGATTATCTTCTAGATGAACAGGATAAGACGTTTATTTCTTACGATTTTATATAAATAGATTTGAAGGCGCATAAACCTATTGGTTCAAGGCGGTGGGTTGGCGGGAATATTTATATTACTTGAATTCCTGGGTTTATGAGCTTAAATATTGTTGTCATGAATAACTTATTAAATAAATTGACAACAAGTCCACGGGCGGGACGGTACAGCCCAATATTCGAAATTTTTAATGATTTCGATCGCATTCTTACCCCTGAATCTTTTTCTAACGACAATATTCGTTTTAATGAAAGTAAAGAAAGCTTTCATGTAGAGATTGATCTCCCGGGTGTGAAGAAAAAAGATCTTAAGGTCACATACAATGAGGATACAAACGTTGCATATGTTGAAGCTAAGCGTACCATTACTTCTAAAACTGGTTCAAAAGAAGAAACATATACAAGGTCATTCCGATTAAACCCTTCGGATTTTGATGTAGACAAGTTCGTTTCAAAACTTTCCGATGGGGTCTTAACTATAACAGCTCCTCGAAAAAAGGAGAAGGAACACAAAGTTATAGACGTTCAAATCGACTAATAATTAGGTTTATCAAGGCGGCCTACGGGCCGCCTTTTCCTTGATTTTCACTGGATTTAACATATATTATTTTAATGATCGACACTATTGTCACCGCAGTAGAAGAAGTTGAAACCTATACCCCCGATGGGTGTGCTTCCACTTTAACACGAAACTTTACACCAGACCATTATATCACTGGAATTAAAGCTTTATGCGATCTACACAAACCAATTATTGTTTATTGCAATCCCAAAATTGAACAATTAATTTGCGAAAATTTACAAGGAAAGGTGGATAGGTTGCCAATTTTTAAAAATAAATCTACCCGGGAAATACACCCGTTATATAAAGAAATCCTTGATTATAGTAAAAAAATAATTGATACTAACCCCACTGGTGTGTATTGCTGGAACCCAATGATAACAACTGCAAAACTTTTCTTTATGCTTGATGCTATGTCATTAGATACAAAAAATGTTTTATGGGTAGATGCCGGTCTTTGCAATGAATCTTACATTCCTGAAGATTTAGGTGGTGCATGGCATGACATAAAGAGGCAAGATTGGAATAAGATGTACCCGGAAAATAAAGATGCAGTGTTCAACCCACAACTAGGCAAGCAATTGTTTAATCTTTTAGGTTCAACAGACGGGTTTATCACTGGTATACCATATATTGGTATTGAACCCGGAAAATTTATTGAAAATTATTGGGATGAAAAAATACCATATTGGTCTGCGTCACCATGCATTATTGGTTTCGTAAAAGAAAAATTAGAACGCATAAAAGATAGTTATATATCAGCTATAAAACACTATATCGACAATTATGATCGTATTTTTACTGATATAGAAATTTTTACTTTCTTGAATGTGTATTTTAATTTTAGTAAGATAACTTTCTCAAAATTTGACCCTACACCTGACGAAGGTACCATTTATCATACATTAAAAAATAATATTAAACATGACAAAATACGCTTTAATCATACCTACATTCGAAAATAATGTTGGTTATAAAATAGCTGCTTTAAACTCATTTTTGAAGCACACACCTAAAAATATGGACATATTTTTTGTTTATGGTGGTAACCAAAATACATCAAAACATAACAGTTTAAATGGAGTACCCTTTACAGATGTCTATTTGAAGACACCAGATGCAATTTATAACGTTCATAAAAAAATATTCGGTGTATTGAAAAAAATTGTTAACAAAGATTATACCCATGTATTAAAAATTGATGACGATACATTTCTATATAACATAGATACATTTTTAGATCACAAGATTTCAGGTGATTATGTAGGTGAAAAGATTATTGTTGAAGATGAAGAAGCTACTCGAAAAATTCTTCTTCATAAAAAGAATTACAAAGTAAGAGATGAATATACAGGAGAAATTCCTACACAATATTGTTCGGGTGAATGTGTTATTTTGAGTAAAAAAGCCGTGGAGTGCTTGGTAGATTATAAAGGCAAAGAGAAATATGCAAAGTTTGGGGTGGAGGATATCATAATTGGAAATATTTTACTTTCAAATGGATTCAAAATTAATCCAAATAAATTTTTAAATTACGAACACCCTGTTAAGTTAGAGCGTTTTCATAAACTTTATGATACTCATTATGAAAAAGATCTTGTATTATCTTAGCTTGAAATAAATATTTTTGACCAAGCAGGCTGTTTGGTGGGGCTGCGATGTATGTGGTGGTACTTGTAGCTTTGTAGGTAAGCCTGCTTGGTTTTTTTTGGAATGATGTTATAATATGAGTATGATGTCTAATAAAGACTTAGCAACATGGTTAAACACATCAGGAATGCTACTACAAATTTTAGAAGAGTTTAATGATGAAAACGAGCAGTTAAACATGGCTTCTGAATCAGGAAGACTAATTTTAGCAGAGTTTATTATTGAAAAAATTAAAGATACCGTCAATAAAAAATGAAAGGTATAATTTTAGCAGGTGGGACAGGTTCGAGAGTTTACCCTTCAACCACCACTGTTTCAAAACAGCTCCTACCTGTCTATGATAAACCTACTATCTATTACCCATTAAGCACTTTAATTAAATTGGGTATTAAAGATATAATGATTATTACTAATGGGTTAAGTTACCCAAATTTATTAACATTATTCAAACAAGCAGACGGTAAAGGTAAACCATATCTTGGATTAAATTTTACATTTAAAGTTCAAATCCAACCTAAAGGTATAGCAGAGGCTCTAATAATAGCAGAAAAATGGCAAGGTGCAGAAGATGTTTGTTTGATATTGGGTGATAATATTTTCACAGGTATTCAGCCTTTTGAATGGTCAAAAGATTGTGGGGCTCATGTAGTGGGGTATAAAGTTTCAAATCCTTCAGATTACGGGGTAATAGAAACCAAACAAGTCGGTAGTAAAAAAATGGTAAAATCTATCGAAGAAAAACCAGACTGCCCTATGAGTAATATTGCGGCAACAGGTATATATTTTTACGACGAAACAGCAGGAGAACGAGCAAGAAATTTAAAGCCATCTAATAGGGGAGAATTAGAAATAACAGATTTAAATAAGAGTTATTTGAAAGAAGATTTGCTTTGTTACAGTGAGTTAGATAGTCATTTCGCATGGTTTGATACAGGCAACCCTGATGAAATGTTTGCTGCAAGTATGTATGTGAAATCTATACAAGACAGAACCCAAACAATGATTGGTTGTATTGAAGGTGAAGCTTACAAGGAAGGGTTTATTAGTAGAGATGAGTTAAGTAAAATAAAAGATAAAATGCCTTCATGTCAATACAAAACAAATTTAACAATGAGTTACTTAATATGAATAAAAAAATATTAGTAATAGGCGACTTATGTACAGATACATTCATTTACGGGAAAGCAACTAGATTGTGTCCCGACGTTCCAGCGCCAATATTAATACCATCTAAAACTGTAGTTGATATGGGTATGGCTGGTAATGTTGTAAAGAATTTTCGGTCTTTAGGTGTAGATGTAGATTTTATTCACAATACAGAAAAAGAAATGAATAAAATTAGATATGTAGATGAGCAAACCAATCATACGTTTTTAAGAGTAGATGAAGGTGATGAATCAGAGAAAGGATGTGTTGCTGGGAGTTGTTGGCACGATCCAAAAGATTATGATGCAATAGTAATATCAGATTATTGTAAAGGGTTTGTAACGGAGTCAATTATTAGACATTGTTGTGAAAAAAATCCAAACGTCTTTATCGATACGAAAAAGGTTCTTGGAGACTTTTGCAAAAAAGCAAAAGCTATAAAAATTAACGAACCTGAATATAATGCTTTAGAAGGTAAAATAAACGAAGAAGAGTGGGAAGAAAATTTAATTGTTACGCTAGGTAAACAAGGCTGTAGATGGAAAGGGTGTGTCTATGCAGCTTTTGAAGTAGAGGTGTTTGATCTTTGTGGGGCGGGGGATTCATTTCTTGCAGCTTTGGTTTATAAGTACTTGGAAACTGACTGTATGATGGAATCAATAATATTTGCAAATGATATGGCAAGTCAAGTTGTACAAAAGAGGGGCGTGGTAGCATGCTTTTCACGCACCAACGACGTTGGGGAAGAAGAATTAGTTAAAAAGATAAATGCTTAAAGTTAAAAAAGGCAATCTTATTCAGTTTACTAATTTAGTAAATGAATGCTGTGAACTGATTGATGATAGTATGGTAGAAGAGTTTTTAACAACCCCTCATGGTTATTTTAATAATACTTCACCCTTGGAGGAATTTAACGAACATGGTCCTTCAAAAATTTTAAGACTTCTTTATTTCATTGATATTGGTGAAGCAGATATTTTTGATAAAAAGACCATTGACTGAAATAAGGATTAAATTATAATATACGCATGAGCACAACGTTGCATATAATGAAAGAGTTAGCTAAGGACGATATTTGGTTTATATTATTTCTTAATTTGCTAGTGTGGTGTCTCTAATTAAGCCGATGTGGTGGAATTGGTAGACACGGCAGACTTAAAATCTGCTTCCTGCGGAGGAGTAACGGTTCGAGTCCGTTCATCGGTACCATTTTATGACAAAAAAACAAAAAATCTATTGGTGGGTGACTATTGCAATTATCGTAGTATTGAATTGCGTTGTTGCTAGCCTAACCTTGGTGTAATGCTCCAGTAGCTCAATTGGATAGAGCATCTGCCTTCTAAGCAGAGGGTTACTGGTTCGAGTCCAGTCTGGAGTACCATAAGTATTTTTAAGCCAGCTTAGCTCAGCCCGGCAGAGCAACGGTTTTGTAAACCGTCGGTCCTCGGTTCGAATCCGAGAGCTGGCTCCACTTTTTATTTCAAGATAATTTACCAATTAACTGGTAAAGATAGGTAATTGCTCGTTGTATCCGTTGTTCTCCCGGTAGTCTTTTAATATTATTTGATGGTATAACGGGGTGCTTTATTATATCATCTTTCTAAAGAGATAAGAATGGTTTATTTAACTTGAATTTCCAAAGTTAACCGCTATAATAAATTCATGAGCGATAAGATTCCATACTCTCAAGTTAATAAAACTGTCAAACCTGCTGCTAATTCAAAAGCAAAACCTGGTAAAATTACCACCGGGGGTAATAGCTCAGCAGGAAAAGGGGACACTCCAAGACACGAGTTAAAAGCGTATGCCGATAACTACGATGATATAAAATGGGATTAATATGCCAAAGCAGTCACAGTTAGACGAAACATATTTACGAATGGCCAACATTTGGAGTTTATTATCCAAAGCAAAAAGAAAAAAGGTTGGTTGTTTGATAGTAAAAAACGGTCAAATTATTTCAGATGGGTATAATGGTACTCCTGCAGGTTTTGATAACGCTTGTGAGTTTGTAAATGAAGGTTTCTTAGACCGAGCTGAAAATAAATTACAAACTAAACCTGAAGTACTTCATGCAGAATCTAATGCATTAATGAAGTTAGCTAAGAGTACAAACAGTAGCGACGGGTGTACAATTTATCTAACTATGAGCCCCTGTTTCGACTGTGCTAAATTAATTATACAGGCAGGCGTAAAAAGAGTAGTTTATTCAGAAGCATATAGAAATACTAGTGGTGTAGATTTTTTAAGAAAAAATAACATCAAATGTAAGAAATTAACTGTAACAGACGTGGTAAGAATATGAATGAACCATTAGTAATGTTTTTTGGAGCAATGATGTCTTTAAGCTTTGCTATTTGTTTTGCTCCACAAGTTTATAAAATTTATAAAAATAAAAGTTCTAAAAATGTTTCCTGTGCAATGTGTGTTTTACAAATAGCGGGTAACGTTGGCGGTTTGGGATTAGCATTTTCACAAGAATCCGATTTTTGGTTTAAACTAAATTACGGTTTTGGTTTAACTATGTCAATAGCATTGACTTACTTTTGGTGGACATATCGTATAAATACTAGATATGCCTAATACAGAAACAAAAGTATCCTTTAACAACCTGGATACCTTTTTAAAATTAGCACCAATTATAGGTTTAGCAGTTCTAGCTTATTTACAAACTCTTTTTCCATCAAAAGATGACTTTTCCAAAATTCATGATACAATGCACGAAGTAGAAAAACAAGTTATTCTTCTTACTGCTATGCAAAATACAGTAAATCAAAACGCAAGGAATATTAATGATGTACAAAAAGCCATAACACAGATACAAATTGACATGGTAAAAATAGAAAATAAATCATCATCAAACCCTTGATCTCTTATTAGTTTACTCTAATATAGAGACATGGCGAAAAGTAGTTCTACAACAAAAATAACATTTGGAAAACCTCCAAAAAAGAGAAAAGGTCAAGTTTCAAAAAATTGGTCAACCAATAAAAAATCAAAACTTTATAAAAAGCCTTATAAAGGGCAAGGCAAATAATGAGTGATTTTTGTGTAGGGACCACCGTTATTCATAGCGAGTGGGTTGAGGAGTATAATAAGAACTTTTTTGATCTTTCTGATAGATTAAAAAACGTTGAATTTTTCTGCGTTACTAATAAACCAGAAGATATTATTAAAAAAGATAATATTAAAGTGGTTGATATTAAAAAATATACAGACACTTCCTTTACAAAAAATTATAACTTAGATACTGGATTTGCCACTATTCTACAAGCTACCAGATACGGGTTACATGAAGCTTATGAAGCTGGTTATACAAAAGTTTTACATCTTCAAACTGATATTATGTATCATCATGATGATGTCGAAAAAATAAATCAAGAATCATTAAGCAAACATTTTAGAAAAGGAGTATATTTTGAACTTGGTGGTAATCTTTTAAATCTTCTATACGGAAAAGATAAAAAAGCAAAAGAATTAGTAAACAAATACGATCTTAAACGTAAAATGGAAAGAATTTCTGTTGGTGACGATCCTATTGTATTTTTAAAATTAAATGATAAGGACCATTTCAAACAATTTTTAGATAATTTAGAAATTTTATGTGAAGAAACTATTAAACACGAGCCATATACAACAGGATTGTCAGTAGAGCTTGCAATTGCAATGTATCAAACCGGAACAAAATCCTATTATAATTACCATAGCCCTGTACATTTAAATGTAGAAAGATTCTTTGATGTAGATAATAATTTTTTACATGTTAGACATTATGAAGATAGAGACCCAGAAATGGCTAGAAATCTCGGCATTACAGTATAAAATAAATTAATGAACAGTACTGCTGATAAATTTGTAAAAGGTATCTATTCAGAATATGTTGGTAAACGTAGCCAGGTATTAGCTGAAATAGAAGTATATCTCAACTCCCCAGTAGGGGTAGGAGAACACAGTAAAATTTCTGTTGAAATTAAAAACAGATTAGAAGAATTGGCTCAAGTAGATGATGTTGTTAACACAATTGAAAAACATTTTGATGTTAAGCCAGCTATTGCAGAGCCAAACGTAGATCAAACTGGAGAATAATGCAAACGATTATCGTATCTGCAACAGCTAAGGAATTTTACACTGACACCGATCTTTATAAAAGTTTAGTACACCATAAACTTGTTGACATGTATGCACGTCCTGGATTAATAGACGTGTTAAACATAAAAACGGAAAATAAAGAAGGTCTCACGTCAGTATATAATAATTTTTTAGACAAATACCAAGATAAAGATACGATAATTTTTGCCCACGATGATATAGCAATTGATTCTGTCAATTTTATAGAAACGGTGAACTCCTTTTTGCATGAAAAGGAGTTTGCTGTTGCTGGGTTGGCAGGAGGAAGTAAAATACAAAAAAGAAAACCGTTTTTATGGCATTTAATAACCAAAAAAGATACACAAAGCGGCATTGTTTTTCATCCTCATGGGGAGTATAATTACCCTACAACATTTGGACCAACCCCAAAAGAGGTAGCCGTACTAGATGGGTGCTTTTTAGCAGTTAATGTTAAAAAGTTAAAAGAAAAAAATGTTAGATTCGACGAAAATATAAAAGGCTTCCATCAATATGATATGAAATTTTGTATTGATTGTAAAAAAGCAGGTCTAAGACTTACTACAATGCCTATTAATACTATTCATAATTCTCCAGGGCTTAGTAATGTAAAAGACAAAGGCTTTTTGGAGTGTCAAGATTACATTTTAAAATCTATTTCTTAACATTTGCAAGTGGCTTGGCAGGATAAGTAAATGGGTTTTCATTATTTTTTCCATCTATTCTTACTTCCTTATTATCATCTTTTAAGTCTAAAGGCAGATTAGAAAATTTATGAGAGTGTTGATAGGTCGCTATGCAGTTTGGAACCATAGAACCCATAACTGGATATATACCAGAAGATGACCCCCGTGTAATAGAAACTCTACCAATAACAGAAGCTGCGTCTGTTGTACCATATACCATAGTACCTTCTGTTTCTTGAATTTCTTTTGGTGCTGTTATATGATTAATTGAAAGTTCTCCATCAACATGTAACCCTCCTTTAATAATTACATTTCCATTTACACCGAAATTAGAATCAACCAATACTTGACCACCTTGTTTATTTTTAATTGTTACAATATCTGCTTGTAGACTTAATCTTTTCCCACCTGATATATTTGTTTCAAATTCAGAAGAAAGATTTAATTGTTCTCCTGCAACATTAGTAATAGTTCCTGAAACATCTACAGTACCATATGATTTCATACTTATGCCTCCCGACCCTACAGTAACATTAAAACGATTTGCGACATTTAAAGAATAAGAACCACCTGGCATATCATCTACATGAACATATTCAAACATAGGGCTTTCTTTCATACTAACAAAAGCGCCAAGAGGATCGAGAGCTATAGAGCTATTTGTAATTTTACCC
>CERN01002677.1_pt1 | contig 17323 bp, 8 predicted proteins | sample 530761 | NCBI WGS metagenome assembly CERN01 (sample SAMEA2620947, study PRJEB7988) | marine metagenome | isolation source: saline water (ENVO:00002010), including | reverse complement strand
TCTCTTCCTTTGTAACTGTTATCACTTATCATATAATCTGCATAACCAAACTTAGAGTTTGTTAAGTATAAATAAGTACAAACTATAGGTTTGTTATTTTTGCAGGCCATAAGTCCATGTAAGCCATTTTCTGGTAATAAACTTCTAGGTGGAGGTGCTTTGTCTATTTGTTGCCACCATTTATCAATAAATTGATAATCTTCCTCTTTTATAGGTCTTATTATTATATTTTCCATTTAATTATATTTATAACAATATAATCACAGTTTTTACACTTTTTTTACGGTTTAAGACGTGGAAAGCAGTTTATTAATATCAAATCTTAGTGTTTGACTAGCGGTACCTGCTTTTATAATTTCAATATCACCAGTTATAGTAGCTATTCTACCAGTGTTTTCTACTGTTAACGTAATACCGTTTTCTAAAGTTTGAGTAGCATCCATAACCCAATCACCAGCTCCATCAGCCCCACCACCACTTGTGATAAGAGGGCTTTCTAAAGAAGCATCAATACCTATACCACTAACTCTAGAAAAATTATTTATAACACCCTCTCTATCTGCCACCGCTATTGTTGCGTGGGCACTGGTAGCTTCTGTTGTAGTTGTAGTAGGTGCTGTCAAAGCTATAGCTAAATTTGTAAATTTAACATCCCAACCATATACTCTTGATATTTCCTCCTCTCCATGACCACCTACTTTTAACGTATCGTTTGCTAAGGCTAGTACTTGTTGTCTATCAAAAACTATTTGTCCCTCTTGAACTGTAACTAAGTTTTTTACTACTGTAGGTTTTTTACCCAAAGTGCTTATTGCCGGTCTTTGGTTTTTTATTATTTTTTCTTCTTTTTTAGTTCCTTCAAAAATAGTTATTGAATCTTCATATTTGCCTATAGCTGTTCCCGATGAAACATTTGTATTAGCTAAAACTATCATATTCTCCCTAAGTATATTAGCATAGTTATTTACGGGCCAACTATAATTCATTTGGTTACTAAAGCTCAACGTAGCGCCATCACGAACACCAAATCTAGTGTCGGTGGTACCATTTGCATCCACAAAAGAAAACTCTTTTGCATTATCTTCATCTGGATTTAAAGCAGCAACAGTAAACAATTCTCTATTACATTTTGGTGAAAACGTTAATGTAACGCCATCACTTATACTAACAGCTTCTGACACTTGTAGTTCTTTAGCGTTATCACTATCTGGATTTAAATGTGTAACCGTTACTATTGCTGTGTCCGCAATACCAGTTCCTGTAACTCTATCGCCAACAGACATTTTTGTAATAACGTTATTATCCATTACTATTCTATTAGAACTAGAAACAGCCCCATCTACAGTATCAGTTGCATCAGCTGTTGCTATAGTTATTTTATCTCCAACGACCATTTTATTAGCAACATTTGTGTCCATTACTATTTTTGTCGATGTACCTGCTGTAAAATCACCATCTACTGTGTCTGTGTTGTTAACTTCAGGATATATATTTTCCCCCGGTAGTGTTATTGGCGCAGACCCAATCACGGGTTCTAAAAAAGCTATAACATCACCAGCTACGGGTTGTTTTAAAATTCTATAAGCAGCTGTTGCCGCGGCTGTAACTGTACAAGAAAAAGCTGTTTTAGGCTTACTTTTACCTCTATCAATAGATATAGTGTCTGTAGCGGCGGTTCCAGCCACAGTACTGCCTATTGAAAAACCTTGGAGTGTTAGTGTTAAAGCAGCGTATTGATATATAACTTTTTGCATCATTAAAGAGTCAGATCCTGTAGAACTATTTATATCTATAGAACCATCACCAAACCTAACTTCACTATATTTAGCATGTACTGTTCCAGGTAGCGCATACAAATACACATCATATTGATCATCACTACCAGTTATAGTTGGAAAAACTATTTTTCCAGCGTATGAATTACCAACTAAAGTTTCTTGTAAAGAAGCCTGGGCAGCTTGAAAAACGTTTGTTACAAAGTTGTAATAGTAACCAGTGGCATTATCTTTAACATCAAGTTTAAACTGAACACCAGCTTCACCAGTTATAGTAAAAGGTCTAGTTTCGCCTGCCGCCGCTAAATCAGAAAAATCTAAATTAAAACTACTTATAGTTTTTTTACCGTAAAGTCTAGCGTGCTCCGCGTCAGACATTAAAGTACCATTTGGCATATAGTGAAAACCAGGTGGAGCTACTTGCCCCTGGGCATTAGTTGTTCTTTGCATAGAAGAACTAGACGAACCTGATGTTCTCTGCGTAGAAGAACTAGATGAACCTGATGAACTACCGTATCCGTTTGCCATAATTTATTTATATTACTTTTTATTTATTTACTACTTTCTACAACTTCTGAACTAACAGCAAACAATTCAATTTTGTCTGTTCTGTAATTTACAAATCTAGCCTCAGCATAATAACCTGTTAAGTCAGAAGAGTTTACCGCTTTGTCTTTGCCAAACATAATGAAATCATTTAAATCTGGTAAGTCAATACTAGTGTTAGGTGCAAATCTTCCTTCATCAAAAACCACAGACACATTAAAAACGTTTGATGGTTGCTGTTCTATGTTTGTTACTGTTCCAAGAAATATTGTGTGATTTCCAGCTGTTGAAAATCCACTACCTGGCACAGTTCCAATTGAAGAATAATACACGTTGTCTCCAACTTGTAAGCTGGAGTTTATAACAGTGCCGAGTCCTAAAATCATTACTTGCATAATTATTGTTTATATATTAATAAGTACATGAACCATCATTTACAGTAGCCGTAGAGTCGTAATTTGTTGCCGTTGGATCTGTACAACCCAAGTAAATACAAGATCCATCATCAACCATAGCTGTTGAGAAATAATTAGTAGCAGTTGGATCTGTACATCCATAAGAAAATGCGTGACAATTACTATTATCGGTAAAGTCAGGGTGATAATCATAATAATTACTGTATGTAGGAGGAGATTGGTTACAACCAGGGCAGTTATTTGGATCTGCACATCCCATCGCTCCAGCAGTAAAAGTACATTGAGCAAATGATACCGTGTTTGCATTTGGATCGTAGTTATCAGCGTATATCCACATACAACCTAAAGTTGTATAGTTACACGAGCCATTGTCAACGCTAGCGCCAGGTGTATAATTATCCGCAGCTGGATCCGTACAACCCATGTAAGGCCCAATGTTTATAGTTGTTATTGGTGACCAACTGCTACTACAAGTACCACACGTTGTTTTTATTCTAAAGTCATAATCTTCATTTTCTTCAAAAAGATGATTAATAGCAACAGAGCCATCACCGGCTGGAAGTCCTGTCATTAGAACCCAAGCTGAATTAGGATCACTGCTTTTTTTGTATTTTACCCTATGACCTGTAGAGTTATCTGGTAAAACAACATTCCAAACAGGAGTTACTTGATCATTATAAACAACACCGTTTGTTTCTGCAAAAACTCCTGATACGTTAACAGTTACGATATTACTAGCGCTACACACAAGACACGAGCCGTCGTCGGTGTTAGCTGTTGAATCATAATTACAAGCAAGTGGATCCATACATCCATAAGCAAATGGAATACACGAACCATCAGATGTGTTTGCGTTTGGATCATAATTTGTCATGCTACTATCTGTACAACCATAAACATAAGGCTCACAACTTCCGTCATCAGTGTTTGCTGTAGAGTTGTAGTTATATTGTGATGCATCAGTACATCCATTAATAACTGGAATACAAGATCCATCATCACATGTTGCTAAAGCATCATAATTAAACATTGTGTTATTTGTACAACCATATACACAGTAAGTACATGAACCATCATCAGTATTAGCAGACACGTTATAGTTTAGAGCTGATGGGTCTGTACACCCATAAACAGGATAAGTACATGAACCATCGTCTGTCGTAGCCGTTACATCGTAGTTAGTTGCAGTTGCGTCTGTACAGCCATAAATTTGAGTAATCTCTGTTTGAAGAGTTACAGATGGGCTCCAATCAGATGTTGTTGTGGTACAAACTGATCTTAATTGAATTTCATAAGAAGTGTTTTGTGCTAAGTTTTGTATTGTATATGTGTTTGTACCAGTTGTTGCAGGTGTTATAGAAGGTGATACAATCCAAGTAGATGTTCCGCTAACTCTATATCTTAATTCATATAAAACATTTGTAATATCAACAAATCCCGCGCCAACATAATTCTCCCACATTACTTCTAGCGTTGTATCTGTAGGGTTTGGATTCATCGAAGACCAACTTAAGAAAGAATTATCAAAGAAGCTACACGTTAAACAATTAGTTGTACAACTTGCGTCTGCCCCATCATAGTTGTCCGCATCTATATCACCACAATATAAACAAGAACCATCATCAACATTGGCTGAGGAATCAAAATTACAAGCAGTACTATCTATACAACCGTTTACAGGAAATTCACATGATCCATCATCAGTATTTGCTGACGTGCTGTAGTTGTTCGCAGTTGGATCTGTACAACCAAGTACAGCCGCAATACAACATTCATTATTACCCGCTGCAGTTCCACTAGCATCACAAGCTGTGTTTGCGGTGTTATCAAAGTTAACAAACGCAGCGAAGGTACCTATAAGATTACCATCCTTATCAAAAAACTGAACAGATAAGTTATCAGTACACCCGTAAATAAACGGCACACACGAACCATCGTTAACATTTGCGTTTGGATCGTAATTAAACGCCGCGGGATGATTACACCCAGGATATAAACACGAGCCATCATCAATGTTAGCCGCTACGTTATAGTTTTGAGCTAAATTATCCATACAACCTAAAATAGGGTCTATACACGATCCATCATCTACAACAGCGTTTATATCATAATTTGTTGCCGCGGAATCGGTACAACCGCTAAAGCTAGCAATCTGTGGAGAGGCGGTTAACCTACCTAAACCTTGAAAAGAACTATCACTACTATCAAAATCACCTAAAAGCGTACCTAAAGTCGTTACTGAGTCAGTTATGCCTTTTATATAATTAAACCACTTGCCTTCTTTTTCTATGAACTCATTTAAACTACCTTTTTCTAGATCTGTTTCTATATTATCTACATACCAACCGTTTCTATTGTGTAAGTTATAATACTCACCATCGCTTATTGGACTAATTGCATTTGGATGAACAATCCCCACTCCAGTTACCGGATCTATAGTTCCAGGTAAATATATCTGATAAGATTCTAATTTATCTATTTTAGCTTGTGAACCTTCGTAGTTAAGAGTTTTAAAAGATTTAACAACGCTAGGGCTTTCATTAAATATAACATTAAAACTAGATGGCGTATGCTCACCGTAAAATGTATTTCTAGGAACATTAGTAGTTCCATCTACTTCAAACTCTGAATGATGTTTCCACACTCTACTGTTTTTAAACGTGTAGTATTCGTTAGCACAACTAATAGCGTTTTCAGGTACAAATGATTTAAAACTAACCCATCCTCTAACTTTTTCACTAAAAGAAACTGTTTTATTAACAGTACCGGCTACTGTTATGTTATATTCGTCATTTCTATCGTCATAACTACCAATAAGATTTTTACTAAGCTTTAAATTAGTTCTAAACCAATCTTTCATTCCAGCTTCAGATATTGGTGTTAAACCATCTTTTGATAGTCTTAAAACAACACCTCTTACCTTGTCTGTAAAGTAAGCTCTATATGCCTCCGATGCAAATGATTCTGGATTATCAGATATACCGTATTCACCACCAAATGGAATTGTTTGTCCTAAAACATTTTCTGTAGCTGTTAATTGTGGATTGCCGTCAGCGTTAAATACAGCATCTTTATTAGCTAATATTTTTAACACTTTATCTTGGCATAATGTAAGTAAGTCAGAATCTCTAGTGTATAATTTCTGAATACTACCGTAAGTAGGGTTTATGTCTTTGGTAATTTTTTCAGCCATTATAAACTGATTTAAATTATTAACCCCAGTGTTAGAGTTGTAAATACCAGAGTATATTAAACCATATTTTCTCTGCTCTTCTCTTGGGAAATCTTCTACAGTTATAGATGCTTTTACACCATTGGAAATAAATGGTAAATTAAAATTATCTCTAATTCTATTTGACTCAACACCATTTCCAAATGAATAACAATTATGCCATCCTAAAATATGATTGTTATTATATAGATTACGCTCAATTTGTATTATTCTTGTTTTATCAGCGTCAGTATCATCTGGTACCATGTCTTTGACTGTAACATAGGTTATTGTTCCATCTGGCTTGTTAACTATTATTTGATCACCAATTTGTAACTGAGGTATAGAGTTGCCATTAGCGTCTATACAAGGGTTATTGTTATTGTTACCGCAAATAAGATCTGAAATAATAATAGTATCACTAACAGGTGGTGAATAAGCATCGATAGTAATAGGATTTTCATCATTGTTTAATATAGCTATACCATTACGGAATGATACGTTTGATCTTATAGGTAGCGCCGCATTAATTGTGTCTTCGTTTAATTGAATTGGATTTTTAGCGCTAATTTCATAGTATATATCTAAATCTGTAGATTCTTTAGGCTCTGTTTCCCATATCGCTGGGTTGGTTGGCATTGTTTTGTTTTCTCTTATTTCTTCAACAACCTCTATAGTATAACCTACGGCGCCAATACCAATTCTATTACCAGAAACACTGTAAGTATTTAAAACGTTTTTAACGGAGTTAACACTTAACCCGTTCATAGCTGGTTGTTGAAATATTAATGCTAACGCCCCGCTGTCAACGCTATTGAAACCATTAACATTGCTAGCCGGCTCTGTGTTTGGTGTTGTTGAAGAAAATATAGAAGTATAACCTTCAAATTCTATTGTATAGAGATTAGAACCAGCGGCTGGCCGTGTAATGTTTTTTATTAAATAACCACCTTTTAGCAGCTCTCCATTACTATCAGTAAGATTAGTGATTGCAGCACCACTACTTTGTATTACATGTGTTAGTAACATACCTACACTTATTTCAATAGGATCAAAACCACCATTAGAAGTATCTCTTGTGTTCTCAAAATATTGTTTATGAATAGAAAAAGTAGTGTTAGTCCATTGGTTTGTCGCGCTAAAAATATTAGTAGCTGCAGCAGACCCTACTTTACTTTTATCTACATACAAGCCATTTGTAATTGGACCTTCAACTCCTTGCATTGTTGGTTCCCACTCCATGCGCGGAAAAAACTTAAGTCTTCTAGATTTTGAAAAATTTTCACCTGCCCAATAAAAAGGTTGATCTATCCTACTTTGTTGATAGCCACCAATTGCATACTTTGATTTATATTCAGTAGCATTTGTTGATGACGAAAAATCTATAGTATTTAATGCATTAGAAACAAAACCATTGTGCTTTCCAGATCCAGAATATCTATTTCTACCACTATCTTGAAAATCTTTAAACACAGTGTAAATAGTTTTAGTAGGATCTTCTTTCCACCTAAACTTAGTACCCGAGCTTAACTTGCTAAAAAGTTTTGCTTTTTGAGTACCGGCATAGCGTTGTCTTTGTTCTGATTCAAAATTCCAAAAATCTTCTTGAGCTTTTTCCCATTTCATATGTTCATTAGACCCTAGTATTCTAGCGCCTGAAGATTTATCTTCATAAGGTAAGCCAAATTCAGGGGCTACAGGTCCAAACGCTAATTCCATACGACCTTCGTTTGCAGAATTATAATTTACTATACCATTTCTAGTGTTGCTCTGTGCTGTTGCCCAATCGTTACCAAAACCATCCCTTCTCCACTTGTCATTAAAAAATCCATTTGTATTTATAAAAGGGCCTTGATCTATAAACATAACATCTTCAAATCCAAAATTTGAATCAACGTTTCTCATTTTACCATCATCTTGAATTCCAAACAATACAGAGGCCTTGTAGTATGAAGTTGCACTATCCATTTGCACCGCTAATGTTTTGTCTGATTTTGCATCTGTCCCACCTGCGTCTAATATATTATTTTGAGACTCCCACAAATCCGTAATTGAGTTCTTAAAATAAGCTCTAAATGCTTGGTAATTTACTGGAACTTTTATAAGCCCACTATTCAGGCTGTACCACGGTGCTCCAGCAAGTGAAAACGTGTTGTATGTTTGTTGGATATAAAAAGCAGTGTCAATAACTTTATTGTTTCCCATTTTATCCGCAAGATCAAAGTTAACAATCCCACTTCCAGCCGTTGCTACGGTTGCTAAAACGCCAAGTTGAGTGTTTACACAAAGGTCTTTAACATAGTCTTCATCACCAAAAGCGGTAAAATCATACGTGCTTTCATGACGATCTTTATGGTCTGGTGCTAAATAGTATATTTTTTGAGACAAGCGTGTTGTAAATTTTTTTGGATCTATAGTTTGTACATCCACATCTTCAATTTCACCACTAAAAGCACTTCCTTCGGCGTGTATTTTTACAAAAAATTTACCATCAAATCTAGGAGCGTTTTCTGCTATACCCTTATAAAAGCGCACGACTACATTATCTTTTACTTCCGTTGGGGACGACGCGGATCCATTAAATATTCTATTTAAATCTTCTTCAAAATACCCATCTATAGTAAATGTAAATTTATGAGTTCCATGATTGAGTGGCAGAACGTCTTTATCTACCTCGTCTTTAGAGCAATTTGTTATTCTGTATTTTTGCGTAGCAATGTCGGTACCATCATCAACATAAAAATCAACATAAATATCATGATCAACAATTAAATCGTCTAATCTACTTAAGCTAGAGTTTCCAAATCTTTTTAAATCACCTTGAAAAATATTTGTACCAACAACAGGGGCGCCATCTAAACCGTTTTCAAATAGCTTAAAGTTGTTGTGAGTTTGTTTTATTTCTCCACAGTTAAACATTGTTGTTTTAATAAAATCAGGTGCTTCGTTTTCTATTGCTAAAACTTTATATCTAGCCGGATCAGTTACTAAGCTACCAGATTCAAGACCTTTTTTTAATATTAAAAACGTATCAATGTCTACTTTATTTCTGTCAGAAGAGGCAAACGATAACCAAACACTACCATCCTCAGCATCATACCAACGGTCCATAGCCATATTATAGTATTCTCCTGATGTTTCTTTTATATAAAACTTAAAATATTTCATATGACTAGGCACACCGCTACCCGTAAAAGAAACGTTTAGTTTATTTTTTTTGTCAGCATTATTTTTATCAACCCTAAAACTAGCGCTTTTATTTGTTACTACAGGGGTTTCTCTTCCAAAGTCATCTACAAAAACAACGCCTAGCTGGTATTCTCTTAATGACTTTATAGATTTAATATCACTGTCAATTGTGGTTAATGAATGCACAAAATTTGGGTAAACGTCTACTCCACCAAATGTTAAATCATGCCCTTGTGTATAATTACCATAAACAATTCTATTACCTACAATTTCCTGTGCTAATGCTTTTCTTGGCACGTTATCAAAAGATCTTAAAAGTTGGTTTGATGGTAATATTCTATGTATAATATCACTTGTTACAGTGTAAGAATTTTCGTTCCATGGGTTGGGTGTTACCTCATCTTTTGGCTTTATAGTATCAACAACATACACGTTAGTTGATTGATCATCTTTATATAATATATCAATACTTACTACATCGGGTGGTGTAGAGACTGTGTTAAAATCTTTTAATGTAAGTGACTTTAAAGAATTTGTCATTCCTAGGTTATAACCTTCTTTGGGATGAAACTCAAAATTTCCAGGAAGAAAAGCAACTTCTGTAAACGGTGCAAAAGTAGAATACTCGCCATCTTCGTATTTATATCTATAAGAAAATCTAGGAAATTTAAATTCAAATAAGTTTGATGAATTATCAGCAATATCTATAATATACGTAAGGGTACCGCCATCTGGTGCGGTTCGTAAGTTATGATCTGTAAAATCAATTACAATTTCTAACCTTGCTGGATCACCAGTAGTTGCGCTTGATTTGTTACCACTCCAAGATCCTATATGGCCTTTAGCCCTAAAATCCCTAACCGGTATTGTTATTTCCCCACTAGTATTATACTCTCTTAAAACAACCTCTGTTCCATTTTTCCACGGTTGTCCAGCTAAATCAACTAAATCAAACGTATCTTCCCCGTCAACATTAACAGGAAGTTCTACTCTAAAACTATCACCCGCATTAATATTAGAAAAATTATAAATATTATTATCTGCACTTGAGTCTATAAAAGAAGACATTGCAACGTTAGTGTCACTTGATATAGTCATTGGTACAGATTGATCCCACTCGTCGTTTCTACCAGTGCTAAATTCTAAAGAAAGAGGAAGTATAGGTGATTGTTTAATAACCGTTATGTGCTCTTCTTTTATCAACACATCATGGTTTTGTGATGGAATGTCTAGTCCTAGGTTTATGCTGTCATTAACAAGTCTAGTATGCCTATTACCTGACTCGTCTGTACCTCTTATACTACGTGATATATTTATTTTTTTTGGTTCCGTTTCTCCGTCAGTCCACATTAACATATCGTCAATAATATTTATACCGTTTACAATATTATTTTGATTAAATCTTAAAACTCTATTTTCATTAGAAGAAAAAACAAGAGCAGTAGGTTTTCCACCTCCACTAGGTGGGTTTGAATTTATTTGAAGTTGTTGGTCAAAATAAATGGTACCCACGTCTTGAGACCCGACCGATATAGATCCAGTTGTGTACATAAGATGAGGAGAAGGCATGTATGGCTGAAGTAAATCACCATTATCATCTACTGGTGTAACAATCCAGGGGCTAGAATTCGATACTGAACCTATAAAACCTCCGTTAGGATATAAACCACTTGCAGCAAACGCATCTCCAACATCCCAACTAGTTACTGTATTCTCCCATATATCATCAAAAATTAAATTTCCATTAGGAGTTCCAAAAGGAGTAGATATAGTGTAGTTTGTAAAAACCGTATATGATCCGCTTACTCCAGAGTTACCATTATCTAAACGGCTTGTTTGATTTGCACATGTTGATGCAGTACTGTTAATCATGGCGTCTGTATTACCACCACCTGCAATTGTGTATGTTGATTGCACGTTAGAGTTCCACCAAGTATCAAATCCCGTAACAAACTCATCAGATAATTCTATTTCCATTAAATGTTGAGCAGTACCATCGTTGTATTCAACAACAACAACTTGCGATGAAATTACGGTTGTATTGGGTTTAGTTATAATACCACCCACTGAAGTATAAGCTGTGTGACTCAACTCAATATCTGCCCCAGCAGGAGGAGGTCCACTAAAACCACCAAAACCTGCGCCTGAAAAAGCATTTTCTGGCAAATAAATAATATTTGGACTGTCAGTTAAAGAAAACGTTATTGGATCATTTGCTCCTTTACCACCAGCACTAGCCAACCCAAGAAAACCGCCGTTTGCTACGCCTCCAAAACTTTGCACGCCAGGATCATATCCTATTTGAAACGGAATTTCAGCTAAATAATCTTGCCCAGTAACAGTAACAGTATTAACTGCGTTTCCAAGTTCATTTGTAGCTGTTACACGCCAACCTTCTTTTACCATTTGAAGTACTTCTTCTGGTAAATTATCTATTTCGGATACGTTGAAATTATTACCAGGTGGAATAAGCGTTATAAAACCATAAACATCTATAAAAACGTTTTCACAATTATTATTTTTTTTACGTCTTATTGCATCTTTAAAAGAAAAGAAATCACCAGTATAATCACCACTGCTATCATAAAGACTGTTAGATGAGACCCCAGTATCATCTAAAATATCGCCTATACTTACTATAGGACTATCTGTAAGACCTGATAAAAGCGATTTAGGTGATAATTTTTTTGCGTCACTTCGCGTATCAGTAGTAAACCAATATAATGTATCGTTACGCTCGTCAGAAACAGACCCTACAGTATGACCAATTCCAGATAATGAATCTTGACATCCAAAAGTGTTACCTAATATATTTTGAATAGTACCAACGTTAGATCCTTCCGAAGTCAATACCTCAACATTCATTGCATCTCTATATTCCCCGTTTGGAACAAGTCTCTCGTCAAGATCTTTATTCATTTTACCACCGGTAAAAGTACGCTTAATTTCTGGCATGTACTAGTGTTTTATTTGTTTCGATTTACCTCTTAAAATTTGAGTTAATTCTTCTATTTTTAAATTTGATAATCTTAATTTTGCTGTTCTTGTTGCTGCAAACTTTTCTTTTGTTAACCTAGCAACTAACGGTTGACCGTAAGAAGATGTGGATAAAATACCATGAGTAATCCATTTATACATTGCTTCTTCGGCAAACTTGTGAACTTGCATTTCACCATCTGTTCCAAGACTATCGCTTATATAATCTAAGATCACAGTTTTTCCACTAACATTAGAGCTAAAATGAATTTTTCCGCTAATACAATCTATATAAAAAGATCCGTTTACCTGAGTGTGCTGTGGATCTAGTCCAAACCTTGATCCTTCTGCAGGCCAATAAGTATCGTCAGTATAATCGTCATTGTCGTTTTCAGATGGCGTGTTTGACTTGTAGTTAGTCCAAGTGTCCGTGTCTGCACCTAAAGAAATAAAAGTTACTTCACCACCAGATGCAACAGCTATATCAGGTAGTTGATCTACAACTATTGTTGTATCAAAAACATTTGTTACAACAGTTCCTATCGGAAAATTATCATGAGAAACTATCATGCCAATTTCAATATCTGTTAATTCAGATGCAGTACCTGTTATCTTATAATCTGTAACATTCCAAGATAAGTTTTCTACTATATGAGATGATTTTTGTGGTAGCACTAGTGAACCGTCTGTTTTTTCAAAAGTTAAAGTTGTTCCAGCGTTACTCTCTGTTGGTAAAATAGCTGTGCCAGTACCATTATCTATTGTTATAGTAGTTATATCACTTGCGTTAGCGGTTGCGCTAACAAAAGTTCCAATTGGGATGTACGGACCTATCACGCGCATACCAACTAATATGTCTTTATACTCAGCATCTAAAACAATATCACTAGAATTACTGTCCAGAGTACCAACCGCTTGTAGTTTAAATAAACCATCACTATCTTGAACTGGGTTACTAGATGGGTTAGAGGTTTTTGATGTTGGGTACATTAAGTGTTTTATACCAGCAGAGTCTACCGTGCTAATTTTTGTATAGTTAACATAATCTTGTGGTAATATCATTTGTAATGATGCCGGTACGGTTATTTCTTGAGATTTACATGATTTAAACGTATCAAAGGATAATTCAGCTAAAGCTCTTTGAGCGTGAAACGCTACGTCTAGTCTTTTTGCTTTTGGAATAATTTTTCCATCTCCAACGTAAATTACCATAAATTGATTTATAATATCTTTTAATGATATAAATTGATAATTACCATAATCGTTTCCGTTGTAATAAGCTTGTTCTGTTTGGTTTATTAATCCCATCTATTTATTGTTTTTCGTTTTGAATTCTTTGACTTTCAGTTGTAGCAGCTACTTGTGTTAGCTCTCCTTGTTTTAAATTTATTCCAGCAAAAGCTAATATTCTACTAGTTAATTCACCTTGCTCTGATGGGTGTAATTCAAAATGATTAGTATTAGTAGGATCCCACATTGCTTTTTGATTAACAACAACATAGCCCCAATTAACAGCGTTGGGTCTTCTCATATAACTTATATTTATATCTGTATCTATTGCGTTAACAAATGTATCAGGACCAGTTGCTATGTTTAATCTATTTGCAACAATACAAGCTATAGGCCTATCTAAAGTAGGGCTAGTTAAGTATGACAACCTAGCGGCATCAAACTCTTTGCTAGATAATATTTCAACTTGAGTTAAACCAAGCTTTACAGTTCCAAGTCTATATATTTCTTCTGGTAAATTCATAGTTAAACCTAAGTTAGATGGATCAGATGTCCACATTGGACCTCGCTCTACTTCAAAAGTGTTTAGTTTTTCATTAAGTATGTATAACGGATCAGAAAACTCTGTGTCGTTACCAGGAGATGTAGTGTTTCTGTGAAACTGTTTTATATCGTAAAAATACTGTTCAAAAATATCCATTTGTGCTTGGTTGGCAAATAAATTAAACTCTTGAGGCGTTACGTATCCTCTTTGTTCTTTATTAGCTAACGCTAAAACCCTTTGATATATTGTGTCTATATTTACCATAATTTTAATTGTTATAAGGAAATAATCTATTTAATGTTTCTTTTCTTTTACCACAACCACAGTCTTTACCAGTTGCTTTAGCAACTTTATCAACTACCTTTTTTATACCTGTTGCTTTTGTAATTTTTTCTATTGAGTCGCCTAATCCTTTAGATTTATTTTTCATATAATTTAAATTTTGTAGTATGCAATCGCCCCGTAGGGCGACTGCCTCTACAGTTTAATTACGAATTTAATCGTCTTTCAATATTAGAGTAAATCTCCATACCCTCGTCAGTTTTAAACCAAGCAGCTAAAGCTGAGTAAGGATGTTCGTCAAATGGAACGTTCATTAGTTTTCTACCATTAGAAGCCCAAGTAAAAGTTCTTTGATCAGAAGATAAGTTTAATATTCCCATCTCAGTTGCTTTAATACCAAAGTTTCTAAGCATAACGTTTTCATCACTAACCAACTCTAATAAAAGTTTAGGGTTGTTCTTAGCAAATATAAGTAAATCACGTTTAAGCTCCTTAGAACTTATCTTAGATACTCTAGAACCAATTTCAGCACGCATAACAGCTTCTGCCATATCTATATCCATGTTTCTAGCTGCAATTAAAGCGTCTACTTCTAAGTTAATATCTGTTAATTGACTCTCAGCTATAACTTTAGGTTTTAATTCATAAAAAACCTTGTCTTTATGAGGATGGTATAAAGAAAGTAGCTTTTGTAGTGTTTGTTTGTTTTTAGGAACAACTAAAGCACCGTTCCTAAATATAACATGTGATAGTCTTTGCTCTCCCTTCATTTCATCTACAAAAGGAGTTATTTGATTTTCACAATACTTTAACTCTCTTTCATATCCTTTTTCTTCATCAAAATAATAAATATTAGCAGATCTTATCATTTTGCTTAAAGGTCTTTTGTTACCTTTTAAAAGATATGTTCTAGGTTTAATTTCCCATACATCTTTTTTTAGTTTAGGAATATCCTTAACTAGTGTTTCTTTTTTTGGTTGCTCAACAACCGGAGGTGCTTCAACAACTACCTCTTCTCTAATTTGAGGTTCTTCTACCTCAACTTTTGTTTTTTGTTTTTTTGCCATAATATAATATATAATAAAATTAATAAAAATAAAGGGACTGGGAAATTAATCCCAGTCTCTTTAAAATATAATGATTAGTTCATTAAGAAGAAATTGTTCGCTCCTTGAGTAACTAAACATCTTTCAGATAAATAATGTACCTCCATCGCATCTAAATCAGAAGTAGCAGCTCCAACCGAACCAGTAACCCAAGTTTTTAGGTATCTGTCATCAGTTTGTGAAGCTCTATATCTAACGTGTAAAAACGGACGTGTTAAGTTTCTACCTAACATTTGGTCATATACTGAAGATGTACCAGCTGGTACCATAACTCCTCTAATTGCATTAACCGTATCAGTAGCGTTTATACCACCTCTTCCGTCTAACTGGTTTAAATATTTCCAATCAGACTTATAGAAATCGTAAGAACCTCTACGGAATCCTGAGAATCCTAAGTTTAATGCCATGTCTTCTGAGTTGTCAAATACTCCGTAAGAAGTACCACCAGCTCCGTAAGAATTCATAGAAGCTAACATGTCATCTATTGCTAAAGCAGTAGCTCTATTTACAAACATCATGTTTTCTTCAATACCACCATTCTTATCAAGCTCTGCTAAAATAGCGTCAAACTCAGCTAAATCAGTAGCAGCGTTAACACCAGTAACACCAGAAGTTTGATTACCTCTAGTTGAAATAGCGTTAAACAGACCTTGGTGACCAGTAGTACCATCAGCACCACCAGTGTTACCTAAGAAAGAGTCAACTAAAGATGAAGAAGAATCAGTTGGAATAGTTTCCAACATTGACATTTCTAAGTAATCGTTAAATCTCATTCTAGTTTCAGCTTCAGCTTTAACATACCATAAGTAACCTCCAGTACCATCTTCACTAGAAACTTCTACCCAACCAATTTGAGCAGTATCAGAACCTGATACAGCATATTTATCTTTTAAGATAATTGGTTTGTTAGAATAAGTTTTGTGATCTGGTTCGTTTTGTCCAGTTCTACCATTGTCCCCTTTCTTAAATTCAGAACCAATAACTAATATAGTTAAAGTAGTGTCACCATCAGATCCAGCAGCAAAACCAGCGTTTGCTAAAGTTGCTGTGTCATTTCCAGCGTCATAAAGAACTACGTCAAAAGTTTCTGATCCAACAGGGTCAGAAGTTACTAAAACTGTAGCTGTAGTATTAGAATCAGCGATTAATAAAATATCATTTTGTCTAATACCATGCGTTGTAGTTATTGCTCTACCATCGATGTCTTGCTCTATTTCTAGAACACCACCCGCGTTTGTTGCAGAAACACCACCAACAGTAGCTCCAGTATTCGCAGATGCGTCTACGTGACCTTTGTAAGCTAGGTGTAATCTACCTTGTTCTGACCAAATAACTTGGTCTCCTTGCATTGCTTCCTCAGCACCAACTTGCCTTAGGAATCCTGCCATCGTTCTGTTTCCATAAGCTTCTGCCTCTTTAGCCATAACGTCTGGTAGATATTGATCTGCCCATCCATTAGTACCTCCAGCGAAGTCCATGTAATTGCTAGCTAGCGCTTTTTTCACCGGTGAAGGTGTCAAATTTGCAGCCGTTGCACTTGTAATTGCCATTTTGTAATAATTTTAAATTGTTAATTTTTGAATTTGTTTTTGTTGATCTTAAACTTAAAATCAGAAGAATTATCACCTAGCACTTTAAATTTTAACCCTCCAGTTTCTATTGTTTTGTGAGACTGTCTTGGGTCCATGTCTATGTTCTTGGCTTTAGCAACGCTATCTTTTATAGCGTCAGCCTTGCCTTGCTCATAAAAATGCTTTGCAATAGCATCGGTGTTTGCTGCTGTAAATAAAGCTTTGTGGTATTTATTAGCGTCTTTCAAAGTAGAATCTTCATTGACAAACTTTGCCATGAATTGATTAATATCACTTTGTTCTGATTTAACTTTCTCCACGTCTTTAATATTAAATCTATAATTTTTTTCTCCAACATTATATTCAAAACCTTTGAATCTGTCGCTAAAAACCTCGTTGGTTTTTTTCATAAAACTATTTCTATTTAATTCAGCAGACTTGTTTACCTCCTCTGTTTCCTTGTTGTATCTATTAAAA
>CERN01001822.1_pt1 | contig 17454 bp, 14 predicted proteins | sample 530761 | NCBI WGS metagenome assembly CERN01 (sample SAMEA2620947, study PRJEB7988) | marine metagenome | isolation source: saline water (ENVO:00002010), including | reverse complement strand
AGAATGGTCAGCGTCAGTAAACACATTACTATCAGAAGCACTTTCTACGAGTGTTCTAATTTCAGCAGCAGTCTGGTCAGCTGTGGCGCTTGCTTCTATGCCATCTAGTTTTGTGCCATCAGCAGCTAAATCACGCCCATCAACTGTGCCAGCTACAACTATATTTGCACCGTCAAAAGTTGTATTAAGGGTGCCAGTTCCTGTACCTGTATATATTTTAACTTTATTTGCTTCATCTAATTTCAAATAACCACGTTGGGTTCCGCTATCTTTTAAAGCTATCGAACCTCCACCAGTATCAAGCTCAACACTGGCACCACTACTTTTTAAAACAAGCTCAGTAGAACTTGCAGAGTAGTGATTAGTTTTTATAGTTGCGTAAGCACTAGAGCCACTGTGCGTATTTAAAAGTCTTATTTCTTGAGAGCTAGAAGGAGCAACAAAAGATATTTGATTTACCCCAGCTTCTTTCATAACGACTTCAGCGTTAGCGCCAAAATCTAAATTTATTGATTGTGTTGCATCAACTGTAATTTCTTGGGTGCCAGATAATATTGCTGCGTCTAATTTAAGTGTATCTACCGTAAGGTGAGGGGAAACTATAACGCCACCAGTTCCATTTCCAAACAGCTCTAATGGGTCATTTGTTGTCGATGGTGTTATTTGCCCGTTATTAAATGTAAAGCCTGTAATGACTACTGGGTCGCCCACAGTCACACTTCCGTTAGTATCAAAGGCAAGTGTATGATTTGCCCTGGTCGTTGCTGAAGGCAATTCCATATTTATGCTTAGAGGTTCTGTTGGCCCAACGCGCAATGTTCGACTGTCTCGCTCTTCTCTGTCGGCAAGAGCCATCGTTATTGTGTCAAAGTCAGACTCTAGAGCCGCAGCTGTAATGCTACCACCAGCGGTATATACGCTTGTTCTGGCAAGCGGCACGTCAGATACAATTGTAACGACAGCGTTGTTTGCTGGTATATTGTCAGAAGTAAACACCACAACACCTGTTCCTGTTGCACTTAACCCAGCATTAGATGAGCCGTCTTGAATAGCGTAGTGTGTGGATTCAGACTTTAAAGTTGTGTCAACATATACCTTAAGGTCACTTGTTGCGTTAACCTGGAAGCTAAAAGAAAATGTCGTAAGGCTACCGTTACCCGTGGCCTGGGTTCGTCTTACCGTATCTGTTACACTAAATGTAGCCATAATCTATTCCTAACATTTTGGTTTTGTATATCATAGTCAAATTTTTTTAATTCAATAATTTTAAAAATTGGTTAACCTCATCGGATGTTGGTGGGTATAAGTTTGTTGGATTTCTACCTGTTTGGTTTCTAAATTCATCTCTTTGCATAGTAAGCGCCCCTAATTCTGGGTATTCAAAAAGCATAAGATTTTTTGCCATTTGTACACGCATTGAGTTTAATTTTTTTAAGACAGTAATTTTTTGATTAACATTATCTAGCATCATATAATTATTGCTTTTTATTAAATCGCTAAATTCCTCAACAGCTGTTGGTGTTTTTTGCTTTTGAAATATACTTATGTCTGGATTGTTATATAATTGAATAAACCTATCGTATTGTTCTCCATTAAGTTTAATTCTAGGTTCACCCATATTTCTGGGTAAATTTGGAAACCCAAAGCCTAGTGCTTCAAATTCTTGATTTATAATATTTGCACCAGGTAGTTTTTTAACCTTATAGGGTAAGAATGTTTGCCAACGATTACCACGAGGAGTTCCGTCTTCTAGTGTGTAATCTGTCTGCATAACAATTTCGCCCCATCTGTTTCTTTTTGGTGGCAACCCTTCAGACAAACCAGGTATACGTGAGCGCATTTGATTTAAAGCTTCATAAAAACCTCTAATTTCTGGCTGAAATCCAAAATGCTCTACATAGTCATATTGATTTTCTGGCATTGTAGAGCTGGCGCCTGGGTTCATATAGCGCTCAAAAGTAGCTGTAAGGCTGTTTGGTGCAAGCCCTAATGTGCCAACAGACTGCCCCACAATCATTCCAGCTGTTGCAACTTGCTTTGTTAAAAGCTGTCTAATTCTATCAATTTTATCTCTTGATGTTTCGTATTTTGACCCAGCTATATCCATAAATTCGCCAAGAAATTGCACCATTGGCAGTGCAGTTGTAACGTATTTGACTGAACTTAATGTTAAAAGAACAGCTAAATCATCATGTAATGCGTCATCGTCAGAATATTCAAATGCATTTGCAGCGTCCATTGCCATTGCCATAAGACCAGAAATTGGGTCATACCGCTCGTAACTTATCCACTCAAAACTGCCGTCATCCTGGCGTATGCCAATAGAGTAGGGGCGATGGTTTTCTAGCCATCTACTTCGCTCACCACGAATAGTTGGCCCATAGCCTGTCATTACAACATCATCAAAATATGCCCCTTTTCCCATTGTCACCATAGTTCCCATTAATGTAGAGCCGAATGCTATTTTAGACGCCATTTCGCGTCGCTCTGCACTGCTGCCTTTTATCAATTTATTTTTAACATTTGGAAAATGAAGTAAAGCAAATGGTGTTCGCTCTGTTATTCTTCTAATAATCTGCGTTGGTGTTTTGTAAAACGGCAACCATATTTTCGTTATTGGATGAGATACTAAGCCCATTGGTTTTCGCAGTAATTCGGGTAAATCATCTTGAAACGTTACCATCTTGGCAAATTCAACACCCTCATCAAAAGCAGATTCTGAATGTAGTGTTTTTAAATAAACAGCATTTGCTGCTTCTTTAGCTTCTTTGCGTGTTTTAAATTGATTACGATTGGCTCTATAAGCTTCATTTTTTGCCCGTACTGCTAATGCTTCTATTTGCATACCGCGCGCTAGTGACTTTGAAAACTCATCCATAGTTACCATAGGTCGGTATCCACCCATTCTCATTAAGACGCCAAACGTATCAAATGTGCCAGCAGCAATGCTTTCCATTTTGCCGCCACCTTCAGCTGTATTTCTAAGACCAGCACCAGCCCTTGAAATCGCGCGCATATCTATATCAAGTTTTGAAGTGTTGTCTGTTAAACTATTTTCAGTTTTAAGCGCATGCCAGGCAGCTCTAAAAGCTTGCGGTGCGTATTTAGCTTGAGCTGTTAACATTGTTAAAGCTTCACTTGGACGCCCCTGTAGCAATCTTTCAACAACTTGAAGCTCCATCATTACAAAGTTTGATGCAAGGTTAAACGAATGGGTTAATGGGTTGCTTAGAAGTGCTGATGTGTAAATTTCCACAAGCATATCAGCGCCCCGTCTTAAAACCGAACGCCTTGCAAAATTATGTTTATTCTCAGCTGGTAAAGCATCATACATTGCTAAGATTAAATCAACGCCAGCTTCACCTCCATACGCATCAAGAAAATCAATTGCATTGTCTTCACCAATTGTTGCTGTTGGTCCTAGATTAGCGTCAGTTGCACCTAACAAAGTACGCATAGCCGCTGACCGTTCCTTTGACGGAGACGCTATTATTTTTTGTGTAACAAGACTTCTGCCAATATCTTCTTGAATGCCTACAAGCTGAATAGAAGCAAAACCTTCAAGTGAAATAGCCTGGGCTGCTTTTATTTTATCTAAAGTGCTATTGGTTTGTTTTGCCTGTTTTATAAGTCTTATTGTTTCTGTTTGCAGCGATAGCACTGTACGACGAGCGGCTAATAGCTCTGAATCAGTAAAAAGGCGGTCTCCAGGTTTGCGCTGCATTAAGTCAATAAAGATATCAACAGCGTCAATAGCTTCTGCATCTGCTACAACTTCTTTAAACCCTCTATTTCCTTTTCTTAAAATTCTCTGTTTGTCAGCTGTAACGGAGTCTTTGTATGTATTAAAAGTTGCAGATATTAAGCGTTTAAGCTCTGCTTCTGCTTCGCTCATTGGCTCAACATATTTGCCCTCAGAAACTAACCCAATTTTTGTTAAGTTGGGCAGTATAATTCCTAAACTTTTATCAGCTTCAGTTGAAAATTCTTGTAAGCGTTGTAACTCATCAGCGCTTGCTGACCGTACAATTACATCATTACCACTAACAGTAACTAATGGTTCGCTTTCAGTTTTAACAGCAGTACCTAAATCTGTTTTAGGTTTTGGCTTGTTTATAACATCAGCTGCGTCACCAAACAATTTTTTGCCTATTTTCGAAGCTACACTGCCTAACCCAGCAACTTCAACGCCCTCATCAATTATAGGCTCTTGGGCCATAGGGTCAGCTGTTACAATGCCGTCAGGATTAACAACGTCATTTAATTCTAAATTTGGGTCTTGTGCTTCAGAATATTCAATTGCCATCATTTTCTCCTTGAGAAGCAAATGCACCAGCTGCCACTGCGCTTGGAACGCTAAAGAGCGCTTGCCCATTTTTTACTTTTTCTTTTAATTGGTTTGTTAATTTTATAGCTAATGTTGGTTGTTTTCCAAATTCTATATCTAAATCAACTGTAACAAGTGCGCCTTTATCTAATTTCTTAACAACTTTTTGAGCATTTTTTGGGACTATTTTGTCGTAATAATTTTTAACGCCCTCATCGCGCCATCGAGCAAATTGTACATCTCCAGGAGAAATAGCGACATAATCGTAATTGCCTTCTTCAACTGCTTTAGCTAATAATTTTTTAAGTGTTAATTGTGTCCATTTATCTGTGTCGGTTACAAAAGGCGCTTTATCTAAACTTCTAGTCATTTTAGCTTGTAATTGGTTAATCTCTTCCCCAAGAATAATAAACTTGTTATCGTAAGATTTATTATTTTCAAACGGATTAATATCTGAATTTTTATATCTAACAAACCCTAAACGGCCTTCATTATTAAAAGTTCTTCCTAAGAAATTAATGTCTGTAATGTTGTCATTTTCTCTAAAACTAACATTACTTTCTTTTTTTGCCAAATCAAACCAATCAGAAAAAGGTGTGCGATTTCCTTGTAAATCAACAAAATCATATTCATTCATTTTGTTAATATATTCTTGTCGAAGATTATCTGTTTTTTCAGACAACGATTTTAATTCTTCTTTTGAAGGTTTAAACCCTCGGCTTCTTCCTTGTTGCGCCCAATCGCTTTGAATTTCCTCAGCATATAAGACTTTTTCGCCGTCAGCAGAAACAGTTCTATCAGAAACACGCATATGGGCGAGAACATCGTCAAAATCTTCAAAATGACCCCCCTTATAAGTTTGTTTGCTATCAGGGTATGTTAATAAAAGTTCTCTATAATTTTCTCCACCTGGCTGCGTATAATCATGGAACCTAGTTGTTTCAGAGTCATAATTTAATAACCCTTCATCTCTTTTAATTTCTTCTAATGCTATTTGCGCTTCATGTAAGGAATAAACAGGTTTATATAGCAACGTATTTCGATAATTTTTACTTTCTTCTTTACTGACAAATATGTTGTATCCAAATTCATCATTGCCAGTAATAGTGTAGCCATCTTTGCGGTCTACTTTTTGAATAACTTGATAATCTTTATTGTTATAATAAATGTCGCTATGTAAACGATTTCCAGCTTCTTCAAGCACCGCTATTTCGTCAGACTCAAATTCATTACGAAAATTTTTGTCAACAATACCGTCATCAGAATAAACTGTTTTAAATTTTTCAATTGTTTTATTTTTTGTTTCTTGATTAAACCCTGTCTCTTTAATGGCTGTTTCAATATCGCTCAATCTTCCTGGTTCGAGTAAATATTGCTCAAACATTTCTTCAGCACCGTGATTTGGCCCGTAAACTTCATCAGGTGTTAAAATTGTTGGTTCGTCAAAGTCTATTGTAACACTGTCGGGGTCGCCTGATAATTCAAACGTGTCCAATTCAACACGATTGTCCCGTATGTGTTGTTCTATTTCATCTTTAGTAACCTTATCTTTATTTAATATTTCATCTAGGCCAAGCCAATCTATCTCGTCTTGTTTTACACCATTTTTTAATAATTGAGATTTAAATTGCTGACCTGTTCCTTTTTTTTGGTTTAAGGCTTTTGTCACTTCTAATGCTTGAGAGGTAAAACCCTCATAGTCAACTTCTGGCTTAATCTCGTCGCTTTCGTCAGACACAAGTTCACCAACTTTTGCCAAAAGGGGGTCTATATCAATTCCTGTATTAAGTTGGCTGCCACCATCAGCCATACGGCTAGATGCCCCTTCACCAAGGCTTACAAGCCCTCTACGAGCCGCTTCTACTGCACCAGGGCCAACGCCAGCCAGTAATGTCCCAGCACCGCCGCCAATCGCTGTTGATAAAGCTGTTTGTCCTAAATTAAAACCATCTTGCGCGTCAGCGCTAACTCCCACATTTTGTCGAGCTAAATCGTAAGCAGCTCCGTATAATGCACCTTCTGTGCCTACCACAGCTGTCGTTTTAGATAGCATGTTTTTTCTAAGTATTTCTTTAAACGCCATTTTACTCATTTTTTGACCAGCAAATTTACCAGCTGTGCCAATCCCAAGCGTTCCCAGGCCAACCCACATAAAAGGGTCAGTTGCCATATTTAATGCGGCTCTACCAATGTTGCTGCCTAAAATGCCTGACCTGTCACCCGTTTCGAGTAAGTAATACATTGCCTGGGAAACTTCTGGCGGTGCGTCCATTAATCGAGCTGTATTTACTGCCATAGCAACAGTGTTGTTTTCAAAGGCATTTATAAATTTAACACCCCAGGCAGCGTATTCATCAAAGTCCATTTCTCTCTTGCTAGGAGGTGCTAGACGCATCGGCCCAGTTTCTTTTCTCCCAGGCGCTTCTAAGTATTTGTGTAGTGTTCTTGATGCTTTCATCCACATAGGGTCTTCTAGCTGAGAACCTTCTTCTAAGTTTTGTATCTCCTCTAAGCCACCAGGTTTGAAAAGCTCAGAGGGTAGGGGTCTAATGTCGGCTCTGTACATGTCATAATTTTGAGCTGCTTCAGAGTCCTCATCCATGTTTTCTGGATATTGACCCCAGGGCAGTGGACCCTGACCAATGCCTTCATGGGTTTTACCTGTAACAGGATTTACATATATCCAATTATTATCACTATTGCGTGAGTTTTGAAGCGTTTGAAACATTTTAGAAAATTCATCCATTAATTTTTCCAATTGCTAGGAAGGTCATTGGCATCTAAAGTTTTCGCAGCTTCTAAAATTGCAGTAGCTGTACTCGGTGTAACATTATTAGTAGTTTTTTGGCTGCTTACGATTGCTTCTAATTCAGCTTTTGTTAGGGTGTTTTTATTAACTAAATTTTTATTATCATTATAAATTTTAGTCTCAGCACTCAAAATGTACGTATCTTTGTTTTCTGCGTACCAAACAAAAGGGTCGAACTCTGAACCGCCAGCTCTTTTAGCGCGGTTTAAGGCATTGTCTAATGCGTTTAATGCGTTAACACGCTCATTATCTTCATTAGGATTAACTATAAATCCTTCTGGAATTTTTAATTCTGTTTTAGCATCTCTTAAAATATCTTTTATATCTGTATCTAATCGCCCTACATACTTATTTGAATAATCAATAAAATCAGCCCTTGTTAATTCACCGTTTTGAAAAGCTTTTGTAACGTGTCCTATGTTTAATTGTGGGTCATTTTGATTTAAGTCATTAGCAAAATTAAATAATGTATCTTCATTACTTACATTCGGAATCCGAATATTTCCTAATTTTGGTTTTGATGCAGCTAATTCGGCTAAATCTTCTTCGACATATGCAACGCCAGTTGCGTCTTCAATTAATTTGTCAAGAGCCGCACTTCCATCTTCAAAATCTTTAGTTTGTAAAATTAAAGCTTCATTTTTTTTCCGTTGAAATTGTTCTTTTGCAAGTTTTTCTCTTCGCTCTTCAATAGTTATTCTTTGACCTTCTATTGTAATAAAGTCATTTACAGCGTCTAGCGCCAATTCATTTACCTTATCTCTTTCACTAGCTGGTAAAAGTTCTAATGCGGCATCTATATTGCCTGGTAAACCTTTATTTTCAATTAATTGTCGATAGCGTTCTGTTGCATTTGTTGAGTTCTCAGATTGTAAAATAAAATTACTAACAGTGTCTTTTGCTGAAGAAACTACGGCAGCATCAAATTCATCTAAAATTTCTTTTATTTTTGGCGCTGAAAATTCAGCCTTTTGTAATCTTAAAACTAATTGTAGTTTTTCAGACCGTATTATTTCTGTAGTTGCCACCGAATTTTCTGACGTACTTGCAGATTGAGTTGAAACCCCAGCTTCAATAAGTTTTGGCAAAACTTCATTTAATGATATTTGAATGCTAGCTAAAACTTGTGATTGTTTTTGTTTTTTTATTTTAGTGACATAATCATTGGTATAGCTTTTGTATTCTGCATTAGAAAACACACCTATTTGTGCGCGTAATCGCTTTGCAAATTTTGGCTCTTCAATATCTAATGTAGCAGCGTAACCGCTCATAATAGCGTCAAATTTCTCACGCATTTCGACAGGTGTTAGATTATTTTCTTTACCATCAATACTGGCAGCTATTATTTCTGAGCGCGCTTTAAACGTTAATTCATCATGTAGAATTTCCATTGTTGCATTACGCGCAGCTCGTTCAAAGACTGAACCTCTTTTATTACCTGGCAGTTCTAAGTCTTCGCCAGTCTTTAGAGAAGTTTCTATTTGCTCTAGCGTTGGAGAGTTTGCGGCTCCATATTCAGCGCCCTCAATTTGTGCTGTAATTTCTGCCTGACTTTCCATAAATGCTGTAAGACGGTTAATGCTCTGGTTAAGCATAGAGTTACCAGCCGCTACTGCCTTTGCATTAGTATAATCAACTTGAGGTATATTTAATGAGCGTCTGTTGCGCTGATATACAACATTTCTTTCAGCCATCAGCTTTCCTTCTCAATCTTTGACATTTTTATTGCAGATTTTGTGGCGTCAGTTGCCGCACTTAAATATCCAAACTGCATAGTGGTTGCCGCCGCGTCATTATATTGTTCAGCTTGTTGCTCTGAAATTAAAACAGAAAGCTCCGCATTATCGCGGGCCATATATTGGTCAGACGCGCCTTGCTTTAAATTATTAACGTTTAGCATTGCAAATGTCTCACCAGCAGCAAATGGGTCAAGATTACCAGCTGCACCGCGAGCTAGATTTGCAGCAATAGACAAACGTAATTCACGTAATTTTTCTGTACCTTCTCGCGTATAAGCGAGGGCGTCAGAGCGTCCTTTTAATTTTGCATCGTAAGCTTGCTGTCTTAATCTGCCTGATTCAGCTGAAGCCTGTGCAATTGTTGTAACAAAGCTCATAGCTTGCCCAGCGTATTTTAAAAACGGAAGTATTGCGGCCATTATAATGCTACCTTGTAATCGAGAGCCAAGACGGTAAAGAATACTGGCTTGTCTTGGCTGATGGTTATTTGTGCATCTCTGTCATATCCCAAAAACCCTTGTGTCTTTTTTGGTCCCGTGAAAGTTGGAACTGCGCCACTTCCAGAAAGGGGTAGGGTGTCTAATGAAATGCTGCGTGAATTTATCGTAATGTTTTGACTTTTGTATAAAATCGGTGTGATTTCCATAATGCGACGTTTGTTGCTTTGAGAGCTGCCGCCTGGCAACCTTGGTTCAAACGGATTTGTTTTAATCGTGACTGTGTAATTTAATCCAACTTCTGCATATGTCGTTGGCACACCGCCTAAAGTTACTGCACCGCTGGCAACTGTTCTGTCTGTATCAACAATATCATCTCTAATAATTTTTACAGTTTTGCCGTTTAAATGCGCTAATCCACTTGCCGTTGTGTTTGATGGCTTGGCTTGGTCAGGCGCTACAGGATTATCGTAATATTGAATGCCGCAATCCGTTGTTCGGTCATCGTCAAAGATTTCCACATAATATTTAACTGCACCGCCAATTGTGCGTTTTACAACAGTGTAAATTGTATCCAGGTCAACAGCTACGTCTATAAAGTCACCGTCAGTCGTAAACGTAGAGGGCGCAACAATTTGTTGGGGTCTATTTAACATAAATGCCGTTATAGTGCCTACAAAGCCCGTAGAAGCTGCTCTGTAGCCCGTTGAGTTCAATCCATTAACAATCAGCAGCAAATCACCGTCTGTCGTGTCAGTGGACGGCCTAAGCGCAATCTTAGTGGGGTCAACAATCATATGTGAGCTGAGCAGAGAGATATTATTAGAAACATAACTTAACTCAACGTCCGAAAATAACATTTCTCGAAGTGCTTTGCCAGAACGCTGGATAAATAACGTTCCACCTTCGGCTGCCTGGGGGCGTGTTCCAAACTTATGCCCTCGTCGGGTCGCAGATTTTACGACAATATTTGACGGCGTTATTGGGCTTAAATCCCCCTGGGGAATAAAAAACTCTGCGGAACTTGTAAATATTTGCAAATCTCGCCCAGAGCGAAGGGCAGTGATTGCGTTTAAACTATCTGTAGACAAAGTTGCTACAATTGCATCGTCATCTAATCCTTCAGCTATTTTAAAATTAAAAAAGTCTCCAACTTTTGAGCCAAACAGAGTATCTGGTTTTAAAGCTGAACCACCAAAATACAGCCGTCCTTCGTGAAAAGTACAGGTTCGCGGCCAACCTTTAGCGTTAGACCAGGCATTTTCATAACCAGATTCCAACTCCCAATCGTTTGCCGCGATTGCCACGTCTTTTTCATAAAATGGTATTTCAGTTGTAACCTTAACGACAGTAGAGCTGACATATTCAACTATTTTAGCGCGTCCAAAATCATTGGTAACATTAATAAATTGATTAACATTTGCAGTAGAAAACACACCAGCACTTGCCGTAATTGTAACTGACCCACTTACTGCATCAGGCGTTATTGTGGCAGAAGGATTAGTAATTTGAAGTGTGTATGCGATTGAAGGCATAATGAGTGATAGAGCGCTAACTGTCCAAGTTTGATTGTTTGCACCCCTTACAATCTTAAAAGGCACAAAATTTTCATGGGTACAGATTAATGTATCTGCGCTCTGCGTAAAATAAAGCTTAGAAATGTCTATTGTTGAAGCTGAATATAAAGTGCCCACGTTATAATCAACAGAATCTTGTGAGCCGCCATTAAGATTTTCTATTCTTTGGTTGCCGCTAAAAAACTGAAACCTTATTGTTGACGCTGCGGTTTTTACGGTTGCCAATATCATAAAATGTTGGCTTGTTGAAAATTCAAATGGAATTAAATAAACGCCATTTTCAGACCCATCTCCTGTGGCATCATAAACAAACTTTAATCCAGGGCGTCGAGAAACACCGCCTTGGGGTTCAAATATAACATTGTCAGCTGTTGCGACAGAAGCATAGTATTGCTCTAGGTCAATGCGGCCACGCAATAACGGGTCTATCTCACCTATTGTAAAATTTGCTTGGTATTGTTGAACACTGGTCATCTAATGTCCGTTAATAAATAATCTGAAATCACACTTGGGGTTTGACCAGCTGCGTCCATAGAAACTGCTTGTCTAAAATATCCACCGCGCAATCCTTCAGCTGGTGTACCCAAAGAAGTTGTACGCCAAAATTCTGCTTTATTCATTTGCTCAGTAATGATTTGAGCAAGATGCCAGGCCATTTGATAAGTTAACAATGTTACAAAATATGTAGGCATTGTGCCCTCAGCCACAGCTTTTTGATAATCAATGTGTATTGTTGTTGATTCAGCAAACAACACGGTTGTGCCAGCTGCACTTTGCCCAATCTCCCAATTTTTATATAACCCAGCGCCAGCTGACCCAGATGTTCGAACTGCCCGTGGCACTCCGTTTAACATGTCAGAGGGTAGCGTAAATTGATATGACCATTCGCTCGCTGGTGTAGCGCTTTCTTTAGAAAGTTCTGCTTTTTTAACTGTAAAGCTCCAGGGGTACATGCCCATAGTGCTTAATTTAACTTCATCATAAATTGTGTTACACGCGGTTCCAGCCGCCGAACCATCAGAAAAACTGGTTATTGTGTCGCTGCCTAAAAGGATTAGAGCTTTATTACAAATACCAACATTCGTATCACCACTTGCCATATTTTTCTCCTATAAAGAAAAGGGGCGGCGAACCGCCCCCTTCATTTATTAATCGCTGTCGGTTACGGCGATTGTTACACCGTCACCTACATCAACCACGCCAGAAGCGTTTGAAACGACGACGTGCCAACATGCTGTCGCGGTTCCACCTGTTGATGCCCATGAGTAAATAATATCACCCACGGTTACATCGTCGGAAACATCGTTAAAATAACCAGCTCCGTCGATATCGGTTTTTGCATCAGTTGATGTGTAACTCCACATCGCTGGTGCTGAACCTTTCATGGATTGACCGCCCATCGCGTTCCATCCAGCTCTAGAAAATGCCATTGCTAAATCTCCTTTCTAAGATTATTCGTCACAAACGACGTCAACGATTCCGTCAACATCAATTGCACCAGCGCCCATTGAAAGCATTGCACTCACGAGGAATGACGTTTTCTCAGGTACGTAGTTAACTTCTGTTTTAGGAGCGATACCAACAGCACAACCAACAGCGCTTTTATGAAACGCAAAAGTTGTTCGGTCTCCAGAAGAGATTGGCAAGCCGCCCTCATCTCTATCGCCGACGACATGGAATTGGAAACCCATCATTGTATTGATTTGGCCGCCAACAAGAGCTTGTAGTGTCTGATAGTCACCACTAACTGCACGTTCATCACCAAGCAAGCCAGCTAGGTTATTTGCGTGAATGATAAAATGCCTATCCGTTGGTGGAACATTTTTTGCATCTAAAGCTTTTTTAGCTGCAATAATTTTACCAACATTAAGGTCAGAGTTAGCTGCTGAACCAGATGTTACAACTGTTTTTGCAACAGAAGAACCAGCTGATGCTGCATTTAAAGCGTCGATAATAATTTGGTCTTCTCGACGTCCAATTGCATTGCCCACAACTTGTGCAAGCTCCTGGCGCTCATCAAAATTAATCTTAGCTTGATTGAATATGTCTGAATATTCAGCTGCGATATAATCTGTAAGTGTGACAGAAACTTGACTAAATGCAGCATTAATTGGCACTACATCTGTTTGTGGTGTACGGACTGAGGCTTGGCCTTTGCCCACTTTTGGAAATTTTACGGTGTCTCCAACAACACCTGAACGCATTCTGCAAACTCCGCGAAGTGTAGCGGCGGCCTGATAAGCCTGATGTACTTCAGCTTCAAAAAGTTCAACGAATGCTGGGGATAGATTGGTACTCATTTGAGAAACCTCCAGTTAAGTTAAAGCTATTTTTCGCCTCAAGTTATCGAAGATTTCGGCCATCGGCTTCCGCGAAACGTCGCGGCACGTCAATTATAGACGGGCCAGATGGTTATCCGTTATGCTTTTTTAGCATTACAAAATACAATTTGTAAAGAAATTAATTGTTACGTTTTGATTTTGTACAATTACTTATATCTTTTTGTAAACCTATTTTCTACTTCTCGCGTAAATTTAGGGTCACTTCCGTAACGTGGGTCAGCCATAAGTGACTGCGTTTCTGCTTTGAAATCACTTTCACTTTGACCAGCTTCTGCAACATCAGCTAGTGGTATCTTTGACATATCGCCTGTCATGCCACGCACTTTTTGCATAAGTCTTTGACCTAGAGCTGTACCGCCCCAATCATTTAATTCTTCGCGCTCTTGCTCTGAAATAATACCTTTGCGCTCTAAGCCGTCTGACCAATCAATATTTGATTTTATAATTGCGTCAGCATTGGGACCTAGTGCAGCCCTTTCAGTTTCATAATCAGCAGCTGCTTGCTTAGAGTTTTCATTGCCAAGAGATGTAACCGAGCCAACAAGTTCGTCAAAGGCTGCCTGGTTAATGTTATATTTCTTAGCCCAATCAAGAGTGCTTGAAACAATAGGGTCATCTGTTTCGTATCCAGATTCCTCAACAACACTTGTATCGTATTTTTCTGGCGCTTTATGTTTGCCTTGAGAAAATTGTTTTTGCAATTCATCATAGCTTTTTGCCATTTTTTCAAGTTCGGGGCCTTCTTTTTCATCCCAAAACTTCTCAGGCAACCATTCTGGCCGCTCTAGTTTTTCCTGTTCAACTTCCTCTTCGGCCTTAACGTCTTCTGCTTTGTGCGGTATTTCGCTTTCTGTTTCTTCTGCTAACGCTGTTTCGGCCATCAAACCATCTGGAGCTGCCTGTTCTGCTGCTTCCGTTGCCTGTTGGTTATCGTCATTCGCCATCTGCTCTCCTTATCCTTTGCTGTATTTCTCTAACCAGTGAGTTTTGCCCCTCACGCGCATATCCAAAAGATGCATCCGCGCCTGGCACCCAAGCTGGTTGGTTAATTGTAATATTTACTAAATGCTCTAAAACTTTTTGCCCTGACTCAGAGCCAAAACATCTTTTAAATTGAATATCTAATTCTTTTTGTAAATCTTGGTTTGTTAATTTTATTGGTTGATTTTCCGCGTTTACGCCATCCCAGCCAATAGCATTTATACTTCGTATTCTATCTGCTTGGTTCATACGGGCGCTCCCTCAACTTCTTGCCCAGGGGCTTGCATTCCTTGTGCTTGCATTGCCATTTGAGCTGCTTGCATCATTTCTTCTTTCATAGCTTCGCGCTCTTCGGGCGTTGTTCGTAATTTTGCTGGTATGCCCAGCTGGTCGGCAATGTAATCTCCAACTGCTTCCATCTTTAACAACGTTTGACCCGTTGGGCCCAATGCCTGAGACACTTCCATAAATTGCATTACTTCATTTAATTTATCCATGTTAGAAGCCATAGCCAGTGGTGATATTGGATTGACCGTCACCTCAAGCCCATTAATCCGCAGCGGTAAATCAATCATGCCCATCTCGTCCATTAATTCTAAGCTTCTGCGAACAATTGGAAACATTGTTTCATTTATTAACCGCCCAAACGCCGCCCCCAGGTTTTGCGATAATTCTTTCATACGTTCCACAATTTCGGTAGCGCTCCTGGCGCTCATGTTATCTGGTGGTAAGCTCTCATCTAACAACGTCTTTTTTATTGCCATGCGTAAATCATTTGCAATTATTTGAGACGTGTTTGCATCACCAGAACGAGGAAGGGGCTGGAGAGATGGACCCCTTGGACCTCCATTTGAACTTACACCAATCACGGCGCCAGGAACAATTGATATCGCTTGTGGGTTTAACACGCCATCATCAACAGCTGTAAACACACCGCCAATCGAAATACTTGCATTTTTTAAAGTTAACTCAACAACTTTGTTTAAAGTTTTTATGTCGGGTAGGGCGTAAAGCACTGGCCCACGGCCATATCGCTCGTTTGAAGCTTTCATGTAACGAGACACAACCCAGGGAAAAGATTTTAAATCACGCGAAACAAGTTTAATATCTTCTTCTTTTGTAATAATGCAGTAATGAATATAACCATCTGCCGTGTATGTTGCTTCAATTAACTCAACTTCTTTATTTGGGTCTTCTTTATAACGCGCAGCTAGGTCAGCTGGTATGTTTATGTCAGGAAATTCTGTTTCTAAAACACGAAATGGCCGTCGTAATGTTCGATAAACCGTATCAACTGACCCATTTGGCCCTTCTTCAAAAGTCACATGGTAACTTGGAACCGCTGTATATCTAATAGGCGTTGTTTCATCACCTGGTTGAATAAGCATCACAGCTGTTCCAACAGCTAAATCTAATAAAAACTCACCCATTGCTAGGTCAAAACCTGACTGATTCATTACGCCAAACATCTTTTCTGTATATAAATCAAGAGCTTGCTGCGCTTCTAAATGTCTATCAGCTGGTATGTCATTGCCAGGTTGCAATCGGCACCAAGGTCTCTGGGGAGGGAAAAGCGAGCTTTGTATCCGATTTGCAAACCTGGCGGTTGAGTGAATGGCTGTACTATCAAACACTCTTTTCATTTTATCCTGACCAGGAATATTTTGTTCTGCGTACCCGTCATAAAGATTTCGCATAGGCAGCGCGTATTCATATGCTTCTTCATAAATGCTGCGCCACAAATCCTTGTGACTTCTTGCTTTTTTATAGCGCGTTTTTATTTGCTCAACGCTAAGTGCCATTACTTATAACCCTTTTTATATTTACTCGCCGCCTTCTTCTTCACTTTCTGAAGCTTCGAGTTCATTTTTGTGCTTAATGGCTTTTTCGCCCCTTTGCGTGTCGGCATCTTGGTTATGCTCCCTTAATTTTGGGTTTCGAAGGTATTGTCGCATTTAATTTTGCGGTCCATATGTATTATTATTTGAAAAACTTTTTCGGCCAGCGCCTAATTGATTTGAAAGCTGTGTGCGCCTGTCTTCACCAAATGGATTACCTTGCAAGCTCATTAGCTGGCTTTTGCCACTTTTGGAGCGAGACCTTTTTGTAGCCATTAACGCTTTTTGCTCTTCACGGTTATCTGCTTCTGCTTGCCGCTCCTGATTTTCTAATCGTTGCTCCGCTGCATCATTTGTTTTGGGCTTTGACCCACCGAATAATCCACTCATTTAAAAAACCTCGCATACATTCTGTAATCTGAACCATCAGGCCCATATTGTTTTAAGATACCTTCGGATTCAAAATAACAGCGCTTAGCCCACCTGTCAGCTAGGACATTTGATGTACAGACCGTGAACTGTAACCGCTTTGTTCTTGTTTGCTGTGCAGCGTATTCAAAAAATTGCAATGCGCCGCGATGAAATGTGATGGTTCGACGTCCCACATGTGCGCTAGGAATAAGCCAGCCCTCACTGACCCCAGGCCACAATTGATATATGCCAAACATTCCATAAATCTCACCCTCAGACATTGCCGTGAATGCTAAAGAATTGTTTGTAAGATTTTCTAAATGTTTTTTATAATCAGGAAATGTCGTTAAAATTTTCTTATCAAACTCATTGAGGTCGCAAATATCTAAATGATGTATGTTAAATTTTACAATTCGGTCTGTTTCCCAATCCAATCGTAATATTTTTGATAAGCTCTCAGGCGAAAACATCAAAATCCAGCACTTTTGCCTGTACACTTTGGCGATTTGACGTGGGGCTTCTGGTCATAATGCGATGCTCAGAGCCTAGTAAGCAATATCCAGCTGCGTCCCCAACGTGTGAATGTTCATTTTTGTTAGGCGTATCTCTAAATCTTTCATGTCCAGCGCCAACGGCCACCCGTTTAAAGTGATAACCACCTATCAAGGCTTTGCGAAGACGCATACATTTTTTAGAAACAAGAAACCCAGGCTTGCCATCAATTAATCTTCCCATCGGAATTGCCATCGCTTCTCTTCGAGTTCTAAATTCGTTGGTTGCGGTAGGTCTGGCTAAAATCCCGTGTGTTTTTAAATGGTCAAATGCCGTTGTTTCATAGATTTGGTCACGCTGCATGCCAGCTGGGTCGCCCCAAATCATCGTGTCCCACCCAGGAAAATGACTCTCAAGTTCAGACTTTAGCATAGAACAAAACCGCTCAAGGCCCATATCGAACGTGACCAGCTCATGCAGTATTTGCCAGCGGTTATTGGG
>CERN01028179.1_pt1 | contig 17621 bp, 7 predicted proteins | sample 530761 | NCBI WGS metagenome assembly CERN01 (sample SAMEA2620947, study PRJEB7988) | marine metagenome | isolation source: saline water (ENVO:00002010), including | reverse complement strand
AGCTTTCGCAACACCGGGAACGGCAGATGATACTTTAGTAGATCGCCTTACAATTCTGCCGGGAGGAAATGTTGGCGTAAACCAGCCAGCCCCATCAAGCCTCGTCCATTTATATAACTCAGCAACTTCTGGGAACACTGAATTAAAAATTCATAACGACAAAGCTGGGGATGCTGCTGTCTTAACTTTAATGGCTGAACGTCCCACTATTAATGACACAGGACAAATTAGGTTTGTTAACAAGGATAATGACATTGCTGCAATCAGGTCTTATGGAGGAGCAGGAAGTAATAACCAAGATGGTGAGTTAAGATTTTACACAAGGGCTGAAGGTGATGGGGCAGTAAGTGAGAGATTTAGATTAAAAACAAACGGTGAAACGCATATTGGTTCAGACGCACAAGGAGTTGCAATTCATGGTAACTCTTCTGGTCTTGGTTCTATTATTGGAGTTAACCGTGCTGGTACTGCATATAAGGGTTTAGAAATTAATGCGGAACCGATTTATTTAAAACACGCTGGAACAACTAAGCTCGCTACAGCTTCAAACAGTGTAGATGCCTACGATCATTTTCGCCCATACAATAATAACCAATACACTTGCGGAACATCAGCTAATCGCTGGTCTGCCATGTATGCTACTCAGTTAAATCTAACGGATGCGATTACAAGCACTTCCAGTTACAACCAACCTACTACATACGAATTTGAAAAAACTATAGGTGTATCTTTTCCACACGGCACAGCTAATCAAAAAATAGATTTCTATTGGACTGGCACACAAAGTTTTTGGGGCAAGATTCAAATTGAGGTTACGGATTCATACAGCTACCAGAATGCCGCTGGTTCAATAAAAGCAGTTTATGGTTTAGGCCTTAATGCTAACAATGGTATTTTCGCTAACAAGCGATGTTACACTGAAAGTAACGGTTACACTGGAGACAACTATGCACTGTCCGATGTTCGTTGGGATTCAACTAATTCACGGTATTACATAACGCTAGTTCACAGAACCTCCACGGGTAATAGCCCTACTGTTAGATTTAAATTTTGGGGCAAGAATGCAACTTACCGATCAAACATAACAGGGATCACAGCAGGGTCAGTTTATACATCAGACACAACTGCTTATGATAAACCGTCAATCATGGTGGGTAACTCGTCTCACCATGTTGATTTAAATGTTAAAGGCAACATAAACGCTAACGGAGATGGAAAACGCATTCATGTTAACTCAAATGACAGATTGCTTTGCACGTTAGGTAACTGGGGGGGCAGTGGTGCGGATCTTGATGAGGGGCATTTGGCAATGTACTCAAGTGGTACTGAGACTGTTCGTTTAGCTGCCAATGCTGATTCGTTTTTGAACGGTGGTAGATTGTCTATTGGAACTACTACTCAGAGTACGGCAAGATTAACAATTTTAGACCCGGCAGATGGTGGTGTTTCTTGGTCACCATTTTTAAGAGTAGGAAGAAGAAATGGTCATGGCACTAACGAGCTTGAATTAAAAACACAGCATGATGGTAGTGATGCGGTAGGCACGTTTGGATTGTTTATGCATGGCGTTGAGGCTTTAGCAGTTGATAGCAGTAAACGCCTTTATCTTAACGCACTTCCTCCCGGTACTTATGCAGAAGCCACCTACGCGGATAATTTTGTTTTAGGCAGAACAAGCGACCACTCTGGAATGACAATCCGTTCTGGATCTGGCAAGGTTGGAAGTATTTATTTTGCAGATGGTGTTAGTGGTTCACAGAAGTACATGGGGTATATTGATTATAACCATGACGGAAATAAATTGTCGTTTGGCACTTCGGCGGCAAACCGATTAACCGTAGACAGCGAGGGGCTAAAATTTGCAGCTAATCATTACATTCGTAATTCTGATGGCATAAAACAAATACGATTTAAGGCTGTCAGTGTAGTATTTAATGAGGACGGACGATCCGATGTAGACGTTCGCATGGAAGGTGATTCTGATCCTAATCTTTTTGTTTTAGATGCTTCTGTAGATCGGATTGGAATTGGAGCTTATCCATCAAACAAATTTCATGTAACTCAAGCTACTGATATATCACCGACTGCTGGCGGGGCAGGGCAATTTGCAGTAACGGGAAATGGCTACACCACATTCTTAGCTATGGATGGAAGTGGGGCAAATTTTGGTCACAACTCAAGTGCTAGAACTTTGACGTTGATGACTAATGAAACCAACCGACTTTCAATATCGGGCGGCGGGGCAATTACGTTTAACGGGGCATACACATTCCCAACCTCAATCGGAAGTGCTGATCAAGTTCTCGCTGTAGGTGGAGGTGGCACATTAAGCTGGGTGGATCAAGGTGGAGGAGCAGGTGTCAGCGGATCGGGAACGCAAAACTACATCCCTAAATTCACAGGCTCAACGACTTTAGGTAATTCAACAATACAACATTCTGCTGCTGGTAACTACACTGGGTTCGGCTTGCAACCTAGTTACAATGTCCACGTTCTTGGAACGATTGCGGCTCAAGACTCCGTAGGTACAGTTGCATTAATTGGCACTGTAAACGGAAAAACTATTCATCTTCGTTCTGACGGTGGTGTTTTCAAAATACGAAATGCGACTGACGGTAACGAGCTATACCATATAAAAACTGGAAGTTCAGGATACCATAAATGGTACATCGCTGACTCCCAAAAAATGACCCTGAATAGTTCAGGTCATTTGGGAATACTAAGCACAAGTCCGAGTTATCCATTGCACGTTGTAGGTGATGCGTACGTTACTTCACGCATGGCAATAGCCACTACTGTTGACTCAAGTTATGGACTGAAAGTTGCTGGTTACATTGCGTCATACGGGCATAGCACTTGGTCAGACTACAGACTAAAAGATGACACCTCAGTTTGGGATACTTCTGAAGCAGCAACATTGGTTAAAGATGTTCCTGTTTATAGCTATCGCTGGAATGACAAGTGTGAAGCTAAAGAAGTTCAAGACCAAGATAGGATCGGATTTCTAGCACATGAAGTCAGTGAGAAGATTAACAAAAACAATTTAGTAATTAACGAGAAGGACGGGAAGAAATATCAGAGCGTCAATCAAACGGACATGATCCCGATACTTTGGGCAGCGTTGCAGGACGCATTGAAACGAATAGAAGATTTGGAGAATAAATAATATGGCAAATAATAACACATATCGCTTGGTTCGATTTGAACCTCGTTGTTTAGCAGATAACAAAATGTGTGTCTGTGAATTAGTAATCGCCCTCACTGCTGAAGATGGTGAAGGGACTGAACCTGCGTATATTGATGATATATGGAAACCAGAAGAAGGCACAATGCTAATGCTTAATGATTTAACTGATGAGAAGGCTTCAGAAATCGTCAATCAATTTGCTGCTGATGAAGATTGGTGGGCTAAATTAGATGCGCAATTAGAAGCTAAAAAGGCTCAACCAGTTAGCCCAGAAAGTTTTGAAGCACCAGAAGTGACTTTAGATGCAACTGTAGAACCAACACCAAAACCAGAACCAGTTATAGCAGAACCAGTTGAAGATGATTCTACAGATGGCGAGGAGGTAAACGATGCCTAGTGGACCGGGAACCTATACGAAGCCCGGTAGACCTAAGAAGTCAAAACCAGTTCCAAGACCAAAAAAGAAAAAGAAATAATGGGAAAATATATTATATCATACATCGTATTCATTGTATCAACCTTGGCAATAATGTTCCTCGTTGGTTTTGTTGTGGGGATATTTGCATTGTTCTTTGCTGATCCAATTCAATTGCAGTTATCATTACAAGGTGGAACGGCACAATTCTTCGCACAGCTACTTTCGGTAGTTGTTGGATTTTTTTGTTTTAGGTTTTCAATAAGAAGATTTGTGGAAAGTGAATAGTCCTATTGAAAAGGCAGCTAAATGGGGAGGGGATGATGACTTTACTCATGTTCTCAGTTGGCATCTTCAGCATGGTTATGTGTGGAGTGGTGCTGATGCTTTCATTGTGGGTCGCCCTATCCCTAAACACTGCTTGGAACAGGCTGATGAATTTATTTCATGGGACAAAAATATTTGTGATGTGTGGTTTGTTTGGTTGGCAGCGGGAAAGCAATCGCTTCAAAGGTTTATAGAAGTTGCCCCGTTTAAACTTCCTTATGTTGCATGGCATAGAAATAAAAAAGAACAACAAACATTAAAAGTATGGAGTTGGGATCAATACGATAGAGTAACAAAAAGATTTAGGAGAAAAAAAAATGGGAACTAAAATAAAATATCCAAAACAAGATTATAGGAATCAAACTAGAGATACATTAGCGGCGCAAATAGATTTAATGCCAGATATGTTTGCGGCTGAGTCAGAATTTCAGCCTCAATTTGCACAATTACAAATGGACATTGCTAATCAGATGACTCCTCAATTGTTAGATCTTTATGGAAGAACAAATGAGCAGTTAACTGCAATGGATCGACAAAATTTAGCGGCGCAAAGAGAAGCAGATATAAGTGCTGTAGAAGATCTTGGGCCTCGCGCTTTGGCAGCGATGAAAAACACAGATCCGCAAAAAGCAGCGTTGTTAGATTCAGTGATGCAAGACGCGCAATCAGGTATGGATTCTGGTGGAGCTTTAACTGGGATGCAGCAACGCCAATACGCGCAAAATGTAAGAGGAGCGCAAGCGGCTCGCGGAATGGGGATGGGGCCAAGTGATGCTCTTTACGAGGCCGCAGAGTTGCAATTAGGGCAAGAGCGCCGACAGCAACAAAACAGAGGAAATGCAATGCGAGCATTAACAATGCAACAGTCATTAATGGGTGATCCTTTCATGCAAATATTAGGTAAATCTAGTGGTTCAAGTCCGATGATGGCAGCGCAAACTGCTCAAGCGGCAGGAGGAATGAGTCCCGGTCAATTATTTAACCCTGAAAGCGGATATGCCCAGAGTATATATAATAACAATGCTATGGGAACGCTTCAGGCAAGAATGGCTAATCAAGCCAACACAATGGGTTTATGGGGTGCAGGAATAAGTGCAGGAGGAAATGTGCTTGGTGGAAAATTAAGTTAATTAAATAAATAGAGGTAAATAAAATGGCAGATGAAAAAGAATACAAACTAGATTTAAAAGGACTTGTTGTGGAGTACAACGAGTCAATTACTTCTACTTTATTGGATCGTAGGGATACTAATCGTCGTGAACGATTTAATGAATGGCCTGGACAGAGTTCTGATGCTCGAAAATGGAAGAAGAATCTAGGGACAACTCCGGTTCCTTTTGATGGTTGTAGTGATTCAAGAGTGCCATTGGTGGATAATTTTGTGCAGGAAGATGTTGATATGTTAATGACATCTTTAAGGCAGATGCGTGTAACCGCAAGTCCGACAGAAAGTGGGGATGCTAAACGTGCATTTCTTGTTTCCAATTTAATGCGTTGGATGATGGAAAACCAAATGGATGAGTTTTTCCATGAAGCAGAATTGGCGGCTAACTATTATTGTGAAAACGGTTTAGCAGTTATAAGTGTATTATGGCAGCAAGAGACGAATGCGGCATATCGTCAGATCGATATGGAAACTATAAAGCAGTGGGCGGCGCAGCAACCTCCTGAAAGCCCAGCTTATCGTTTGCCTGATATAATTTTAGATCCAGAGCTTGAAGAAGAGGCAATGGCAATTGCCCGTGATCTTTTGGAAGCGCCTTTAAAGGACAAGGCAATGAAGCGTATGCTAAAAGATTTAAGGGAAGATCAAGTTGCGGTGTATACTTCCCCGGAAAGAATTAAGAATAGACCACAGATAACTGCTTTAAGAGTTGGTGAAGACTTCTTTTTTCCGCAAGACACAACAGATCTGCAAACTGCTAGGCGTTTATATTGGAGGCAGTTTATGACTGCTTCACAGTTGAAAGACGCTAAAGAAACTAAAGGTTGGGATACTAAATGGGTAGATGATGTTTTGGATCGTGCTAAAGGGTTAAGTAATGCTGAATGGTCTGGGGCATCTCAAAAGTTAAGAGGTACAAAACCGGGAATGTCAGATTTAGATACCCGTGAATTGTATGAAGTGGTTCATGGTTTTGAGCGGCGTTGTGATGAGAATGGGGTTCCGGGTATTTACTACATTGTGTTTTGTCCTCACTACACAACAAATGATCGAGGAGATGAAATTGTTGCTAGGGAGGAATTATTAAACTACGCGCATGGAAAGTATCCATTTATTGCGTTAAGGCGTGAGCATTTAAGTCGTCGTCTCGATGATAGTCGTGGTTATGGTGAGATTGCTTCGACATGGCAGACTCAAATAAAGAGGGAGTTTGATGGAAGAACAGATCGTAGTTATTTGTCTACAATGCCTCCTTTAATGCACCCGGTTGGTCGCGCCCCATCACGTTGGGGGCCGGGAGTTATGGTTCCCCGAATGCGTCCTGATGATTATCAATATGCGGATATGCCAAGGGGAGATGCTGGAGGTAAAGATGTTGAGCTTACAGTTCAGCAAATGGCTGATCGTTATTTTGGCAGACCAGTTGGAAACGAAAATCAATTTTATGCCCGGATGAGGCAGCAAGGTATGGTTGCAAAATGGCTCAAGTATTGGAGTGATGTTTGCAGTCAATCATTTCAATTGGTTCAACAGTTCATGGATGACGAAATGTATTTCCGAGTCGTTGGATCAAGGCAAGCTGAACCGATCAAAGTAGGTCGCGATGAAATACAAGGTCAATATGATATTTCAATACACTATAATGTAGCCAACTTAGATATGGAGTTGGTTAAAGAGAAATTAAATCTATTAAAACTTGCAGTTGATTTTGATGTTAATGGAGTTGTGGATCGGACAACGGCAATGGAGGTATTGTTTGAGTTTATAGATCCTCAACTTGGTGAGCGAATGCTACGACCACAAGAGCAAGCGAGTTTACAAGAAGTTGAAGAAGAACGAACGGCATTTGCTCAAATTGCTGTCGGCGCTGATGTCGATATTAAACCGGGTCAAGCGCATCAGTTAAGGTTGCAGGAATTACAACGCCTTTCTGAAAGTCCAACAGCTAAGAAGTTGTTACAAGCTGATCCAAGTTTCCAAGAGAGATTAGTGAAACGTGCTAAACAGCATGAACATCAGCTAGTTCAGGCGCAAAATGCTCAAATCGGAAGGTTGGGAGCATAATGGTAAAAAAACAGGCTTCGAGGATTCGTTCTAAGAGCTTTAAATAATAAAATAGGGTAATGATAGCAGAGAAATTTAAGGAGAAATAAAGTCATGGCACAATATGGTTATTTTCAAGGAGGAAGTGGGCCGAGTCCAATCCCGGCTAACTTTGGGCAATTAGCAACAGCAGGATCAGCCGCGCTTCAGCAAGGTATTATGAGTGCAAGTAAAAGCATTGGTGATGCGTTAAAAGAAAGAACAGAGAAAGCGAAGAAGTTAAAAGAAGGAGGGGATATAGCGGGGCGAGCATTAAAGATGTTAGCTAAAGATCGGGATGGAGTTTTGCCAAACGGTCAAACTATCGCTGAAATAGACCTAATGACTCCGCAAGAAAAAATAAATGAATACCAAGCGTTGCAAGGTTTTCAGTCTATGAGCGGGGAAGCGGCCAAAACAGAAAGCATTAGAGAAGGGACAGAAGGGCAGAGAAATATTAACCAAGCATTTACAACAAATAACGAATTAACACAGCAAATTAAAAGGGAACAAATAAAAGGATTTGGTCTGGATCGAAAAGTAAAAGAGCAAAATCAAGCACGAATAAACGATACTGCTGGTGCTATGAGGAATATTGGTAGTGGTGCATTTATGCCGGGTAGTCGTGAAGAATTAGACGCAGCGACTTTTGATTTTCCTAATGCAGATCGTACTGAACTAGCAGAGTTTCAAGCCTTGTTAGCTAAGAATGAAGGTGGTTCTTGGAGGCCGCAAGTAGTTGATGTTGGAGGTTACAAGATGGTAATGACAAGCCCAAGTAGCGCTCAATATATTGGTGGAGATATTCCTGCTGGAATTGCTAATAAACCCGGATACCAAGATATTCCTGATGGTGATGGTAGCCAAGGTATATGGGACGGTAAAAAATGGACCAGCATTAAACATCCAGACAAACCTAAATTAGATATTCGAGAGTTTGATGCTAATAATAATCAAATATTAGACGAAGGAGAGTTTAACGCATACAAAGCGGCGGCAATGGAAAAAAATTCAACTTTTGGAGTTATGGTTGGTCAGGAATTTTCAGGTATAACAAAAGGAATGAAACTTCCAGCTAAAACAAAAAAGTCAGCTAAAGCTAAAGACCCTAAACAATCTTCAAATACTTCTCCTAGAGAGAACGAAAATACTTTAAGCATGGAAGGTTTCAATGCTTTTAAAAAACAAAAGCAAGGAGGTAAGTAATTATGCCTAATGATGTACTTGATTATGCAAGGTCAAAAGTACCTGAATTTAAAGATGTTAGTGATGATGAATTAACTGAATATATTTGGGATTCCTTTCCTGAAATGCGTGAGGATAAGGAATTTGATAAATCTTATCGTGAAAAGTTTCATCCTCCAACAATTGAAAAAGAAATTGAAGCAGGGAATATAGGTAAACCCGTTAAATTTGAAAGGCGCAGAGGTCCATTTTTTGATACAAGCAAAGATTACACAAAACAATCAGCTAAACTTTTTAAGTTATATGAGGATGGAGATATTGGAACAAGGCAGCGTGCGCTTAATGAAGTTTTATCTTTGTATGATGTTGAAGGGGAAACGCCAGAGCAAAAAGCTCAACGTATGCTTGGAATGCAAAACACATTTCAGCGTGAAAAAGAAAAGGCGTTGGCAGAAGGTGAAAGTGGATGGGCTTGGTTTGTGGAGAGGTTGCCGTTTTTGGGAAGTATTAAAAACGCAAACGAATTGGCAATGGTTTATGATGCTGCCAACCGACTTGAAGAAAATAGTTATGATCTAATTGGCACGCCACCTGATTCGTTGGGTCTTAGTGGTGGTAATCCTCAATTTAATCGATTTGCGTTTGAGCATCAAATGGATGATGCAAAATTAATCGGTCAATATTTAGCTAAGTTAGAGCAGGAAGAGAGTAAAGGATTTCTTCGTAAGACAGCGGATCTTGCAACAAATATACCCAAGTTTGGCGTTGAGTTTATGACTGCAAGCCCGCTTTTCTTTGCGGGTAAAAAAGGAACAGAAACAGCAGTTAAAAAAATCACCAGTAAAATGGTGAAGAAACAGATCCAGAATAAATTAGTTAATAAAGTAGCAAAGCAAGGAATGAGGTTAACGGGTTTTACTGGTGGAAGTTTAACTCAAGCAGTTGGAATGCCTCAAATGGTTGGAGAAAACTTTGTTGAGATTCTTGCGTCAGATAAAGTTTTGGTTGGTAAAGATGATCGTGATGGTCTTACTGCTTTAATATCAGAGGAAGATCCTTCTTTTGGTCGTGCGTTATATGAAGCTTATGCAAAAACCGCAGTTGAAACCTTTTCAGAACGAACAGGTTTAGTCCTGGGCAAAGTTTTTAATAAGGCAACTGGCACAGTGGCGAACAAACTAGCACCGGGGTTAAAGGCGGCTATTGCTCGGCGCTGGATGAAATTAAAACCCGGCAGCACGACAGATGATTTATTAAATGAGATTAAGAAGCGAGCCGGGTGGAGTGGGGTGATTGGAGAAGTTATGGAAGAGCGCGTTGGAGAAATTGGACGCGCCGCTTTAACCCGTGAACAGTATCCAGACAGAACCGCAGGGGAATGGCTTGAACAATTATCAATGGAAGGTTTGGCGTTTTCTGTACCGGGAGCAACGGGATCAGTCATAAACAAGGTAGGAGGTTATATTGATTCCCGTGAATACGATAAGGTTATGCAGACCCTTGTTGAAGAAACAGGAAACATTGCAGCTTTAGAAGGGACTATGCCTCCCCAAGAACAATGGGATCGTGCGCCTGACTTTTGGAAAGATGACGCACGAGCAGGAATGCCGGAACAACGAACAAGTTACAGTGATCCAATAGTAATTGAGTTACCTAAAAATTTTGGTCCAAAAGCGTATTCAAGCACACCAGATAAGGGATTTGGTGATCTTACAAACATAGCATATTTATCAGGTAGAGCTACAAAAGGATTAGCTAAACGTGCGGCTGAGTGGGGTGATGTAGGGTTGATGTTGACTCCATCAAAAAGAGAGTATGTAGATAAACAGGCAGATAAGTATCCTTATTTTGCTGTTGATAATGGAGCGTTTTCTAAAAGTGGATTTAAACCTAAGAAGTTTTCTAGCTTTTTAGATAAAATTGCTAGTAACGAGAAAGTTAAAGATAAAGTTTTATTTGTTGTAGCGCCTGACAAGGTTGGTGATGCAAAGCAAACATTAAGACAATTTGAATATTGGGAACCTAAGATTAGGGAAAAAGGATTACCAGTTGCTTTTGTGGCGCAGGATGGTCTTGAGAAACAACAGAATTTAGATGCAATTCCTTGGAGTAAAATTGATGTTTTATTTCTTGGAGGAACAGACAGTTTTAAACTGGGTAAATTTGAGAATGAAAAGGATCGTTCTAATTGGGAACAATTATTTAAAATAGCACAGCAGCAACAAATTCCGGTTCATGTTGGGAGGGTTAATTCTAATGAGCGTCTTAATTTTGCCTCATTAGAGGCAAAGGCTAGTACGGTTGATGGAACAATGTTGGTTTTCGATGATGCAAAGCAAACCAGAGAAAAGGATCTTTTCACATGGTTACAGTTTTTAAATCAGCATGAACTTCGTAAAACAAGTAGAACCAAGCATTTAAATGAGCAAAGTTTTATTGAATTAGGGCGCTTACCAACAGATGCGGAGTTGTTAGATTTAACTTTTGATAATGAAATAGAATATGAAGACGAATTAGGAGCATTTGAACCAGCGTTTAATCAAATAAATGAGATTAGGGAATCGTATAAGGTTAAGAAGATTAAAAAAGGTTCCCGACCTGAATCTGTTAAACCTGATGTTGAAGAACAAACAGATGATTATCAATTAACTGACGAAGAAAAAGCGGCAGAAGAAGCAGAGTACGGAACCGTAGAAGATGAAGTGACTGAGGAAGTTACTGAAGCACCTGAAGAAGTTAGTGAAACGCCTGAAAAGGTTATTAATGTTCCAGATCTAAATGATCTTGAGTTTGAAGATTATAAAAGTTCATCAGGGAAACCTTTATCTGTAGCGACTGTTCCCGGTACATTTTATAGACATAGCGATCCTATTAAATTTGGTTTTAAAAGAATTAAAAAAAGGAATCAACCGGATAAATTTAGAATTGTTCAATCACCACATATAAAAGATGCAAAATGGACTGCCTCATTAACGGCATCAGGAGAGCATGATAGTCTAGAACAAGCTGAAGCAGTTTTAATTGATCATTTAATAAATTTTCATTGGGATACTGATTATACAAATCAAAAAGAATATGGCAAAAAGCAAGCTTATGGAACTACGAGAATTGTAGAGGTTTTAAAAGAGTACCAAGAATCATTATATAATCCTGATATTCAAAGCGAAGAACAAGTCAGGAAAATGAAGGGTATCGATGTTAAGAATATATTAAGAGAAGAAGGGCCGCACGACACGCTTAGTGGTAATAAGGAGGATTTACAGGATAATTACATTGCAGCTTTGAATGTAGGTCGCAAGGTTAAAGGGTTGGGAATGTTGCCTGAGTTTGAATCTGAAGCAGTTGAAGCGCCTGAAGAAACAGAAGTTGAAGTAGAAGAAGCTGAAGTAGAAGAAGCTGAAGATCTTGGGCAAGCACATGAAACAAATGATTATTTAGCTAAAGAAAATATTATATTTAATGTTTCTACGATTGTTAGTGAGATTACTGAAAATGAAAAACATAAGAACCAGCAAGTAAGTTTCACTTTTTTGGGACCCAATCGTACTTGGGGAATTAGAAGGACTAAAAAACGTAAAGGTTACACATATAGGGCAGTTGAAATTAGTTACGAACATAAAACTGTAAAAGGGTTCAGTGGAGTAGGATCAGGTGAGTTTGGAACCTTGCAGGAAGCGACAGATGCTTTAGCTGATAGACTATTAGACCGTTATTACGAAAAAGATTTTACTGATACATCTGATGTAACTAGTGGTGTACCAAATTTAATTAATTGGTTTTTTACTACAGAACAACACAATCGTTTAATTGATTATCAAAGAAATTTTTATTCAAAAGGATATACCAGTGAGGAGCAGATTAACAAAATTTCTGCTAAAGAAATAAAGGGACTTTTAGATAATGTTTTCTATAGGGACTCACATCAAAAAGATGCTAAATGGATAAAGAAGGCTTTTATAAAACAACAAAATATTGGACGCAAAGCATTAGGTGAACCTCTTTTAGCTAAGACAATAAAGGAAGCAAATGAATCTGGAGAGAATGATCAGGCTGATGAGCCGCCTCTAATTGGTAGTGAGCAAGACGAGCAAGCTAGAGAAGAATTAATAAACGTCGATGATTTATATTACTATGTATCAAAAGTTCCACAATACGTTGATGATTTAGAAGCATTATTAAATTATGATTTTGAAAAAGCAGATTTAAAGCCTTTATCTAAAAAGAATTTAAAATCTATAAGAGATAATTTAAATAGTAAGAAAAAGTTTCTTAAACAAAGGGAAAAGTTTTTCGGGCCTGAAGTTGATAACACTACTGGTAAGAAACGAGAAAATATTATTTGGGATCTTAAAAAGGATTTAGCAGATGCGTTAAGAGAAAGAGCAGCAATTTTTGCTTACTACGATTATAGAAAGGAAACTGAAGAAGACTTTGATCCAGTTGCTCATAGAGAAGCTTACAATTCACCGGAAGTAGATGATGTATTTATTTATCGGGCTAGAAAACAGATACAAAGATTAGACCCGGAATTTGATTATGAAGCATACGTTAAAGAAGTGTTTCCATCAGATAAGAGTGTTACCCATAGTATTAATGGGATGAGTATTCCTATAAAACCCGCATTACAACGTGCTTATGAATATTTTAAAGATCCAGATGCAGGGTATGAGCGCAAAGATCCGGGTAAAGATCCAAGATGGGAGTTAAAAGAAGCGCCTAAGAAAGAGGTGGATGATGTTGATGATCAGACTAAAGCTGATTGGGATTTAGTAAGTGGAGTAGATGCTAGTATTGAAAGAGGGACTTTACCTAGAAGCATTGAAGCGCCACATTATAAAACAGGAAAACCAGTATCGTTTACTGAGATCCGAAAGTTTCTTTCTTCGTCTTTAAATATACCAATTCGGTTAGGAGTCGGAAGGGCAAAAGCGCATGGGTTCTTTTCAATTAAGCCTGAAGTGATCCGTATGAAATTGATAGATAACATTCCTACTATAGCTCATGAGGTAGGGCATTATCTTCATTACATAATTTTTCCTAAAACTAACTTCCTGGGCAAAGAAGTTGATACAATGGAACTTGGAGAAGCTACTGATTTTAATAAAAGATTTGATAAGGAATTATTGGAGTTAGGAAAAGCTACTTCACGGAAAAGTTATGAAGAGGATCAAGTAAGGCGTGAAGGGGTTGCGGAGTTTGTTCGTGAGTATTTAACAAACAGACCTGAAGCAATTAAAAGAGCGCCAAAATTTCATAAGTATTTTACTGAGCATTTGGAATCGGAATTTCCTGAAATTAATAAAATTTTAAAACAAGCAACGGACATGATCGAAACATTGGTAAACCAATCAGGTTATCATTCGATCCTTGCAATGATGAAAATAGATGGTCATCAGATGCCCGGAGAAAAAGGAAATACTAGAAAGAAACTTAGAAATTTATACACTAGATGGGTTAATGAATTAGCGCCTTTAGATCGAACAATTAAACAATTAGAAAGCTACGGTTTAAATGTTCCTAACGATCAAAGAGCCGATGTCCTTGCGATTAATTATATGGGAGGTTGGTTAGGTAAGGTCGAACATACTTTGCGGAAAAGGCAAATTGATTATGAGGGTAATGATATAGGCCCGTCATTGGAGGAGGTTTTAAGTGGTGTTGATAATTTAACAGGGTTTCAAGTTTATTTAGTCGCGTTAAGAGCGATTGAAAAAACTGCACAAGGAAAAGAATCTGGTTTAACTGCTTCGCATCGAGGCGAAGATCACAAACAGATAGTTAAAAAGTACAAACAGTTTATTGAAGAGAATAAAGACAAGTACGAATCGCACCGTAAAAAGCTAGATACATTTTTAACAAATGAACTTAGGCTTTTATTAGATGCTGGTTTTATATCTGAATCTGAATTTGCGAGGATTAAGGAAAAGAACGAATTCTATGTACCGTTTCATAGGGTGCATGATCGAATTGGTTCACTTGGTGGCGGCGCGGGTAAAGGTTTTTTAGATTTAAGCAAAGGAGGTTTAAAAGGGTTTCACGGAGGAGGAGGTCAAATTACTCCTCCTTTGGAAAGTGTTGTTAAAAATCTTTATGTGCAACGTGATCTTGTTGAGCGTAATCGCGTTGGTCAGGCGTTCATTAATAATATAAACAAGACATGGGGAGGTGGAAGAGTTGCGGATCAGATCGTTCAACGCATACAACCTACAGAAGTGCGAACACACGAAGTTGCGCTTCAATTGAAAAAACTGGGGTTAATCAAAATTAAAGTTGAACCGGGATATGAAGATGCGGCATTTGAAGATAAACAATATGTTTATACAAATGCAGAAACAGGGGAAGTGATGCACCCTAATCATTTTGCTTTTACTATTTGGCGTGGAATGAAAACTGAAAATGCGGCAGAAGGTAAATTTTCAGTCTGGTTTGATGGTAAAAGGCAATATTATCAAATGGACGATGCTGATTTGTATCGGGCAATGATGTTGCAGGATAGTACAGCATCGCAGATCACTTCGCAGATGCCGGGTTTTAAATTGGCTAGTCTTGCTACTAGGACACTTCGTGCTGGAGCAACACTGACAATTGATTTTATTGAAAGAAATCCATTCCGTGACCAATTGCAAGCAGCAGTATATTCAAAGCATGGCTTTATACCGTTCTTTGATGGTTTTAGGGGTATGCTAAGTGTTCTTAGAAAAGATAAGTATTATTGGGAATGGTTAAAGAGTGGTGGGCGTTATTCTGATTTTGTTGCTACAGATAGGCAGGAAGATATTATTCAAAGATTAGGAGATATTGCTCCGGGTAATAAATTGGGTAAAGCAAAGAAATGGTTGAACCCTATTACTACCTTACAAGCAATGTCGGAACTGATGGAAACCGCTACCCGTGTTCAGGAATATAAATTAGCACGCAAAGCTGGAAAAAGTCATGTTGAAGCTACTAATTCTTCTAAGGATGTTACGTTAAATTTTTCTAGGTTCGGTTGGTATGGCAAAGCCTTTAATCAGTTGTTCGCGTTCTATAATGCTAATATGCAGGATTGGGATAAAATGCGCCGAGAACACATGGGCGCAAATAAGTTTAGAGTCATGCAAAAAGCATTTATGTATATAACCGTTCCATCAATGTTAACTTGGTGGCTTGGTAAAGATGATGAGCGAATTCAAAATTTACCTTGGTGGCGTAAAAAAGGATTTTGGAATATTAATTTAGGCAGTATAGCGCGAATGTCTGGAATGGATACGGATGAAGATTTTGTCTTTTCCCTTCCTAAACCATTCTTGCTTGCTCATCTTTATGGTACTTCAGTTGAGTCTGCCCTGGACTACGCTTACGACAAAGATCCAAACGCAATTAATAAATGGTTTATTGATTTAAGTTTAGAATCTCCGCTTCCAATGGCATGGAGTCCTGAAACGTATTTTGTTAACTTAGGAACATATACTCCGACCATAGCGAGGCCCGTGATTGAGGCGGCGGCTAACTACAATATTCATACTGGACGACCACTTGAATCACTGGCGATGGAGAAACTACCCCCTCATTTGAGAACGCACACTCGCACATCTGAGTTGATGAAGAAATTGGCAGAAACAGGAGCAGCAGTAACAGATGGATCGGTTGATATGAGTCCAATTAAATTGGATAATTTTGTTCGGGCTTGGCTTGGTGGATTAGGAACAGGAGGGGTTGAGTTTCTAGACTTTTGGATGATTAAATTTAGTTTAGCTGATGTGCCTCCTGCTCCAGCAATGACAGTTGAAGAATATCCCGGTATTCGAGCATTCACAGTCAGTAAATATGAGGCATCAGATGAGGTGCGGCAATTTTACGAAGCGGCGCGGCTCGTTGAGCAACGGATTGAAGGAATCCGGTCCAAAGATTTTGACATGGCAAACGACAAATATGTCAAAAAAGAAGTCCCAAATGCTGTTCCCTATTTTGTGCCTTTGAATGGGCAACTCGATGGAGACACTAAATTGACTCAGATCCGACAGGCTCGAACTATGCTTGGTTTAATCACAAAGAGTATAGTGAACATACAGAGGGACAAGAAAATGACTCCTGAAGACAAGAGAGATAAATTAATTGAACTATCAAAACAAAGAAATGAGATGGCAGGGCAATTCTTAAATTATTTTGAGAAACAAGATCTTCTAAAGGTTAAATAATGTAGTGGTACTAGATTTCCGAAATGTGGTTCGTAACTGGTACTAAACTAAACTTAAATTCATTTAAGCACTGAAAACATTAACTAAAATGGAATAGGTTTTCTGCCTGTCACGCAGGAGGTTGCGGGTTCAAGTCCCGTCACTCCCGCCACTTAATAGCGCCAGAAATGGCGCTTTTTTAATGCCCTCACAGATATGCACAGATGTGCATAGATAAGTTTTCTTCAATAAATCCAGATATAAACTTGCTTAGAGTCGCTGCGTAAATAATAGTTTGCTCACGCATTACGAACGTCTTTCCCTGTCTCACAGATATGCACAGATATGCAGGTCAACGTATGGAAAGTGGTACGTAACTGGTACGAAGAATTTAACTAAATCCTAATAAATATGAATACGCAATTAAAGCAACCGGACAACATTATAGAATTTGTTGTTGTTGATGGAAAAAAGGAATCGGCGCTGCGCTCTACAGTGATCCCTAAAGGCGCTCGATTTGCTTCACAACAAATCATTCAGGCCTTAGATAAGACGGGCAAGAAAATGCCGTGGAAGAGGTTTTTCTATTTTAACGCAAAATTGTGGGTTCTTATAAAAGAAAGTCAAAATCCAGCCGCGCCTTGGTATTTTTTTGGGAGGGTTCCTCGGATTGGTCGAGTAAAGAAATCCACGAATACCAATGTGCTTAAAACTGCCGTCTCTAACGCGGTTGAATTGTGGTTGAAGGAGGAAGACCCCACTGTGGCTAAAAAGGCCGGGAAAAGGCGTGCCAAGGGCGCAGCACAGACAGATCTGAATTGCGCTGAGTTATTTGCCGGGTATTTAACAGTCAATGGTTGCGATTCATTTGCTGAAGCACCAGACACTTTAAAAACTAACATTCAATCGGCTCGCCTGATTTTGAAAACTCTGTATCCCGGAATGAAGGAAAATAAAGTTGCTGTAAGGGAACTTTATAGTGAGGAGACTGTTTTGGATTTTCCTAATAAGAGAGAAAAGGAAGCGCGAAAGTTGGCCCAAAAGAAATTTGGCAAAGAGGATCATCAGAGTATTGAAATGGCAGTTGCCAAAACACGCGGCGGC
>CERN01048410.1_pt1 | contig 17759 bp, 20 predicted proteins | sample 530761 | NCBI WGS metagenome assembly CERN01 (sample SAMEA2620947, study PRJEB7988) | marine metagenome | isolation source: saline water (ENVO:00002010), including | reverse complement strand
TGCCCTGCCGGACTGGGTGGTGATGAGCGCCGGCACCGGCGGCACATCGGCCACGATCGGCCGGTTTATCCGCTATCGCTGTGACATCGCCGCGAAGACGTCGCTCTGCGTCGCGGACCCGGAAAACTCGGTCTTTTATGATCACTATGAAACGGGCGACCCGGATATCCGTATCGGGACGAAGTCTCGTATTGAAGGTATTGGTCGCCCGCGCGTGGAAGCTTCATTCCAGCCAGACGTGATAGACCGGATGATGCGCGTGCCGGATGCGGCGTCCATCGCCACGATCCACTGGCTGCAGGATATTCTTGGCCGGCGCTGTGGCGGATCGACCGGCACCAATGTATGGGCAGCACTAACCTTGTTGCGCGAAATGCGCGCCGCCGGACAAGCGGGCAGCGTCGCGACCCTCATTTGCGATGGGGGCGAGCGCTATCTTGACACCTATTATGATGATGCCTGGATCGCCTCTCAGGGGTTGGACCTCATGCCATACCTCGTCAGCTTGCAAGAATTCACGCGAGACTGATCGCTCCATCGCATGAGCAACATGACGCCGCTTCGCATTTCCAACCGAGAGGCTCGCCGGCTTTGGTTATGGACCAATGGGCTCGCCGAAACGCCGACCGGAAAGCTCGATGTGATGGGCATGCTCCACGCCCTTGGCTTCGTGCAGATTGATACAATTCGCAATGTGACCCGTGCCCATCACCACATTCTGTGGAGCCGAAACCAGAACTATCGCGAAGAGATGCTTTGGCCGCTTTTGGGTAGAGATCGTCAGATCTTTGAACATTTCACCCATGATGCCTCGCTCATTCCCATGGCGTATCTGCCATACTGGCAGCGGCAATTTCGTCGCCTCGGTGCCAAAGTGGCCCGGCATGAATGGTTCCAGTCCGGCCTTGCGCAAGAACAGATTGCCCAGATCCGCGCCCGGATCGAAGCTGAAGGCGCTTTGTCGACGCACGCCTTCGACACCAAGGCCACCAGTCGCGAAATGTGGGCCCGGCCACCGCACAAGAGAGCACTCGACCAGATGTGGTATGCGGGAGACCTCGCCACCTGTTACCGACAGAATTTCGTCAAATACTACAATCTTCCAGATCGTGTTTTTCCTGCCCCTCTTCGCGATGGGCCGCCGGATCACGAGCAGATAGACTGGCTCTGCCAGAACGCGATCGATCGGCTCAGCTTTGGCACAACCGGCGAAATCCAGCGCTTCTGGCAAGCGATGAGTTCGGCAGAGGCAAAGTCATGGGTGATGAGCGCCAAGCATCTGGTTCCGGTCGAGATCGAGTGCTCGAACCGGCGAACGGTTCTCGCCTATGCAACTCCCGACATCGAAACCCGCTTGGCGACGGCTCCGGCGCCGACAAGCCGCCTGCGTATCCTCAATCCATTTGATCCGGCGGTGCGAGATCGAAACCGCCTCGAACGGCTCTTCGGATTTGACTATCGCAATGAAATGTTCGTTCCCGCCGCCAAGCGCCGCTGGGGGTACTATGTCTACCCGCTTCTCGAAGGGGACCGTTTCACGGGGCGTATCGAAATCAAGGCAGATCGGGCGAAGGGGTGGATGAGCGTGACCGGCTTTTGGCCCGAGCCGAACGTCAAATGGACCCCGGCTCGCCACGATAAACTGAACGCCGAGCTTACCCGATTTGCCCGCCTCGCCGGGATCGGGGACGTCAGATGGGCCATCTGAAGAAACCTGAATCCCACATCCCGCCAAGTGGTCACATCCGGCCGAAGGGTGAAGGGCCTGTGATCGTGATCTGCTCTCTTTGAAATGTTGTCACACTTTGTCAGCATAGTCTAAAGAAGCAGCGACCAACCGCCCGAATAGCGAGTTCATCATGAGCATTACGATCTATCACAATGCAGACTGCGGCACGTCTCGCAATGTGCTTGAAATTATCCGCCAAAGCGGCGTTGAGCCGGATGTCGTCCAATACCTTCAGCGCGGTTGGACGCGGGAATTGCTGGCGGGTTTGCTGGCCGCAGCGGGACTGACACCGCGTGAAGCTTTGCGCACGTCCAAGAGCCCGGCCGAGGAGCTTGGTCTGACGGATCCGGCGGTGGATGATTCCATACTTTTCGAAGCCATGCTGAAACATCCCATTCTCGTGAACCGACCAATTGTTGTTACCAAAAAAGGGACGGCGCTGTGCCGTCCCTCTGAGAAAGTATTCGATCTGTTGGACAACCCGCCTGCCAGCTTCACAAAGGAAGACGGCGAGACGATCCAGTCCGGTCAGGTTTGAACCTAGGCCATTTCGGTTTCGGCCTTTGCCTGTTCCAGCCAGACACGTGCGTCGGCTTCATCGGCAAGCTCATAGACTTTCAACTCGGTGTCGGGCAGGGCCACCGCCTGCATCTTCGCCGACTGGCGTACCCATGCCTGGTCGGTGAGAACAGCGACCTTGCCAAAGCGTTTCTGTAGGGCAAAGAACTCAGCCTTGCGTGACCAGTCGCTGGCGACATTGTGGAGCGTGCCCAGATCCATATGCTGCAATCGCACCAGCAGGCTGCCGGGATCCTCCGCGTCAGTCTGCTCCATGATTTCATCAACAGCTTCCGGCATGGTGTCGGGGTTCAGTTCGCCCTGCGCGTCGATGGTGGTGAGGTGATTGGTTTCAGCTTGGATTGTATAAGGCATGAGTCTCCTGATGGGGTTGCTTCTTCATAAGCAACGGCTTGAGGAGGGGAGCGTTCCCGACCAATTACATATCGGTGGAAGCGCGAAAAAAAGCCCGGCCCAGGCAAGCCTGGACCGGGAGAGGATTGAACAGATTGTGAGTAAGTTTCTGGGAGGAAGTTTAAATCCGTTCAATGATGATTGCCGGAGCCATGCCACCAGCCGCGCACATGGTGACCAGGCCATAGCGACCGCCAGAACGTTCGAGCTCGTCCAGCGCGGTGCCGATCAGGATGGAGCCAGTGGCACCAATCGGGTGGCCGAGCGCCATAGCGCCGCCATTGATGTTCACTTTTTCCCGGTCCAGCTTGAGATCGCGGATGAACTTTTCGGCCACGACCGAGAAGGCTTCGTTGATTTCGTAAACGTCGATATCGTCTGTGGTCAGGCCGGCTTTTTCCAGCACTTTCTTGGCTGCCGGAACCGGCGCGTTCAGCATCAGGGTTGGATCGTCGCCCATGTTTGCCGTGGCTACGATGCGGGCACGTGGCTTCAGGCCGTTCTTGTCGGCATATTCTTTCGAAGTGACGAGGATTGCGGCTGCGCCGTCCACAACACCGGAAGAGTTACCGGCATGATGGACATGGTTCATCTTGCCTTCGAGTTGTGGGTATTTCTTGGTGACCATCGCGCCATAGGTGTTTCCCTGGTCATCGACCGGGATTTCCATGAACATGTTGAAGACGGTTTTCAGGCCGGAGAGGCTTTCCATCGTCGTGCTGGGGCGCGGGAACTCGTCCTTGTCGAGCGCCAGTGTGCCGTCGCGATTGTAGACAGGGATCAGGGACTTGTCGAAACGGCCTTCATCCATGGCGCGTTTGGCGCGCTGCTGGGAGGTCACGGCCAGCTGGTCAACGGCTTCGCGGTCTATGCCTTCCAACGTGGCGATCGCATCTGCGCAGACGCCTTGCTGTGACTGCGGGTGCATCTCGCGCAAGTGAAGGTTGCCGGCGTCCATCATTGGTGGATTTTTTGGATCAGCCGTCGATGCGGTGTAGCTCATCATCTCACAGCCGCCCGCGATTACGCAGTCTTCCATACCGGACATGATCTGCGCAGCAGCGAGGGAAACGGTGGTAATGCCAGAGCCGCAGAAGCGGTCCAGCGTAACGCCGGAGGCTTTCACGTCGAAGCCCGCATCAAGGGCCGCCATACGACCCATATCGGCGCCTTGCGCGCCGCGCTGGCTGGATGTGCCCCAGATGACATCATCTACGGTGGCCGTATCAAGATTGTTGCGGTCGCGGATCGCGCTCAGCACGGTTGCGCCCAGATGCTGTGGATGCAGGTGCGCGAGCGACCCTTTTCCAACCTTGCCAATGCCTCGCGGCGTGCGCACGGCGTCAATAATATAGGCCTCAGCCATCTGGTCTCTCCCTTGGGTTTATTATTTTCCCAAGTTTACGCGCACGTAAGCGTAAATCCAGCCGTGACGTCGGGTTATGCAGGTCAACTGTTTTTGGGGCTGTTCGGAACGGTCCAGTTTGTATTTCATTAACTATCGGGTAATCGGGAACAAACGGGGAGATCTGCATGGCCGACGACGCGAACGACCTGTCACAGGATGACATCGCCTATTTCGCGAACCGCCCGTCACCCGAATACGACGAAGTGGTATTGCAGGCCGACTATGCCGCGCGCGCCGCAATCAGCTTCTATCGGTTTCGCCAGCTTGGCGGCGGTCGCAATGGCACGACGCCCGAAACCAAAATGAAATTCGGCAAATCGACAGGGCGGGGCATTCATTATGTCTCCGACCATCCGCAGGTCCGCATTTTGAACTTGTCGGTTATCGCATTGCTCATTCTGTTTGAAAGCGCGGCCAATGCGTACTTCTTTGCGCAGCAGAGCGAGTTCGGCATCTCCGGCGGCATCTTCCAGGCTGCGGCGGTCTCGCTCGCCAATGTCGCCACCAGCTATTTCATCATCGGTTTCTGGGGCCTGCGCCATGCCTCGATCGGACTGGATCCAAACAAGAAATTCTGGGAGTTCGACGCCCGCAATGTGACCAAATGGTTTGGCGTGCTGGCTGTGGCACTTGGCATCGTCATTGTGCTGCTGGTGAATCTGTCAGCTGCGCACTATCGCAATCTGCTCGATCTCAAGGCCACACTTGGAGATACTCCAGGCGCTTTCGATGCCTTCAATCAACATACGTCTACGTTCCCACGGTTCTTCATAGATTCAGATATTTGCCAATCCATCCTGCAATCGCCCATGGGCGAGTCCATAGGCAGCGCCGCCACGAATGCCATGTGTCGGCCGTTTGCTTTGCATTCCCTGGATGCCATGGTCCTGTTTGCCCTTGGCCTTGCCATATCGGCCATCGCTGCCTTTGAGGGGCGCAAGGCGGATGCATCCTTCCCCGGTTTCAGCGATGCTGCCCGTGGCATCGAGCGCTCTCGAAGAGACCTTCAGGATGCGCTGGACGACTACTATGAAAGCTATGAAGACGCGCTCGAGGATGCCGAGAAGGATTTTGGCAAGCTCAGCCCGAAGCAGAAGGTGGGGCTCCGTAGAGCGATGGATGCGCGGGTGTCGCCCTTCCGCCGCCTGCTTGAGACAGACCCTGACATCATGCGTGATGAATTCGACGTGCCGGAAGAGGTTGTCGAGCATATTTCCGGCAAGAAACCAAAAATCATGCCGCGCGCGGAGAATGACGCATGAGCCGCAGGCGCAGACAACGCCAGCGCCGGATGGCCTATATCAATTTCGCGATAATCGCCCTGCTGATCGCCGGCGGCGTGGCGGCGTTCCAGTTCCTCAAGCCCGTCCCCTATGACGAGCAAACGCTCTGTCTGCTGAGCGACGAGTTGCCGCCGCACACCGCCATTATTCTCGACAAGACGGATGAGTATGACGAAAGCCAGGCCGATCTCATTGCCGACCTGATCCGCCGCTCGCGCGACCGGCTCGAAGTGGGCGAGCGCCTGTCCATGTTCGAACTTGACGCCGAAGGCCAGTTCGATCCACGCGGCGAATTCTCGCTGTGCAATCCGGGCCGGGGCGGGCAGGTGAACCCGCTCTTCCGTAATCCCCGGATGATCGAGGAGCGCTACGCGACCCTTTTCGAAACACCGATGGATGCGGTGATCGATGATCTCGTCGTACCAAAGGAAGCCCCCTCCAGCCCGATCCTCGAAGCAATGGCACGGCTCGGCCAGACGGAGAACTTCTCACCCGACGCGCCCGCCCGCCGGATCGTCATCGTGTCCGATATGCTCCAGAATTCCGATCTGTTCTCAGCCTATGGCGGCGGAGGCACGCTTCCCGCCAACATGCCGCGCGCGCGTGATGTGGCTGAGGCGGTCGAGCGCCGCTATGGGCGGTCCCTATCCGGCGTAGACTTGGAGATTCGGTTGATTCCGCGCGGACGCTATACCGACATGCAACGCGGCGCGTTGAAGGAATACTGGAACGAGGTCTTTTCCGAATTGGGCCTGCAGGCCGACTGGCGAGACCTGTAGCGCCCACGGCCATTCTTCCCTGCATTTTGTCCGCACGCCCGCTTGTGGCATAATGCGGGAAAAGGATGCATCCATGGGAGGATTGCCAACAACCCGGACCGACGAGCCTCGTCTCGTTCAGCACGCTGTTTTGCTCAGCCTGTTGCTCGGCCTCTTGTTGTTTCTTGCACCGCCAGCCTGGTCGAATACCAATGATCAGCAAATCATCCCGTTCGAGATGGATTCCCAAGACCGGTTGATGGCCGAAATCTCATTTGAAAACGGGTCAACCGCTACGGCGCTTATCGATACGGCCGCCACTTTGCCGATGATTGGCGGGGCCACAGCGCGCTCGGCCAATGTCGGGGTGATCGAGGGACAGGAGCAATTTGTCGAGATACTTGGCCTTGGCGGCAAGGAAACGTTCCCCTTGATCGATTTGCCAAGTCTAAGGACAGGCTCGATTGCCCTGAGCCAGGTGCCTGCCGCCCTTGATAGCAAGATCGCCGTCAGCGGCGTGCGCAATGTACTGCCCATCAGTGCACTGACGGGCAACGTCGTGGATTTCGATTTCGACCAGGGACATGTGACGGCCTATGATCGGCGCCCGGCCGGGCGAATGCGAGAAGTCCTCTGCAAACGGCCCCTCGTTGTTCGCAACGGACTCTATTTCGTGCAGGTTACGATCAATGGCCGGCGGGGGCTCGCCCTCATAGATACAGGTTCGACCATTACTTACATGAATTCGAAATTTGCGAGCCATGCCGGTACCAAAGTCAATGAGGATGAAACCAAGCGCCTGCTTGGGATAACCGGCGACGACTACAATATGCACGTTGCCCACGTTTCCCGTTTTGAACTGGATGACGTCGACATGACGGGGTTCAACATGATCGTATCAGACCCCGCCCTGTTCGAACATCTGGGCATGGCTGACGAACCGGTCATGATCCTTGGTATGGACTTTCTGTCACAATTCCGTGTACAGATAGATCGCGAGAATAATCTGCTCTATTTGCGAATTCGTCATAGCACAGCCAAGAAATGCCTGGTCTGCATGGAAGTGCAGTCCTATCGCAGGCGGTAATGTACCCCTAGCCGAACGCACCATAGGCATGCGTCACCGACAGGCTGATCCCGTGCAGAATCCGGTCGATGTCATCCAGCGGCGCAATGATATCCTTGTGAATGCGATCATACCCGTAGCCAGCTTGGCTCTTGGTATCATTTCCGGCCTCGGTCAGGGCTTTCAGCGGCGTATCCTGATCGCGGGAGTGCGGGAAGATCTCACGCAGCAATTCCACCGCTTCCTTGATCCGCAATTCCGCAACCATTTCGACCAGGTCGCGGCTGCTCGCATCATGACGCTCCGACAGGCGGGGCAGGCCGCCGACAATGGAGAAGGCTTTCATGATCAGCGCTTGGCGCACGGCATGCAGAACGTGCAGGTCCAATCTGCCCTCATGGCGTTCTTCCAGTGAAGGAGAGGTCTTGAGTTGGGCCAGAAGACGGTCAAACTTTCCAAGGTCCACGGACAAATAGTTCGCGATCTGGTTCATCGAAACGGACGTCTCATTATTGCGCAGCGCGTAATAAACCCCGCGATAGGCATTCGCCTTGTCAGGGTCGGCCAGTTTCGAGTGTGCCACCCAGACGCCCGGATCATAAACGCGGGCATAGGCGCGTAGCGCGGGCAGGCTGGTCAAAAGCCGCGCGCGGGTCGCCAGCAGGATCAGGCCCTTCATGCGTGGGCTGTCATCAATCAGGTCAACCAGCCGCTCCATTTCGCGCTGCAGGGATGAGCCGATGCCAGCGGCCACATTCACTGGCATGCTGAGCTGTTGCAGCGTCGCATTGTGAGAGATCGCCCGCAGGGAGCGCGGGCCGACTGGTCCAGCGGCGCGGCGTTTCGGTCGCGAGCCCGCCTTTACCGTCAAGCCGCTGGAAAAGGCGCCCAGCAATCGACCATAGTCTGCATTGTCGAACAGGCGTTCCTGCCAGGCTCGCAGCGACCGGTAGAAATCCCAGACAAGGTCCGTGCGCGTATAGAATGGATCCTTGGTGCGGTCGGCCGGGTCAGACAGCGTGTGGCTGCACCAGGCGGCCATCGTCGTTTCGGCCAGCGCCGGGTTGGCGAAGTGAAGGAAGCCATCACCGCCCTGAAAACTGACCTCATGACGGAGCTGCAGGCCCCGTGCGCGGGCACCGCCACGGGTCCATGGTGTCAGCAGATGATCAAAGCGCTGCTCGAACGTACCCGGCCATGCGCCGCGGCCCATGCTTTCGCCATGCGTGTTGAAAATCAGGAGGTCGACATTTACGCCCTTGGCGGCCAGCGCCCGGGCGATCAGGTTGTGGATGCGCTCGATGGCCATGTCGGCGGCGACTTGTCCGATGAACCGTCCGGCATCGGAGAAACCCAACTGGATCGAAAGATAGCCGCGCTGTTGCACATAGGCGAGGAATTCCGGCTCTTCCAGCAAGCGCTCGATGAAGCGGCCGCCGGTCTCCAGCGCTTCCGGCGTTTCGAATAGCGGAGAGATATCGAGCTTGTCATCGACACCATATTGCCGCGCAAGGTACAGCGCGCCCATCACGGTGGCCGGATTCTCACTCTCGGCGATCAGGAAGCGGATGACCGAGCCGGAATCGATATGTTTCAGGATCTGTGCGCACATCATGAACTGACGTCGCGCCGTGGATTGTTCCAGGAACAGGTCGGCAAAGTTCACCTGAACCGGTTTGGACTTGCGGGCCTTTTGCGCCAGTTCAGCCAGGGCAAGACGACCAAGTTCCCGGTCTTCAGTCTGCAGGCCCAGATCGCGGTTGATCACCGTGCGCACCTGCGCTGCGTTCACCCGCAAGTGAATGCGCGCCGTGCCCAACTGCAGCGCTTCGACCTGCGCCCTGACCGCCATCAGGTCCGCAGCAAGGCTGTCTTCGGCTTCGGGAATGACGCTGTCCAGCACGTCGAGGATTTCAGACGCGTCCAGCACGTTTCGCTTGGAATGCTCGGTCAGCGCATTTGCCGCCGGCACCAGATTGTCCGGATCGGTCAGATCCGCCGCGAACAAGGCCGCATGGCGTGCGGTGTCTTCCGACGCGGTCTTCAGGCGCTGGGTCAGCTTGGCGATGGGGCCGATCTTCTGGCTGCCGCTGATGGATTCCAGCTGCGTTGCATAGCGATCGAGCTGGACCGCCTTTTCCGTCAGACGGAAGGTCAGCGATTGGGACCAGTGGATATCGGCGCGGCCATCAAGGTCATACCCGACCCAGCAGGCGAGCGTCGGAACGAAGATTTTCAGCGACCGCCATTCATCCGGGAAGGCCTTGCGTGAAAACGAAATCAGCACGGTTGCATAGGCCAGCTGCGCATTCGCCGCGTGAGCAATCGCGCCCTGCACTTCGTCATGCTCGCCCTGAAGGCTGATCTGCTGGTTCCATGCACGGGAATCGGCGCGGATCTGGCGCATCAGCATGTTGCGGCTGGTCTTTGTTGCGCTCACCACATGGTCGGCCAGCGCCGTGCGCAGATCTTTCGACAGGGCAAAGGTCGGGTGGCCAGTGAACACGATGCCGCCGGTCGCCTGTTCGACGCGCGCCTTGAATACGTCAAATCCTTGGGCGGCCAGTGTCTCCAATTCGTCGGTGAGGCTCGCCCAGGCATTCTTCGCCTTGCCGCCTGCATGCTGGGTGCGAAAGCGGTCCGCGCGCTCTTCAATCAGGTCCAGATGCACCTCGTCGGCCAGCTTCGACAGATCGGCCAGCTTGGCCTTTCCGGTTTCGAGGTCTCGGAACAGGGTCTGCGCCAGCGCGAAGACCGAATTGGTCAGAGGATCGATTTCAATCCGGGCGGCCTGTGTCCGCAGGAAGGATTGGGCGGTTTCGAGAGTCGTGGGGGATGTTGTCGTTGTCATGCCGCCAAAAAGACGGAAATTGACGTAAAGTCAAAGCCCTGCTGACGGCGACTGGAAATAAATCTGCGGATCGTCTCGCCGGACGCCTATCTGCGCCCGAAAAAGCGGATGACGCCGATCAGTCCCGCAATTGCCGAACCAAGCCCGCCGAGCAACACAAACAGGGGATTGGCCTGGTCCGCGAAGGCGATGGCGCGATTGATTCCGGAGACCTGTACGGTCACCGTGTCCCGGAAAGTGCGCAGCGGCACGACGGCGTCCTCGTCAATGGCATATATCTCGAAGACGAGGTCGTGGCTGCCGGCCGTTAACGGCAGCACCGACCAGCGCCAAACATTTTCGGTCAGCGGGGACAATGCCTGAACTTCCGGCGACATGGACACGATCTCGAAATTCGCGCCGCTGAGACGCGCTTCAACACGATCCGACACCAGCGCTTCGCCTTCAATCACATTGCCGCGGCCGGGCAGTGCGTCGACCGCGGTGTCATCGCCGGTGGAGTCGATGGCCAGCGTCACATCAAAAGCGCGCTTGTATTCGGCAGAACTTGGTGTTTCGTGCGCCACCGGCACGCTTTTCAGCGTTTCGACAAAGGATTCATTGGCCTGAGGCATCACATTCGCCGACCGGCTGGTCATTGGGGGCGCATCAAAGCCCGGCGAGGAGCCGACAGATTCCGGGAACACATCGCCACCCGGCAGATCCGCACCCAGACTGCGCGTGGGTCCTGCAGCAGGGGCGTCTCCCGGCGCTTCCATCATCATCTCTTCGCTTCGGAGGGGCTCCAGCTCAGCCAGTTCCTCTTCCAGCGCGGGCGGCATGGCCGTCTCTGCATAAGCCTCTTCGAAGGCCTCCTCGGTCGCCATCTCCTGAGGTGTGGCCGTTTCGACCATCTCGTCGCGTGGCGCATAGGTGTCCATCAGGACAGACCCGGCATAGCCCGCGGCCACGAGGCCACAGAGCAGAAGGATAATGGACAGCAGTCTCAGCATGGCGGTTCGCGCTCCGTCAGTTTTCCCCACAGCGTGGTTAATCCCTAGCAGAGCTTTATGACAGGGGGAAACGTTTACGGCTGCTTTCATAAAAGGCGACCGCGGCTGCGTTGGAGACGTTCAGGCTCTCCATTGCCGGGGCAATCGGGATGCGTGCGAGTTCGGCGCAAGCCTTGGCCACAGCGGGTCGAATGCCCGGGCCCTCGGCGCCAAGGACAATGGCGAGTTTCTGTGCCCCTTCGACCGCATCCGCGATCAGGCGTTTGCCTTCGCCAGCAAGGCCCACCGTATGGTATCCGGCCTCTCCCAGCTGCTCCAGCGCCCGAGCAATGTTGACCACGCGCGCCTCGCGAACGGTTTCGATCGCCCCCACAGCGGCCTTTGCCGCGACACCGGTCACATTCGGTGCATTGCGCGTTTGCAAGACCAGCCCGCCAAAGCCAAAGGCGGCCGCCGAGCGATAGACTGCGCCCAGATTGTGAGGGTCGGATACCTGATCCAGCACGGCAATATGGCTGATCCCGGCATCGATCAGGTCTTCAAGGGCGCCCGCTTCCAGCGGATCAACCTTCACGGCGATGCCCTGATGGACCGCGCCCTCGGGCAGGCGGGCATCAATGTCGCGCGCCGTCACCAGAACTGGCGCAATGGGTCCGGTGGCAGGCAGGCGCTGGGCGGCGTTTTCGGTGGCCAGCAATTCGTGACATTTGCGCGCGGGATTGGCCAGGGCAGCGACCACCGCATGCGTGCCCCAGATCCAGAGCGGACCGCCATCTGCGCCGCTGCCATCGCGCCCGGCGCCGGCGCGGCGCGGCGGTCGGGCAGGGCCGCGGCGTGGATTATCTGCGCCAGCGTGTGCTTTTCGCGGTTTAGAATGGTTGCGCGCCATTTCGGGTTTCCTTATAAGGCCGCTTCCGGTGTGGATCGGCGGTGCTTCGGCGCCTATGTGAAGCGCTGCTGCGACGGCGTCAAACGGCGTGTGGTCGCGGGTCCCGTGGAGGGGTGGCCGAGTGGTTAAAGGCAGCAGACTGTAAATCTGCCCGCATAGCGTACACAGGTTCGAATCCTGTCCCCTCCACCACCCGCACCAGATGGTGTAAGGTGTCTTCGCGAGGCCCTGACTGGGCGGGTATAGCATAATGGTAATGCACCAGCCTTCCAAGCTGTGTATGTCGGTTCGATTCCGTCTACCCGCTCCAGACAATGTTCCCATAGTATACAGCGCACTAGCGCATTTTCAGGCAAGCGATTTAGCGCGTCAGGCCACGCTGCCCGGGTGCTGGCAAAAGGGCTGCGCCAAGCGCCGCTTTTCCTGGGTTTTCCTATCCCGTTGACCGGGCGCGCCAAGGCGCAGTTGCGCGTTCAAATACGACAGTTTTACCGTTGACGGCTCGCGGATCAGCCTATACATCGGCGCCTTCCTACCCCGTGCCCAGATGGCGGAATTGGTAGACGCGCTACGTTCAGGTCGTAGTTCTCGCAAGGGAGTGGAGGTTCGAGTCCTCTTCTGGGCACCAGGTATTTCGGTTGGCCGTCCTGTGGGGCGGCCTTTTTTGTGGGGTCAGGGGGCGGCGGTCAGGTCGCGATAGGTCCCGGGGGTCTGGCCCGCCCAGCGCTTGAAGGCGCGGGTGAAGGCGCTCTGTTCGGAAAACCCTGTCAGGAAAGCCACTTCCGCAATGGAATAGCGCGTGTCGGCGAGAAAGCGCTCGGCCGTCTCGCGCCGCGCCTGGTCCACCAGGGCCTGGAAGGTCAGCCCCTGGTCCGACAGCCGGCGCTGCAGCGTCCGGGCACTCATGCCGAGATCCGAGGCAACTTGCGCCAGCGACGGAATGCCATCGGTCAGCACATCGGCAATCTGCAGCACGACCTGCCGGTCCAGCTGGCGATCCCCGGACTCGGCCGGCAGCATTCCCTCGGCCTGGGCGCTCAGGAATTTCCAGATGCTTTCGTCGCCGACCAGGTTCGGCTTGTCGAGCCGCTCGGCCGGGATGATCAGTGCGTCAATGTCTGCCCCGAAAGTGATCGGACAGCGAAAGTGTGCCTCCAGTAGCTCCCGCGAGCCGGCCGGTTCCGGGTGGCAGAACTGTACCGCGCCCGGTTTCGAATTCGGGCCGGTCGCCTCCCGGCACAGCGTGACATAGGTGGCCAGCGCGCCCTCGCTCGACAGGTCCAGGCCGAGGCGCGGCGTGTCCGGCCGCCGGTGCGTCCACCAGAATGTGTCGCCCTTGTCATACAGTTTGAACGTCGAGGCCGTATTGTAGGCGCGCGCATGGCGGTCCATCCGCAGGAAGGACTGGCGCAGCGTCGGTGCCGATTTCCAGGCCAGGCCCACAGCGCCGAAATCGGAGCAGGTGGCCGACATGCTGACGCCGAGCAGGAAGCGGATATCCGGTGTCTCGGTCTCGGCGATGGTTTCCAGCAAGCTGTAATAATTGGCGGCGTGGATCATGGCGGGCGGCGGGCCGGCCGATGGCGACGGGTCGAGTCCGGCCACACGGCACAACATGTCCCGATCCACCCGGTCGCTGAGCCGCTCAATGATCCTCAATACGAAGACGGTTGAAACTGTTGCCATCTCCCGCGCGCTCCCCGCTTTGGCCTTCCCGCCAAGGGCGCGATCCCCATCGCACCTCACGCTTTCACATTGCGCCAAAGGGATTGTCGCGTCCAGTCAACAGGATGTCGCGACCGGTCAATACGCTCATCGTCGCCCCTCATACGATGAGTACAGATCAGCTCAGGGTGACGCTCCAGACCGGGAGTATCTCCCCGCCGGGCTGGCAAACTGGACCACCAGACCCAACAGCCGCGAGGAAAAAAGACCAATGTTGAATTCACCCAGTACGCCACAAGCGCTTCTCAAGTTCATCGCGACGGCTACGGCTGTCATTGCCCTGATCGGCGTTGCAGCCGAAGCTGAGAGCCAAGGCGCCCGCCCGGCGTCGGCCAAGATGCCGCCGGTCAATGATGGCTTGCCCATGCCAGGATTTGTGGTGACCACGGATGGTACGGCCATCGTTGTCACCGATCCGCAAAATGATTTCCTGTCTCCTGACGGCGTCACTTGGGGCGTGGTCGGGCAAAGCATCACAGAGAACGGCACCGTCGAAAATATCGGCGATCTGTTCGCGGTTGCCGAGCAAACCGGCATGCCCGTATTTGTCTCTCCGCATTACTATTATGAGCACGATCATGAGTGGCTCTTCGAGGGCACGCTCGAGACCTTGATGCAACGACGGCATGTTCGACCGTCCATCCGCCTTGAACCTTGAAGGATTCGAAGGGTCTGGTGCTGACTGGCTGGACCAGTACAAGCCCTATATCGAGAATGGCGAGACGGTGGTGACCAGCCCGCACAAAGTCTATGGCCCGGATAGCAATGACCTTGCGCTCCAGCTGCGTAAAGCCGGCATCAACAAGGTCATTCTTGCAGGAATGTCATCAAATCTGTGCACGGAGTCCCACATGCGCAGCCTGATCGAATCAGGTTTCGAGGTCATGGTTGTGACTGATGCAACGGCCGGAGCCATCACAGAGCACTACAACGGCTATGACGCATCCCTCACCAATTTTCGAATGATTGCCAGTGCCGTTGATAACACCGCCAACACGGTGAAGGCGATCAGATCCGCCTACAAGAAATAAGCTTCGGAGCCATCTTTCCTGCGCCCTCTCCCCGGATGGCTCCCTTGGCGCCCAGTTGAACTCACCCACCCACACCCATCAGCTGGGCGCCCTCTTGTTTCGTCGGCGGATATTTGCGGGCCTCCCGCCGCCCGAAAATGCGTACTCCTGCGCGCAGCCCCTGAACGATCGGCCTGTTCCGCCAGATGACTGGCATTCACCCCTCAAGGATATCTGACATGACCAAGAAACTTTATCTCACCGGTATGGCCATCGCGATTGCGATGTCGGCCTCAATGCCCGCTTTTGCAGAAGACGAATACAATGTGTCGAACGGCGTAACGACAGCGGGCGTTCCCCTGGGCCTGCACGGCGTCGACGCAGTCGCCCTGACCACCTATAACGCAGTCGCCGAAGGCGACGCCGCGCATACGGTTGTTGAAGATGGCGTGGCCTACTATTTCGCGTCTGCGGAATCGGCTCGCAAATTCAAGACTGATCCGGTGCGCTTTGCCCCGCAATATGGTGGCTTCTGCGCTTATGCTGTCGCCCTTGGCAAGAAGTTCGACGGTGATCCTCACTATGCAGACATTGTCGATGGCAAGCTCTACCTGTTCGTGAACGCAGACGTCTTTGAAAAATACAAGAAAGATAAGGTGAAGATTCTCAAACGCGCTGAAAAGACCTGGCCATCCATCCAGCACAAGGCTGTTGGTGATCTCTGATCCTTTCATTGGCGGCCGGGCGGTGCGTCCGGCCGCATTCTTCCCTTCAGATATTGCAGGAGCCCCATATGCGCCCCCCTTTACCTCCTTTCACAGTGCAAACGGCTATCGAGAAAGTTCGCCTCGCCGAAGATGCGTGGAACGGGCAGGATCCCGAGAAAGTGTCGCTGGCCTATACCGAGGATAGTATCTGGCGAAACCGCGACCTCTTCATCAATGGTCGCGCCGAAATCGTCAGTTTCCTGACTGCCAAGTGGCGGCGAGAGATCCAGTATCGATTGATCAAGGAGTTGTTCGCCTTTTCTGACAACCGGATTGCTGTGCGATATGCGTACGAATTTCACGATCGCACCGGTCAATGGTACCGGGCATATGGCAACGAGAATTGGGAGTTCAGCGAGTCTGGCTTGATGCAACGACGGCATGCCAGCATCAACAACCTTCCTATCTCGGCAGGTGAAAGAAAGTTCCGCTGGCTGATGGGCCGTCGTCCTGACGATTATCCCGGCCTCAGCGAGTTGGGGCTGTAGGGTAGGCACCGAAGCCGCCCTAATCCCCGACGATCACCAGTGTCAGGCGGTCTGTGTACTTGCCAGCGGGGGCGTGAGTGGTGTCGGGGCGGATCAGTATGCCCCGCCGGTGTTGCGAGCTGGCAGCACCCTTGACCAGTGCGGTCTCTGCGCTCGGCGCAGGCGCCACCAGCTTGCCATCGATGCGCAAGTCATAGGCGATTCCCGTGGGCGTGAACTCGTGACGCAGCTCTCCGCCATTCTGTGACAGAAGATAGATGGGGTAGAGCGTGTTGGCGTCCACAGCGAAATCGACCGATTTTTTCAGACCTTCCTCATGGGACCAAAATCGAGCGGCCAGTGCATGTCTAGTGCATTGTCTGAACTCTGCTTCAATCGTTTGTATTGTGAGTATCTATGTTTCCAAGCATGTTCAGCGCGCTGATGAGAGCGTCCCATTGCGCTGCCCCAAGCTTTGCCTTGAGCGCCGTTTGGGCATCATTCCATCGGGTGACGATGTCGGTCAGCAAGGCACGTCCCTGATCGGTCAGGCGGACATGGCGCGCGCGCAGGCCCTCTGGCGTGAAGGTTTCGACCTGGCCTGTACGTTCAAGCGCCGCGATGTTTCTGACCATGGTTGTGCGCTCGGTGCGCATGCGCGCTGCGAAATCGGCGACGGAGGTATCTTGCAGATAGTAGAGCTGCATCAAAAGAGAGGCCTGTCCGGGAGCGATGCCGGCTCCGTCCAGATAGGCACCGTAATGACGGGCAAGCGCGCGATTTGCGGCGCGTGCCGCCTCAGCCATGCACACGTGAGGGCTGTGGCGGAGGTCTTCCAACAGCGGGATCTTGTCTGTCTTGTCCGTCAGCATGACGCGTGTCCTGCACTGATTTTCTAGGTCGTCGACGATTGGGGGATTTACCGCGACGCCATTAAGTGTGCATATACACATAACTTGAATGAGAAGACCAGAGGTCAAGAAGGAGGCGCGACATGGCGCATTTGGACAAAAGCGTCGCGATTGTGGGGGCAGGCGACTATATTGGCTCGGCCACTGCGAAAAAATTCGCGTCTGAGGGGTATTTGGTCGTGGCAGGCCGGCGCAATGGCGACAAGCTTGAGCCTCTGGTCGCCGAGATAGAGGCGGCCGGTGGCAGGATCTCAGCCCGATCTCTGGATGCGCGCGAACCAGAAGATGTCACCGCTTTCCTTGCCGAAGCGGACGCGTTGGCACCGCTCGCCCTTACCATTTTCAATGTGGGGGCCAATGTGAATTTTCCCATACTTGAGACGACGGATCGCGTGTTCCGCAAGGTCTGGGAGATGGCCTGCTTCGCCGGCTTCGTGACGGGGCGCGAATCTGCGCGGCTGATGCTTGAGCATGGGGAGGGCAAGATCTTCTTTACCGGTGCAACCGCAGGGCGACGCGGGGGGAATGGCTACGCCGCCTTTGCCGCGGCCAAGTTCGGATTGCGCGCCGTTGCCGAATCCATGGCGCGCGAACTTTGGCCCCGGCATATCCACGTGGCCCATCTCATCATTGACGCTGGCGTCGATACCGAATGGGTGCGCGAACGGATCAGGCAGGCAGGTGGGCCGGACAACCCGCCGGGCCTGATGCCACCCGAAGCCATCGCGGATGCCTATTGGCAATTGTTCCAACAACCGGAAACAGCCTGGACCTTCGAACAGGAAATCCGTCCCTATGGGGAGACATGGTGATGCGTGATGTGAGCGTTGAATTCCATTTCGATTTCGGCAGCCCGAATGCTTATCTCAGCCACAAGGTGATTCCGGACGTGGAGGCGCGCACCGGAGTGAGCTTCACCTATGTGCCGGTT
>CERN01017074.1_pt1 | contig 17997 bp, 16 predicted proteins | sample 530761 | NCBI WGS metagenome assembly CERN01 (sample SAMEA2620947, study PRJEB7988) | marine metagenome | isolation source: saline water (ENVO:00002010), including | reverse complement strand
ATGGTGTCGGATGGTATGTGGACTGGTGTAATGAATTTGCAGGTAAAACTTTAAAAGATGCGAAGAAATATATACAAGCTAATTTTATGGAAGAAGATTCTATTGGAGAAGATGAAGCCATCTCCCAATAAGAAACTAATACAAAAACTGCAACAAAAAATTGATGACTATGACAATGACTCAAGCACTATTAAGTAGCTTTCTTTTAATCCTATGCTCTTACATCCTACTTTGGTTATGGATGGAGCATAGGGCAGAAAAGAGAAGAAAAGAATTTGAACAACGAGTAAATAACTTTAAAATTAATAAAGATGGCAAACTATAAAGACCATAAGAAAATATCTGTACAGATATTAAAGAATGTATCACATTGGATGGAAACATCCAAGATGGACTACCAACTGGTAGATTTAGAATCAGTATTGGAGGAAGCGTTTCGACATTATGAAGCGTATGTAGAACTCAAAGCTGACAACCCAAATTACAAACCTGATTTTGAAAGAAAAAGCTATAAGTAATATGAAGAAAACTGATGAACTAATTAAGGAAGTAGGAAGAGAAGTAGTTATGTTACTACTGGAAAAGAACAAAGCGTATGGAGATACTGCTAACAATCCTCCAAACATATTCTCTAAACTCTCTCCAAAAGAGGGCATACTTGCACGAATAGATGACAAGTTAAGTAGAATCAAGCAAGTGGGGATCAACGATAAAACTGAAGATACCCTTCTTGATTTGATTGGATACCTTATTTTATACAAGGTTCAGTGTAAGAAAGAAGAGAAATAATATGAACAAAGTTTGCAAAAGTTATAGAAATAACTTAAATTAGCAACTCAAAACAGAACACGAAATGAAGAAAGAAATCTTTGATAAATATGCTTATGCTATTGCAAAGCAATTTCATTTGACTTTAGATCAAATGATGGAGAAAACGAGAAGAAGGGACTGCGTTGATGCACGACAAATGCTTTACTATTTATGTATGGAAAGACCTATTAGAATATCTTATATTCAAAGGTTTATGGAGGATTATGGACACTCTGTGTCTCACTCTACCATCATACATGGATACAAGAAAGCAAAAGAAATGATTGACAAAGACAATGACTTCAAGGATATAGCGAATGAAATTTCCTACCTATAGTTTAGAAGATATATACCAAGAAGGTATGGAGGATTTTGGTGCTGGTCATCCAAAAAGTTTTGGTGGCAAACAAGGTATTATAAAACTCGGCATACTATTATATAAGTACCCTTCAGGAGCAATCGAAATCCTAAATACCACGAAGGGTGGAGACTACTTTCAAGAACTAACCAGTGAAGAGTATCAACACTTTTACGATCACGGATGGAAGAAAGGTGTTCTCCTCACTTCTCTTGGTAACTATGAAAGGAAAATAAAAATCATTGAAGGAAGAATACAAAGTGAGATGAATAGTAGAAAGAATGATAAGTACATCAAGCGACTAAAGAACTCACGAGAAAAGATAATCCAAAAGTATTCACAAAGAAAACAACAACTATTAAACTTAAATTAAATTTATTATGGAGAAAAACATTTTCAAAAATCTTTCATCAATAGATGTAAAGAGTATGGTAGAGAAGAAAGGTCAACACGACTATCTCTCTTGGGCAAGTGCTTGGCATTTAGTTAAAACAACTTACCCTGATGCACAAAGAAAAGTATATGAGTCTATGGAAACTGGACTAAACTTTTTCACTGATGGTAGAACTGCTTATGTAAAAGTGGGTGTGACTATTGGAGGTGTTGAGCATATTGATTACTTACCAGTAATGGACTTTAGAAATAGGTCTATTGCTATGGATAAGATTACATCTATGGACATCAATACTGCAATCCAAAGATCAACTGCTAAAGCTATTGCTATGCACGGATTAGGGTTAAGCTTGTGGATTGGAGAAGACATTGTTAAGACTGCTACTACAGAAGAAAAGCCAAAGTCAAAACCTAAAACAATAACAACATTTGATTTAGATATTGGTGATGCTAACTGGAAGAAAGTATTAACTTATGTAGCACAGAACAAGCATTTAGGTCTTCCAAAGATTGTAAAGAATCTTGAGCAAAAGTACAAGATCAAAGCTTCTGTTAAGAAAGAACTTTCAAAGCATGTGTAATGAAAGAGCATTTAGCAAAACTACAACTTGATGAACACTATTATGGAGAGTATGGAAGGCAATGGCTTTCCAACTCTGACATAATAACTCTACTCAATGATCCTAAAGGATTTCGATTACCGAAAGAACCTACTAAAGCTATGCTACTTGGTAGATACTTTCATACTGCAATGCTGGAACCTGATAAGGTAAATAGTGTAGAATTTAAAAGTGTAGATGCAAGTAGTAGAAACACAAAGAAGTACAAGGATGCACTCAACGAAAATGGCAGAATGTTAATGATGTTAGCAAAAGAGAAAGAAGAAACTGATTGTGCCATAAACACAATGAAAGGTAATCTTGATTTCTGTGATGCTATCTATGATGTGAACAATGCTTTCGAGGTTCCAGCTATTACAACAATAATGGGTGTTCAATGGAAGGGCAAAGCAGATATTGTTACACCTGATATGTTGATAGATTTAAAAACTACATCCAACATAAAAGACTTTAAATACTCTGCTCGTAAGTACAACTACGATAGTCAAGCTTACATATACCAGCAACTATTTGACAAACCTTTAATTTTCTATGTAGTAGACAAGATAACTTTACAACTGGGTATATTCAATCCAACAGTAGACTTCCTTGAAAGAGGTAAGTATAAAGTGGAGAAAGCAGTAGAAGTATATAATGATTTTTTTGCTGAAGGTTCAGTAAAAAGTATAGAGGATTTTGTAATTAAAGAAGAATTATAATGGAGAATATAGTGGTCATTTGGCCTTCATAGATAAAGCTTTCAGTAGGATCGTTCCGAACTGCTGATGGACTTTTAATTATTATCGGAACACAACTTTATATATTATGGCAGACAAAATTTATGTCGGAAATGGTAAGTCCAAGTTTGATGGACAACAAGTAGCAGTAAGCTTATGTTTAACTGATCTTCCAAAGGAACACATCTTTGAGTACGATGGGAAAAAGTACATCAAGTTAGTGGTTCAACAAAGAAGAGAAGCTGATGACTATGGTCGTACGCACTATGTTGCAGTGGATACTTGGAAACCTGAAGAAACGGATACTCCTACTCCAAAGAAAGAGGAAGAGATATTACCTTTCTAAACAACCAGTTAAATGAAGAGGGACTTCGTGTCCCTTTTCTTTTCTCTTGTCAATGTCAAGATGTCAAACTCAACTAATCAATATACAAGCATTAATAAATTAAGTATCTAATAATTTTTATATATGATATTTTATTATTAATTTCGACATTTCGACAGGATTAATATATAAACAACTAATAATCAGTAAGTTAAATAAAATAATTTTAACATAATTTCAACAGAACAATGTCAGAAATCACCATTTTTAAGGATATTAAGGATACTTCTCAGCCATTTTACAGAGATGTTGTGGTGATCCTTAACAGAATAAGAGAAGGTTCAAGTAAAGATTTGGTAAAGAAAATCAGGTCTGAAAAAGATAAAACACAACGAAATAGATTGAAGCAATCACTACCAGCAGTGTGCTTTAGTGGTAAGTTTACAAAGAGAAACGACAGTTCTTTAGTGGAGCATAGTGGTATTATATGCCTTGACTTTGATGGGTATAAAACCAACAAGGATATGCTACAAGAGAAAGAGAGATTGTCAAAAGACAAGAGTGTCTTTTCTGTTTTTATATCACCAAGTGGTAATGGTTTGAAGGTATTGGTTAAGATACCAAAAGATGCTGACAACCATAAAAACTATTTCAACTCTCTTGAAAAACATTTTGATAGTGAATACTTTGATAAGACATCTAAAAACATTTCAAGGGTGTGCTATGAAAGTTATGACCCTCTGATTCACATCAACGAACTATCAAGTTTGTGGGAGAAGATAGAGGAAACAGAATACCAAGAGGTTATTAAGTACAGAGATAGACCTACCATACCCATTACTAATGAGAATAAGATTGTAGATATACTAATGAAGTGGTGGGACAAAAAGTATGGATTGAAAGAAGGAGAAAGAAACAATAATATATATGTATTGGCATCCGCCTTCAATGACTTTGGAGTAAACCAAACTCTTGCAGAGTATGTGATGTCAAACTTTGCAACCAAAGACTTTCCTGACTACGAGATCAAAAGAACTATTGAGTCAGCCTACGCACAGAAGCAGAACTTTGGAACCAAGTATTACGAGGATGAGGATAAGGTAAACCAAATCAAAAATAAATTTAGAAGAGGTGTATCTAAAAAAGAAATCAAGTATCAACTGGAGGAGGAGAAGTTTGATGTAGACAATGTGGACAGTGTACTTGAAAGGATAGAGGATGAGAATGCTAAACAAAAGTTCTGGACCAAGTCTGACAAGGGTGTAATAAAGATTGTGCACATAGCATTCAAGCAATTCTTGGAAGAGAATGGTTTCTACAAGTTTAACCCTCAAGGTAGTAAGAATTATGTCTTTGTAAGGGTTACTAACAACCTCATCGACCACACATCAGAGAAAGAGATTAAAGATTTTATATTGAACTACCTTCTTTCTGATGATGACATCAGTATATACAATTACTTTGCTGAGCACACAAGGTACTTTAGAGAAGAGTTCCTTACTCTACTTTCATCTATTGATGTTTTCTTTATTGAAGATACTTCAAGCACATCTTATTTATACTACAGAAATTGTGCAGTTAAGATTACCAGTAATGAAGTCAAGCCTATAGACTACATAGATCTTGGAGGTTATGTTTGGAAAGACCATGTTATAGATAGAGACTTTACAATATGTGAGGTAAACAATTGTGATTTCAGAGTGTTCGTTCAGAACATTGCTGGTGGAACTAAAGAGAGAATAAACTCTATGTATTCTACCATAGGATATATGATGCACGGATTTAAGAACTTATCATACTGTCCTGCTGTCATCTTAAATGATGAGGTTATATCGGACAATCCTGAAGGAGGAACTGGTAAGGGTTTGTTTATGAAAGGTCTATCACAAATGAAAAAGTTAGTAGTAATAGATGGTAAGTCATTCAACTTTGAAAGGTCGTTTGCTTACCAGTTGGTATCAGCCGATACACAACTACTATGCTTTGATGATGTAAAAAAGTATTTCGACTTTGAGAGATTGTTCTCTGTGGTGACAGAAGGACTAACGCTTGAAAAGAAAAACAAGGATGCTATCAAGATACCATTTAGCAAATCTCCAAAGATTGCTATCACTACTAACTACGCTATTCGTGGTAAGGGTAGTTCATTCGAGAGAAGAAAGTGGGAGTTGGAACTTGCTCAACATTACACCAAAGAGTTTACCCCATTGGTAGAGTTCGGTAAACATTTCTTTGGAGAGTGGGATGACAGTGAGTGGTGTCAGTTTGATAACTTTATGATTAGTTGTCTTCAGATGTATTTAGAAAATGGATTACTGAAAAGTACATTTGTAAATCTTGAACTTCGTAGACTATCCGCTGAAACATCTCACGAGTTTGTTGAGTGGTGTGGACTACTGGATGGTAGTTACAACTCAAGTTTAAGAGAGGGAGCAAGGATTATGAAGCAAAGACTTTACCTTGACTTCATTGAAGAGTATCCTGACTATGGACCAAAAGCAAGGATGACTATATCAAGACAAAGATTCTACAAGTGGCTTGATTCATTCTCTATGTATAAGTTCCATCAGAAACCTATAGATGGTAGAGATGAGAATGGAAGATGGATAGAGTTCAAGAAAAAGAATATGCAAACCTCATTGCTATGATAGAGTTTAGAGATTATCAAACAGAGATTATTGGAAAGGGTACGGAAATTATCCGTACTCATAGATTCCTTTACCTTGCAATGGAGGTTCGTACTGGCAAGACACTAACAAGTTTAGGCATCTGTCAGGAACTGAAACCTAAAAAGGTTTTGTTTATCACCAAGAAGAAAGCAATATCAAGTATAGAAAATGATTACAATCTGCTTAATCCAAACTTTGAATTAACTGTAATTAACTACGAATCTCTGCATAAGCTTAGCAGAAAAGGTTGGGATGTAATTATAGCAGATGAGGCTCACGGTATGGGTGCTTTCCCTAAGCCAAGTGGACGTGCCAAAAGATTTAAGGAATTTGTTTTTCATTCTAACCCTTATATCATTTTGCTTAGCGGAACACCCACACCCGAAGCCTACTCACAGATGTACCATCAAGTGTATTCTATACCTAACAATCCATTCAGAGTATTCAAAAACTTCTACCAGTTTGCACATCAATATGTAAGTGTAACCAAGTTAAAGGTTGGAGGTATGTACATCAATGATTACTCAAGAGGTTCTGAAAAGATTATAGAAGCAATGAAACCATATACCATAAGGTTCAGCCAAAAGGATGCTGGATTTGTTGTGGATACACAAGAGCATGTGTTGGAGGTAGAGATGGAAAAGGAGACTTCTAAAATTATCAAGAAACTAAAGAAGGATCTTGTGATTGAAGGAGAGAGTGAGGTTATACTGGCTGATACATCTGTTAAGCTTATGACAAAGGTACACCAGCTATGCAGTGGTACTATTAAGTTTGAGAGTGGTAACTCTATGGTTCTTGATTATAGTAAGGCACATTTCATTAAAGAGAAGTTTGCTGGTAAAAAGATAGGTATATTCTACAAGTTCAAAGAAGAACTAAATGCTATCAAGAATGTCTTTGGAGAAGATATTTGTCAAGACCTGGAATGCTTTAACACAACAGATAAAAACATTGCTCTACAGATTGTTAGTGGTCGTGAAGGTATTAGCTTAAGAGAAGCTGATGCTCTTGTCTACTACAACATAGACTTCAGTGCTACCAGTTACTGGCAGTCGAGAGATAGAATGACAACTAAAGATAGACTAAAAAATGATGTGTACTGGGTTTTTAGTAAGGGCGGTATAGAGAAAGATATATACAAGGCTGTTATTAAGAAGAAGGACTACACGCTAAAACATTTCAAGAGAGATTTATTAACTTTGTAATTATGACTGAACAGCAGATACAAGCCAAGCGTATAAAACAATTGGAGGACGAAGGCTATTATGTAATCAAGCTGATCAAAACAAACAAAAACGGAATACCTGATTTAGTAGCAATACCACCTGATTGTGATGTAATCTTTTCTGAGGTTAAGAAACCAACAGGTAAACTATCCAAGCTACAAGAATATAGACTAAAAGAATTAGATAAACATGGATGTAAAACTGAGGTATACAGGGGGTGAGGACTATGATGTGTCAGAAGATTTTTTAGAAAGTATTTCTGAGATAGACTTTACTACAGCTATTAAGATTGCACGTAACATTGGTAATGGCTGGGTTACTTTACCCCACACAAATATGGTATCACACGTTCTCGGTGGTGTTGTAGAACACGATGGAGAATATGTTACATACGCATTAGAGTTATTGAGATTAGAGGATGACTTCATTCTTCTAACCGACATAAAGCTAATAGAGATGGATGAATACTTAGACTTAATCAACTTAAATTTATATATTAAAACAGATGAATATCAACACACAGAAGACAATAGCACTGAAGAACATAGTTAACACTGTTCTGAATGTCAACGTAGATGAACGAAAGAAAACAGATGAGATTGTAAAAGCAAGAGCAATCTGTTATAAGATTATGAGAGACGAATGTTACTTCACTCTCAAGTACATTGCCGATCAGTTTGGTAAAAACCACGCAACCATAATGCATTCACTGAAAGAGTTTCCTTTCATGATGAAGTATGACAAGGGTTTGCAAAGGGCTTACCATCAGATTGTTGGAATATGGGAACAAGAGGCTGATCAATATGTAGAGTTGAATCCTACTCAACTAAAAAAAGAGTTAAAAGACTTGCAAGAGAAAAATAATTTGTTAAATTTGTCCTTATTAGATGTTCAAGAACAGTTGGAAACTGTTCAAAGACAACACAAAAGACACAGAAATATCATCGGAATGATTGATGATCGTGTACCTGAAGAAAGACTTCAGGAGGTTGAAAGAAAATTAAACAGCATACTAAACGGTATGTAAAACAATGGGAGTATTAGCCGAAGACACAGAAAAGATATCTCAAATATCCTTCGTATGTAAAGAGATTCACGACAAGGTGGATGATATATACGAGTCACTTATGGATCGAGATAACGAGGAGGCTAAGGAACACATCAAAGAAATCATAAAGCATCTTACCGATCTTGATAGGTCATTAACAGAAGAAGTATAATGCCCTATAAAAATAAAGAAGACCAGGCGAAAGCGTCAAAGCGTTACTACGAACAACACAAGAAAGAAGTAAAAGCCAGGTCTCTTAAAACTAATAGGGTTAGGTCAGATAGGAATAAGATTTACATTGACAAGATAAAAGCAGAAAGAGGTTGTATTGATTGTGGGGAAAACAATCCTGTAGTATTAGACTTTGACCACGTCAGAGGAGAAAAGATTAGATGTGTCTCTGATATGGCACGACAGTCCTACGGATTAAAAACAATACAAGCTGAGATAGACAAGTGTGAGGTTAGGTGTGCTAACTGTCACAGAATAGTAACTGATCAAAGAAGGAATGAAAAAAGAGATAGCAATAGAGCTGAACGAGTTTGCAGCTGAGCTGGCCTTGAGATATTCAAGAACAGATAGGGAAGGTAATTCAAACAAAGAAACATTTCATGTTGAAGAAGTTATACCAACATCAGACCACACAGCAGTGGTTAGATTTAAAAAGAATACTGGTAAGATTGGGTTGGCTTTTTGTTATTATATAAACAGAGGCATGTCCAAAGGCTGGAAGTATTTCTTTCCCACTGACTCTCACATCAATGGGTTCCACGCATTCCTATATTACAAACTTGAAGTTGAAAGAGAAAACTTTGACAAGAACTTTTAGTCTAAGTACAAGTCATCTAAATACTCTCTACGCTCTCTTTCTCTCTCTCGTTTATCAAGCTTCTGCTGATATAGATACTCAGCGTTCTCACGCTCATACTCCTTCTTTGCGTCCATCATTTCGTAGTAAGCTTCAGGATCATACTTCTTCATCTCTTCTTTAGTAAGCTTAGTTGTTCTTTTAGGCTTCTTCTTTTTCTTTTGCTTACCTTCGATTTGATACTCTGAATAATTTAACAATCTCATTATAGCTTTCTCAGGCGATTCACCACCCTCAACAACCTTCATAAAGTTATTAGCTATCTTATCTATATTACTGGCAGGTATTCCACCTAAAGTTAAAATTTCGTAAAACATCTTCTTGGTAGCTTCCGCTTTCTTTTCAGGATCTTTTATCTTATTAATCCTGTCATATTGCTTAGCTATATTAGCCGCAACTGCAACTATAGGCATGTTCCTTGTTGGATTACCAGCCCAAGGTTTACCAGTGGCAACGTCCCCAATAACATTAAACACATCTCCTATAATAAATAGTGCGTTTAAGTTTCCTATAACAGCCGCTCTTAATAAATCTGCTTCATCCTCGTCTTCCCATTCAGCAAGTAATCCAGGCATACCGTTAGTTACCCATTGGAAAAGAACAGGCATAAACACGTGGTACATAGCTAATGTTCTAAAGTTTTCTCCACGAGTTCCTTTTCCAGCAGTTTTATCCCAAGCCATAAGCTTTCGGTTGAGGTTTGTAAACGCTTGTATTTCTTTACGCATATACTGTTTAGGTGTTGTCAAGAACATATTCAAAGCACGATACAAAGGATCACCAGTTTGTAGTACATCTCTATCTTGTATATCAGATGACTGCTGAGTTCTCTTAGTATCTCTTTCAAACTTAATGATAGCTTCGTCAATAGCCTCTTGCTCACTCTTACCTGCTTTCAAAGCTTGGTCTTTGTAGTACAAGTAGTTTGGCATACCACCTAACATAATTGCATTTCTATCACCAGTCTTAATGAAGAACATCATCATGTTAACTATCTTATCCTTAACTGGTGTTGGAATAAACTCTTGCATTGCAGTATCGCTATAGCTTTCTAAAACTTTAACAATGCTTTCGTACTTTCTGTCTTGCATATAAACAGAATTATTACCCATCTCTTTCCAGGTTCTTACAAGCTTTGGAATGTTAGCAAGTCCAGCTCCATACTTCAACCAATTAGTTACACCAATATCATTAGCGTATGTAAATACAGAAGTCATCTGTTTAACGTGGATTAGTGGGCTTAATCCTAATCTTGACAAGATAAAGGCATTGTTCATCCAGTTAATAAATATAGCTGACTGTTGAGACTGCAAACCTTTAGATGCTACACGCTCTATTATAGTATCTATTTTACCCATTATATCTTTACCGTACAATCGTTTTATGTTTCCACGTATAATATCGTTGGTAAATATTTTATTAATATCTCTTATACTTTCTGCATAAGCAGAGAAGTATTCCATATTTCTTAAGTAGGTAAACAGAGCGTCTGTACCATCCATTTCTAATATTGGATTGTTATTAGCTTGTCTTGCTATTGTAGACCCAGTACCCACAGATGTCTGGTATGGGTTACCTTCACCTAACATATTAAGAACCCCAGCCGCTTCCTTTTGACCTTGAGTGTATAACATACCTGCGTAGAACTGATTCCAAGGCATATTGGTTCGGTATATTTTTTTATACACTTCGTTGTAGTGGTTATATAATGATGGGAAGAACTCGTTGACCTGCCAGTCTGCAAACTCTTTTACTTTAGGATCAAGCTGTTCAGTAATCTGCTCCATTATTTCAACATAGTTATCACCAAACGTTTTCTCAAACTTGCCTGCGTTAGCAGGGTCTTTGTACTGATTGTAATAATAGTACATTTGATTTTGACTCAGTATCAACTCTTTTCTACCAGCTCTATTTTCAATAAATATACCAGTGGGTTTAGGTTCTCTTAGCTTAGGCACTAACGACTTCCATTTCTTTCCGAATATATCTTGAAGCTTTAGTGTTACAGCTTTTTCCACCAACATAATACGACCTTTAAACTCTCTGTTTGAAGCGTCTATTCTATCAGTAACAAGAGTCTGAAGTTCCCCTCCAAACAAATCCCCTGGCATTGCATCAATATGATTCATCAATGTGCTAAGATCCATCAAGGCGTTGAATGGTCTTCCAAGCATTGTTCTAAGACCTCCATACCATTTCTTTAATCTTTTCTGCACACCTTTAACATCTGGGTCTTGAGCGTCTAATATTTCTTGATCTCGAAGCATCTCTTTAGTTTCAGGATCATTCATATCTAACCTGTCTTTGTCATTTCTTATAGCTTGATAAGCTATAGCAAAATCATTCAGATACTTTTGACGAGCCTCATTGATTTGATCTTTGAGATTTGTCTTACCAAAAGCTACAAGGTCCGCAAGGTTAGATGCCGCTTTATCTAAAGCGTCTATCCTGTTAGCATCAATCTGATCTTTCATTACCTCAGCATTAGTTAAAGACATAAGTATCTCTAAGTCTACCATCTTTTGAATCTCAGCGTCAGTTGGTTCAGGCTTTTTAGCTAACTTATTAAACTCACTAAGTAGTGACTCGTATAGTTTACCTAAAGAGTCTGCGGTCTGAGCATTTTTAATGTCTGCGTAAAAATCTGAAATGAATGTAAGTCTTTCAAGAACTGTTACATCTACACCCTTTGCAGCTTTTCTTTTGCCTGACCTCTTGGTGTACTGTTTTAAATCTAATATCTTAGATATTTTAGAATCCAAATCACGGATAGCTCTCTTCATTACAAAGGTCTCAACCTCACCCATCAACCTATCTATGTTAGTGGCATCAGCATCTGTAATCTTACGAACCATGTTTATTACCTCACTTTTAGTATAAGAGTCTTTAGGTAGAGATTTGCGGATAAAGTTTCTCAACTCTCTTTTGATAGCTTGAAGATTCTTTTTAGTTCTATTAGTGTTTCTTATAAGCTGACGAGCTGCACGAAGATTGGCTCCAATATTTTTAGTTGGTCGTATACCTGTCTCTCTTTGAAGTTCGGTCTCCATCTTAGCTTGTTGAACAGTAAGACCACCCTTCTTCCCCTCAGCTATGTATTCAGGTTGAGCTTGTAAAAACTCAATAAGACGATCCATTACTTCATTCTTACTTAATGTCTTATCCTTTTCTAACTTAGCTCTAAGCTTTAGTATCTTTGAATACAACTTAGCACCTACTTTAGCACCACCCTTTACATCACCAAAGCTTGGAGGCATCTTAGAAAAGAGATCGGCTTTTATAGCCATCAACTCATTTACTTCTTTTACCTTCAGCTTTCTTATCTTAGTAAGGTATTCTTTTATTGATGCATCACTAAAGTTATTATCTCTACCAGCTATTATTATTTCAGTAGCAGACATATCTTTTTTGAACACATCTCTTTGTTCACGCTTCTTTGGTTTTGTTTCTAACTCAAAACCGCCTGTTTCTTCCAGCTCAGTATTTCTACTAAACAACCACTGTGGCATAGTTATTCTAACCATTTCACCACTTTCGCCAATATCTTGTCCGTAGTATCCACGCTTTGGAGGAGCTTCTGATATTGTTATCTGAGACATTGGCAGGTTGATAAACTTACCACCGTAACCTGATGTTAATATAGTTAATGCTCTTGGTGTTTCTTTATATATTCTTTTCTTTTGAATCTTAAACTTAACATCCTTCTGTTCTCTCTTCTCAGTCTTTGTTGGTTCATAAGGTGGAGGAGTATTCTCTTCTGTAAAGTATTCTATTTTACCTCTTGCAAAAACTCTTGTTCCATATATAGTAGCTTCCTCTACGCTTCTTACTGGAGTTCCATCAAGTGTTTCAAACAACATAGTGTTGAATGGATTGAACCTCAACTCTGTACCTGTTAAGTCTTGCTTATCGTATGGTATATCTTGGTATAGACCATCAACAGATGCTAATGGAAACTTATTTTTTATTTTGTTCTTAACTTGATATACAGCCTTTTGATGTGTATTCAAGTATACATCTTTCAATGTAACTGCTGGGGCATAGTTTATTACCTTGCCTCTAAAGTTACCAGAGACACCATCAACTCTCTTGTAAGCATCTGTTTTAGTCCCCTGGTGTATCGCTTGTATTGGCAGCCCTGTATTCTTAAACACATTAAGATTAAGTCTTACACCTACATTCTCACCTTGCTTAGGCTGGTTGCCTTCTGCAATAATTCTTCTTGCAACCTTATCTGTTTGAAGAGCTTCATCTACCTGCTTTTGAGTAAGCTTTGGCATATCCTTTTGCTCTCTCTGCTCTACATCATAAAGCGTTTCCATCTCCTGGAATGTAAGAGCATCACCTTTTTGTTCACGAGCAACTGGTTTTTCAAAAGCTTCTTTAGTTGGTATGTCTTTATCCAAAGATAAGCCCAATCCTTTTGCTACACTTGCTGTTATACCAGGTGTTCTTTCCTCCAAGAATTGAGGACTCTCTGCCTTAAATCTAATTTTAGGACCAGTCTTTAAATTAGCGTATCCTCTTTTACTTTTAGCAACCTTCTTAGGTCCAGAAAGAAACTCATCCTTATAAAACTTATCCTCCTTAAACATTTTTCTAACAGCTGCATCGGCACTTTCTTGTTGCTCTTTAGATATAGTTGTTTCCTTTTTAGCGTACTCAACAAAGTTTTCTTGTATTGGGTATAAACCATCAAACAAAAAGTTATTACCTGTGCTTGGAAGTTTACCATTAAACTGCGGGTGAACTATTCCTTTGTTATCTATGTCAGCTAAAGCTTTGTCAATATCTTCTGGAATAATCATTTCAAAACCTCCAACAACAAATCCTCCTTTGTTTTCTTTAAGGTTGTTCTCACCTAACAACTGCTTATCACCGTACTCCATCAAGAAATCTCTCATGGTGAAGCCAGCTTCTTTTAGTTTTAGTTTTGCTGGGTTAGTTTGTTTAGTTGTTCTTGTTTCTTGACTGTTAATAAACAACGAGTTTAAAAGTATTCTTCTTATCTCAAAGTTAGTATCCTTAATCCACTCTTTACCAAACTCTGCCTCAGTGTAGTTTTCAGGATTAGAAACCAAGTCTAATATTGTTTCAGCATTAAAATCTGTATTCTTGTCAAGTTCTTTTTTTACAGACTTGTTGTTCTCAAGCAACTCTCTTACTCCATCTACTACTACCTGATATTCATTTGGGTTGGATTTTTTTATTTGACCCAATGCTCTTCCTAAATATTTTCCTCCGTAGTAGTTTCCAAGAGTTGCGTTAGGACTCTGAACCATTATCATTACACCTATCTTCGTGCCAGCTTTAAATCTTTTAGCTATTTTAGACAGTGTCATTTTAGCAAATGTTGGGTTCAATGAAGCAAACCCAATACCATTATTTAAGTTGTCAGTTATAGCAGAGTATCCAAACCCACCATCTATTCTGTCTCCTTGAGAGTCAAAGCCTAAACCAGTGGCATCAGAAGTGACAGCAAAAAGATTACCTCCAACCTTGTTTACAAATTCCTGCAAAGAAACCACAGGAAGATTTGTTGCAAAATTTATCTTACTGTAAATATTTTTTTGATCTCTTGGCTCTGGATCTTTTGGACCTTCTGGATTTACTGTTAATGTTTCTCCGCCTTCATAAGGAGGTGTATTTAGAAGGTCATCATCCTGAAGCTTTTCAATTAAGTCTACCTCACCTTCTTGAATCTCTTGTCCTGTAGTTACCTTTTTAGCTATGGTGTTAAGAAGATTCACAACATCTTGCTCGGTCTGTGTAAACTCCTCTACCTTTATACCAAGTCCTTTGGCTATCCTATCTATCCACCTTCTCAAAGTGCTCTTAGATCCAGCGTCAAGCTCTTTGTAGCCAGCCGCTATCTCTCCTATAATCTGAGCCAGCTTCTCTTCGTTCTGTATATTCTCATCATAATTAGAAGCAAAAGCATCTATGCTTTTCTTTAGCTCAGAATCTTTGTTCAAAGACTTTGAGATGGCAGTCATCATATTTTTAGTAACACGACCAGCAGCAGCATCTGTCTTTAACTTGCTTAATAGTATTGCGTGAAAAGCCTCGTGAGCTACTGTAGTTCTGTCAGCAGACTCAAGGTTTATGTGGACAGTATTATCTACAAATGTTCCTTTACCTCTACTGTTAGTTACATTGAAGTAGTCCTCTGCATTTTCGTGAAGAACTATCTTTACATCAGGAGCAATACGAGCTAATGCTTTTCCAGCACGCCTTGCTTTCTTCTGTACAAAGTTTTTAAATTGGTTAGTTCTTTTAGGTGGCTTACTTGCTCTATTAATAGATACAACCTCATCGACTTGCTCAAATACCTGTCCATCCTGATCTGTGGATACATCAGTATCTTCAGTTACTTCACCCTCAACCATAAGCTGAAGGTCTTTTGTTTCTTCTGTTACTTGCGTTGTTTTTCTGCCAGTTACTACTGACTCATTTTGGTAGGTGTTAAGCTTTGGAACAGGCTCGGTTCCATTCATTCTATCACCGTAAATCTGCTCATAAATTTTAGTAGTCTTTTTTAATCCAAAATTTCTTTGATCAGCAGGATTAACTGTTTCGGTTTGACTCTCAGTTATTGTAAGGTTTTTAGTTTTCTTAACAATAACTTCTGTACCTCTATTGCTTGTAAATGTATCACCTACTTTTCCGTCTACTATTTTCTCTTCCGTCTCCTGGGATTGAGTCCCTTCGGTTTGGGTGTCACCTTCTCTGGTAGGTCGCTGAACTTGGTCGGGTACTCCATCAACCACTTCTTCAGTAGTCTCGGATTCGACTGGGACAGTTTCCTCCACTGTGCTTTGCTCCGTACTGGCATCTGTTTCTTCGTATAAAATGTTATCTAACTGTTGGTTAAGATCTTCAATCTCTTGTTTTTGTCTCTTAACCAATCGAGGGTCCTTACCCTCTATCTCTTGTTCAAGCTTTTGAGTTCTTAATAATATACCCAAAGCTTTCTTCTTTTGTTCTGTTGAGAAGTCTACAGGTATTTGGTTCATCACATTAACCACTTCATTGTATGCGTCTAACTGTGATTGACCTTCCTGTTTTGTTATATCTCCATCAAGGATTGCTTGCTTTATTATTTGCACATAAGCATCTTTGTATGCAGGGTCTTTGCTTATATCCTCAAACATTTCAAAGACACCTTCGTCTAACTTAGTAAAGTCATACTTACGAGCAGCTGTAGATATAGCTCCTGGTACACCCAATATAAAACCACCCACTGCTTCTTGAGCTCCAGCGTATAAAACTTCAGACAATATATTTTCTGGAGTCTTAAAGTATTCATCTTCTTTTATGTAGTTAAATAATTCTTTTGCTCCAATATCAGCAAGCTCTTGAGCAGCTCCTGTTTCAAATTCAGCAAGACCAGCAGCTGTAACCACCAAGGCTCCTTTAGCAATCATGTTGTTTATCTCTCTGGAAACAACCTCGTTAAAAGATCGACCAGCTATATCAGCGCTTTTTTTACGAAGAACACGCATTAAAACTGTTTGGGCAACACCTGTTTGCGCCATCACATTTCTTAAACCAACAGCTTCTAATCCAGCTACTACAGCTCCTAACGGAAGTTTTAGTGCAGCCTTTTCTGCTTCACTTACATCAGCAAATGTAGGGTCATCCTCCATCTCTTTTGTAAGAGCATCTGAAACCTGGGCATACATCTGTGCTGTACGTTGTGCCCAACCACCTATACCACCAACCATAGCTGGTAATGATTCGGTTAAACCAAGCAAAGCACCACCCCAAAAAGATTGTTTTTTTAAATCGCTGTACTCTCTGGTTGTTTCATCATCACCCACAGTAGTCACGAGTCCCTCTCGTATTGCTTGGAGTATCCCCATATCTTCATTGAGAGCACCAGCAAATTGAGAGTAGGGTTGCTCTACAATCTCATCATCACCTGCCTTTAATAGTTTTCTGTTATCGTCAAGTATCTCGCTGTTTATTTCATCCAGCTGATCACCTTCTAACAACTCTATATATCTCTCTACATTTTGAAGTACATTCTCTTCTTCTCCTTTTATAAACCCTTTCTCAATGGCTTTCTTTACAACTTCAGCGTTGTAGTTTTCTTCACCCATCTGAGCTTTCAAAGGAGCTAAATAAGTGGACACATCTATTACTACGTCAGCAAGACCTGAAGCCATGTTTGAATAACCCTGCAGTAAGGCATTGTAAAAAGCTCCCATCTTAGTACCAGTCTGAGCTTTCATTTCATAATAAGCACCTACAGATCTATCCAACTCAACTCCTTGTAGCTTTAAAATATTGTCTTGGTTTTTGAGTTGAGCAAGTTGTTTGTCTAAAGCATCCTTCTGCTCACTCCATAGTTTCATAAACTCAGGGTTATCATCTATCTGAGCTTGATCCATAGATTCATACTGAGCATTCAATACTTCGAACTCAGTCTTGTTAGCTACATATTGTTTGATTTGATCTGCTTGAATCTTAGCTAAGTCATTCATGTTAGCTAACTCAATCTTTACTTCTTCATCAGTAAAGAATTTTCTTTCGTTCTGCTTATACCTATTCTCTAAGTCAAGCTCTTGAGATCCGTCAAGCTTATTTGCTCTTATAAACTCCTTAAGTTTCTCGCCTTCTCTTGTATCTTTTTTATCTGTAATATTGTCTGTTTCGACAACTATCTCTTCACCGTTTGGTGCGATAGCTTTTACCCTGTCACCAAGGCCAGTTTGTTCAAACTTAAAACCATAGTCTCCAAAGTGATACTCCAGCTTAGGAACAACAGCTTCTTCATTCTTGGTCATCAAGTCTAAGTTGATAACCTGCATTGAGTTTTCAAAAGGATCATCTAACTCCTGCACGACAGGCTCAGGAGTTTCAAGGACTTCTGTGTCTTCTACTACAACCTCATCAGTTTCTGGAACGGAAGGCTCCGATGAGCCAGGTTCTCCCACCATCGTAGTATCTGATACC
>CERN01056346.1_pt1 | contig 18035 bp, 16 predicted proteins | sample 530761 | NCBI WGS metagenome assembly CERN01 (sample SAMEA2620947, study PRJEB7988) | marine metagenome | isolation source: saline water (ENVO:00002010), including | reverse complement strand
GGCCGCCCCCTTTGGCGGGCACGCCGTCAACCTTGCCGCGATCATTGCCGCCCTGTGTGCGGGCGAAGATGCCCATCCCGATCCGAAAAAACGGTATTGGGCGGCGGCCTTTGGCGGGGTGTTTTACATCCTGTTCGGATTGCTGGCCGGGCTTGTCACCGCCTTTGTCAGTCTCGCCCCCTCGATCCTGATCGAAGCGGTCGCAGGCCTCGCCCTGATCGGGGCGTTTTCCGGGTCTGTGGTTGCCGCCTTCAAGGATGATGACGCCCGCGAATCTGCCGCCGTGACCTTCCTTGTCACGGCCGCCGGTCTATCCTTTTTCGGGGTTGCCGGGGCGTTCTGGGGATTGCTGGCCGGCGGGCTGATCTATTTCCTGACCCATCTGCGCAAAGCTAAAGCCAGCTAAAACAAAAGGCCCTGCTGATAATCAGCAGGGCCTCTTTTATTGGCGCAGTCAAAAATCAAACTGGCTCCGGGATCGTCAGATTGCCATTGGCATCCAGTTCCCAGAACGGGTTATACGCCACTTCCCAAGCATGGCCGTCCGGATCGCGGAAATATCCCGAATACCCGCCCCAGAACACCTTTTCCGCCGGTTTCTGAATGACGGCACCGGCTTTCTTTGCCTCTGCCATCACCGCATCAACCTCGGCCTCGTCACGGGTGTTATAGGCAATCGTCAGACCGGCAAAACGGGCACCGGTATCATCATCAAACTGCCCGTCCTTGATCAAATCTTCCCGGCCAAACAGGCCAAGCGCCAGCCCGTTGGACAATTGATAGAAAACCACCTGTCCCTCGACCATCTCGCTGACTTTCCAACCAAGTCCGTCCTCGTAAAAACGCCGCGACCGGTCAAGGTCGGCCACGCCAAGCGTAATCAGCGATACACGTTGATCCATTTCATGCTCCAACTCTCAGGGTCAAAACCCGCGCCGACCTTAACACCCGACTTTGATGTTGCCGAGGATAGACTCGATCACATCGGCAATTTCGCACCGCAGCACGACCGCAATAAAATTGCGCGCAAATCGGTACCGGAATAAGTAAATATCAAGTTGACCCAACGTCAACCAGTGCAATCAGGCGTTTTGCACATTGCAATGCGAGTTGATTTGAAAAAAGGTCAGCATTCATTACCATTATTCCGTCAGACAGCGATCCGTCCCGACCAAACGCCAAAGCCGGAACGCCAATGACGCAAAAGAGAATTTTACGGGCCATACCAAAAAGCTGCGCGTAAACTTATATCAATAAAAGCAGCGCAACTGGCCCGCACGACCCCGCAATCAGAGAGAGATCCCGAGGGAGACTGGTCATGGCACAATTGGCGGCAATTAGCCTTGATGACAAATATACGCTTGAAGAAGGCCGGGTCTATTTGACCGGTATCCAGGCGTTGGTTCGATTGCCCCTGATGCAGCGCCAGCTTGACGCGCGCGCAGGACTGAACACTGCCGGATGTATTTCCGGTTATCGCGGGTCACCACTGGGGGGCCTTGATCAGCAGCTTTGGCGCGCCAAAAAATTCCTGACCAGACAGCAGATCGAATTTCAGGCCGGTGTGAACGAAGACCTCGCCGCCACCGTCGTCTGGGGCAGCCAGCAGGTCAATATGTACAAGGACGCCAAATATGATGGCGTCTTTGGCATGTGGTACGGCAAGGGGCCGGGCGTTGACCGGTCGGGCGATGTTTTCAAACATGCCAATTATGCCGGTACATCCAAACATGGCGGTGTTCTGGTTCTGGCCGGTGATGACCATTCCTGCAAATCATCCACCCTGCCCCATCAGACCGAATATGCCTTTATCGATGCGCAAATCCCGGTTCTGAACCCGTCTGGCGTGCAGGATATCCTTGATTTCGGTATTCACGGCTGGGCCATGAGCCGCTATTCCGGTTGCTGGGTCGCGATGAAAACCATCGCCGAAACGGTTGAAAGTTCGGCCGCGGTCGATGTCGCGCCGGATCGCATCACGCCGATCATCCCCGATAATTTTGCCATGCCCGAAGGCGGGCTCCATATCCGTTGGCCCGACACGCCAAAGGATCAGGAACATCGCCTGATGAAATATAAACTCTATGCCGCCCTTGCCTATGCGCGCGCCAACAAGCTGAACAAAACCGTCATCGACAGCCCGAATGCACGGCTTGGCATCATCACGACCGGCAAGGCCTATCTTGATGTCATGCAGGCATTCGATGACCTTGGCATATCCGAAGCCGATGCCGCAAAAATCGGCATCCGCGTGCTGAAGGTCGGCATGAGCTGGCCACTCAACCGCGACGATGTGCGCGAATTTGCCATGGGGCTTGAGGAAATCATCGTCGTCGAGGAAAAACGCGCGGTGATGGAAAACCAGGTCAAGGAACAGCTTTATAACTGGCGCGAAGATGTCCGCCCGACCGTGATCGGCAAATTCGATGAAAAGGGCGAATGGATTCTGCCCTCGATGGATGAACTGACCCCGGCGCGCATCGCGGTTGTTCTGGCACAGCGCATCAAGCGTTTCTATGACAGCCCGAAAATCCACGAACGCATCGACTGGCTGGAACAGAAGGAACGCGAAATCGCCGAACCGCGCCCTGATGTCGCGCGTATTCCGTGGTTCTGCCCGGGTTGCCCGCATAACAGCTCGACCAAGGTGCCCGAAGGCAGCCGTGCCATGGCCGGGATCGGGTGCCATTACATGGTCAACTGGATGGACCGTTCGACCGAAACCTTTACCCATATGGGCGGCGAAGGTGTCACCTGGATCGGGCAGGCCCCCTTTACCAATACCAAGCACGTCTTCCAGAATCTGGGCGACGGCACCTATTACCATTCCGGGTCGCTTGCGGTGCGCGCCGCCGTCGCGGCCGGTGTCAACATCACCTATAAAATCCTGTTTAACGATGCGGTCGCCATGACCGGCGGACAACCGGTTGACGGCCCGCTGACCGTGCCGCAAATCACCCGCCAGATGGCCGATGAAGGCGTGAAACGCATCATCGTTCTTTCCGACGAGCCCGATAAATACCCGGTTCCGTCGCATTTCGCCGATGGTGTTGATATCCGCCACCGCGACGAACTGGACAATACCCAGAAAGAACTGCGCGAAATCGAAGGTGTCACCATCCTGATCTTTGATCAGACCTGTGCGGCTGAAAAACGTCGTCGTCGCAAACGCAAACTGATGGTCGATCCGCCCAAACGGGTCTTCATCAACGATCTGGTGTGCGAGGGCTGCGGCGATTGCGGTGAAAAATCCAACTGTCTTGCGGTTGTGCCGGTCGAAACCGAATTTGGCCGCAAACGCGCCATTGACCAATCGGCCTGTAACAAGGATTTCTCCTGCCTGAATGGCTTCTGCCCAAGCTTTGTCACCATCGAAGGTGGATCACTGCGCAGACCCGAAGCCGCCGCCAAAAGCGGTAATGCGGGCGATGCTGTCTTCGCCAGCCTGCCGCGCCCGGCCCTGCCCGATATCACCGACCCTTGGTCGGTTCTGATCACCGGGGTTGGCGGCACGGGTGTCGTCACCATCGGTGCCCTACTTGGCATGGCCGCCCATATCGAGGGCAAGGGTATTGTCGGCCTTGATATGGCGGGACTGGCGCAAAAAGGCGGTGCGGTCGTAAGCCACATCCGCTTTGCCGATACGCAGGAAAAACTCCATGCCGCCCGCATTCCGGCGGGCGAGGCCAATGTGGTGCTGGGTTGTGATCTTCTGGTCGCGGCAAGCTTCGAAGGCCTTGCCAAGATGCGCCGCAACTTTACCCAGGCGGTCATCAACACCCACGAAACCGTCACCGGTGCCTTTACCCGCAACCCCGATTTCCAACTGAAATCGAACGAGCATATGAAGGTCATTTCCGATGCGTGCGGTGCTGATGCGGTGAACTTCGTCGAAGGTAGCGATATCGCCACCCGCCTGATGGGCAATTCGATTGCGACCAACCTGTTCATGCTGGGCGTTGCATGGCAGCGCGGCCTGATCCCGATCACCGAAGAAGCCCTGATGCAGGCGATTGATCTCAACGGTGTCGCGATTGATATGAACAAGCAGTCCTTCTATTGGGGCCGCCTGTTTGCCCATGATCCGAAACGCGTGCTTGATGTCATCGGCCCGAACGAGGCAGAAGCACATCCGATTGCCACCACGCTTTCGGAAATTGTCGCCAAACGCAAGGCCTTCCTGACCGATTATCAGAACGCGGCCTATGCCAACCGGTTCGTCGCACTGGTCGACAGGGTTGCGGCGGCTGAAAAACGCCTTGATGATGGCGATGATCTCGCCCGGACGGTGGCGAAATATTACTTCAAACTGCTCGCCTACAAGGACGAATATGAAGTCGCCCGCCTTTATACCGATCCGGCCTTCAGGGCCAAACTCGCCAAAAACTTCACCGGCGATTACAAAATACGTTTCCATCTCGCCCCACCGGCCTTCGCCGACAAGGACCCGGAGACCGGCCATCTGAAAAAGCAGGCCTTTGGCCCCTGGATGATGAGCGCCTTTGGCATTCTTGCCAAATTCAAGTTCCTGCGCGGCACGGCAATCGACCCGTTCGGTCGTACCCATGAACGCAAAATGGAACGTCAATTGATTGCCGATTACGAGGCACTGGTGGACGAGGTCATCAACGGTCTTAACCATGACAATGCCCGCATTGCCAACGCCCTTCTGGCCCTGCCCGAACAGATCCGGGGTTACGGCCATATCAAGGATCGCAATATCGACAAGATCAAAACCCGCAAGGCCGAACTGCTTGAACAGTTCCGCAACCCGCCGGAACATCTGAAAGCCGCCGAATAATCGGCCTTCCAAAATCAAAGGGGCCGCATGATCAGATCAGCGGCCCCTTTGTTTGATGATGTTACTTACGCCAGTCTTGGCCGTGGCCCGCCAAACGGGAAATGCAGATCGGGCAGAACCCGTGCCGCACGACGGCGCAGATCACGCACCGGATGTTCGCGAAGCTGTCGGCTGCGGTAACTGGCGATCATGTCATCGGTCGCCTGATAGCCATCGTCAATCCCGCGATCAAGGTTCTCCCACGTCCAGTCGTAATTGATATGGGGTGAAACCGGGATTTCGATGATGTCGATCTTCCGCCCGCTTTCGGCGACTTCACGCTTGAAGGCCTTGACGGCATCCTCGCTTGCCGATGCGGCAAACAGCATGATCAAGTTGTTAAGCGCGTCATAAAGATTTTCCGGCTGACGCACCTGCTTAAGGTCCAGAATACGGCTGACCCAGACTTCCTCGACATCGGGATGATGATGCAGGAAATCAAAGAAATTGACCGTATCAACCGTCGCCCCCTCGCAATAGGTATCGCCGTTTATTTCAACCGGTTCCTCGATAAACGGCAGGGCCGAACAGGCACAAAGCGTCTGCGCATTCATCTGCGGCAGATTGTAATGATCGGGCTTGTTGGTGAACAGCTCCAGCCGCTGCTGTGTCAGGTTATAGGCATTATGGAAAAGGGCCGGTTTATCGGGCTGATACAACCGGTCAAAATCAAGCCGATCCAGGAACATGCTGTCTGGCGAATAGATTTTCGCCAATCCCTTGGTTTTGGTCTGGTACATCGCGCCCACCATAAAGCGCGACAGCGGATTGACCGCCAGAATACCATTCAACAGCACATCGTTAAGGTTATGGGGCGTCCAGTATTTCGGATTGCCCATGAAATGGCGGACATGCTCGGCGGCTTCGGCCATCGCTTCTGGCACGATCAGCCCCTGATAACTGTCCGGGTTAAAGAAATAGGAAAGCCGGTTGGCGAAATCGGAAAAGAAATCCGGCGCAAAGGCCGATGCAATCGGAAAGCGGTCATAAACGCTTGCCGGGCGGAATATCTTGCGGAAAAACCCGATGGTCTGATCAAGTTCCTGTCCCTCGTCCGCCTGATGCCAGGCCACAGATAACCACGCACCGATGCAGGCAGAAGACCAGATATCGAACGTGATATCGGGTTCCTGCTGAAGTCGTTTCAGAACCCCGATACTGAGCCCGACGGCAGGTCCACCGCCGGACAAAAAGATTGCCCGTTTGACTTTTCTCACAGCTATCTCCCACTCATTTGCCGTTAAACGGCTGAACACCCGAACGCTGCGTTGGAATAACGCCGCAGTTGCCAGCGCTTCCACCCAGGAGATATCGGCCCGTCTTGCGCGGGCCTATGAAGCTAAGAACGATTATAACCTATTCAATATTTAAGATAATTTACCATTCGACATCAATCTTATGAAAGTTTGGAACAAATATAGACTATCGAATAGTGTGAAATCGCAAATGACTATACCAGTAAAATGCTTCGTAACTTTTATTTCACTATTGATGTGACGGTCGTCACAGGCAGAAATATACTTCCATGATCGCCAATATCATAAATAAAGAAGGCCGCCACTTGGGCGACCTTCTGTAATTCCACGATTCGGCAATCCGTTATTCGTAATAACCGACCATAAAGATTTTGCCGTCATGGGGTTTTACCCAGGTTTTCTTTTCGGCAAGTTTCTTGGTTTCCGGGTGGGTCCAGGTATAGTTGGACCAGCCGCCATCCGGGTTCGTCTTGCCGGTTTCCACCATGTCGCGAATGATGAAATTGCTGTTCACATCCTGAAGATCCCAGATTTTCGGATTGTTGATCAGCTTCGGATTGATCGCATGCGTCAGGAACGTGCCCTTTTCACCATCGGCGACAATCACATAAAATTCGTCAAAGACATATTCACCGTCCTTGTCGTTGAAGGTGGCAAAGGACTTGTCCTGTCCGACCTGATCGTAAAGTGCGATGGCCTTATCGACCAGTTCCTGTGCGGTTGCCGCCTTGTCCTGGGCCTGTGCAAGGCCGGTGGTCAGGCAAAGTGCGGTCATGGCAGAAACAAAAAGACGCATAAATGTTGTCATCAGGTAATCCCCTTTGATGAACCTGTTGGAAGAAAAATGGAAAATGGATCAGACCGCCCGCAAACGGGCAACAAGCCCGTCCACAGATGAACTCAAACCGGTCATCTGGCGGCCAAGCTCGCCGGTTGCCTGCCCGACGGAATCCGCTGAATCGCGTGTGGCACGGGCAATTTCACGTACATCGCCAATCCCGCCCGAAACGGTTTCGGCGTAACCGGCGGCCTCGGAAATGCTGTTGCTGATCTGGCCGGTGGCCGTCCCCTGCTCCAGCACCGCATCGGCAATGGCTTTAAGGATAGCGTTGACGTCATTGACACTGGCAACAATCGTCTGGATCGCCTCGACCGCAAGAACGGTTTCCGTGCGGACATTGGCGATTTCCGTCGCAATTTCCTCGGTCGAACGTGCCGTCTGGCTGGCAAGGTTCTTGACCTCATTGGCCACAACGGCAAAGCCCTTTCCGGCATCCCCGGCACGGGCCGATTCAATCGTCGCGTTAAGCGCTAAAAGGTTGGTCTGTTCGGCAATATTGCCGATCAATGCCGCAACATCCTCGATCCTGACACTGGCTTCTTCAAGCTTGCGGATTTTGGCATCCGCATCCAGTGCCTGCTCGCTTGCGGCCTGTGCGCGTCGGCTGCTTTCCTGGATTTCGTTGCTGATCTGGGAAATGGCGGCCGCAAGGCTGTTGGCGGCCTCTGAAATCTCGCCCATGTTGCGGCTGGATTTGCCCGACGCATCATAGGCATTCTCGCTTTGCTGATCGGTGCGTTCGGCATTGGTCAGCATGGCACTGGCCGATGCCCCGATTTCCTCAATCGCAGCACTGACCGCTGTTGCCGTACCCTTGACCGATGTTTCGATCTCGGCGGCAAGTTCCTGCATGATCCGGCGTTTTTCCTCGGCCGCCTTGGCTTCGTCCTCTATGCGTTTGCGCTCGGCTTCCTGCAAACTTTCGGCATTCTGGCGGAACACTTCAACCGCCCCTGCCATGCTGCCCATTTCATCGGTCCGCCCGGTAAAGGGCACATCGATATCCGCCCGACCATCGGCAAGTTCGCGCATCACCGCCGTCAACCGTTTGACCGGCACGCCGATCACGCGCGTGATGGCAAAACTGATCAACACCATCGCAAGGACGGCGACAACCGATGCAATGATTGTCTGATTCTGGGCTGCCATGCCGGCTGCCATCGCATCCGAACTGGCAACATCCATGCGGCTTTCCGCCGTTTCACGAAGCTCGGCCAAGGTTGCCATCAGGCTTTCGTAATCCGACTGTGCCGACCACGAAAAACTCAGCGCCCCGGTATACTCGATATCAAGCATCCCCAGAACCTGATCGATCTTGGCAAGGTAATCTTCGTAAAGCTTGGCCGCTCCTTCCGCGATTTCGCGTTCCGGCCCCTGCATGTTCCGATCACCCAGCATCTGGGTAAAGGCATCGCGGGCCGCCGTAATCTGCGACTGCAATTCCGCATTCACGCTGCTCATACGGTCTTCGTCAACACCTGCCGCCGACCATGACAGCAGACGATAGACCGTCTGATGAACCTTTGTGACATTGCGGTCGATATTGCCGATATCGCGGACCTCCGGATAGGCCTCCGAAACGGCAAATTCCAGACCGTTGCTAAGTGATACAATCGCGCGTCCCCCGATGACGCCCACAATGGCAATGGCGATAACCCCGATCAGCGGCAGAACCGCCAACTTGGTACCGATATTCAGATTGACGAAAGTTTTCATTCTGTAACGTTCTAACCAATTGTAACTACAAGGATATCAGGCTGCTGCCCCAACAGCTTCCCGGAAGGTGGTGACTATGGCGTCACCCTTGTTTTTGCGATGTCCCTTAACCACGTCATTGGCGACACAGCGATCATCCGCCCGCACCATTTCGCAGGCTGCGAAATACGTGCGCGGCAAATGCCGACCGTTTGTTTTTATTGAAAATGTGGTGATGTGCCGGGCATGGCCGGGCACGGATATATGTGCAGCCCCGCGCCGGATAAGGTTCGGACCGGCATACCGGATATGACGCCCCCGCGTCCCGATGCCGTCCCCCGATACAAGCCCGTGGCCTGCTACCGCTTTCGCAGCCCGTCCCATCCCCGCCATCGTACCCCCACGATCCGACAGGCGCGCAAAAATGCACCCCGTCATACAGGTTTCCGCGGCATGAACCGATCTTGATCGTTTCCAGGGATATTTTCTTCTATCACCTGACCGCGCGGCAGAGTGTAGTCAGCGACCACTAGCGCAACCAAGTGACATGTTTGTTAGGATATTAGTTCAAAAATGAGACAAGAAATACTACCCTAAGGTATCCGTTTCCTATCGGGGTATCGTATAAGTATTACATAACAAAGACTTATACATTCACAGATTTATACTGTTTTCTAATTTAGTTTTTCATACTTTACAGAACGAAGATTTCACTATCCGCTTCCGGAGTCATCCGGCCTGCTGCCGTCCTTCCGAATGAAATCAGTAATTTCTTTCGTCGTGCCGCCGACAGTTTCCGGTCCGGCTCAGGTGCCGCGCGCACAATGGCCGCCTCAAACCGATCCGCAACGATCAATCCGACATCAACCGGGATCAGGTCGCGCGGGAATTCCATCGGCACGGCAAAGAAAAACCTGTCGCAATAATCAAGATAGCTTTCCCACTTCTGATCAACGCGAAAATCCTCGACCGATGATTTGACCTCAACGGCCCAAAGATCACCCTTCTCCCCAAGGGCGAGCACATCAAGCCTGCGTCCATTACCAAGCCTAAGTTCGGTCAGGCACGCCATGCGATGATGATACAAAAGACGGCAAACGCCTTCTGTGACTTCGCTTGTGATTTGGGGGCGATTGCGGTCATTCATTGCCACAGGATACAAAAACCAAAGCCCGCTCGAAAGCGGGCTTTGCATCTTGGCGCGACACTCCTGACACAGCAGATCAGCTCATGCCAAGCGCACGTTTGTAAACCTCAAGGATTTCTTCCTGTTCGGTGCGTTCGTGGTCTTCCATTTTGCGCAGACGGATGATCTGGCGCAGGATTTTCACGTCATAACCAAGCGCCTTGGCTTCACCGTAAACTTCCTTGATATCGGCCATCAGGTTGGCCTTTTCTTCTTCAAGGCGTTCGATACGTTCGACATAGCTCGCAAGCTGATCGGCTGCGATTCCACCGACTTCGGTCATTCCTGATATTCTCCGATCATGATTGCGCAGCGGAAACCGGTGCGCTGAATTTTAATGCGGCGCGACGATACTCAATGCGCTTTGCCATGACAAGACCCGTTCGCCCGGCAACTTCCAAACGGCTTCCAAACGGCTGTCATACCGCCGATTTTTCGCCGGGCACCGTATGCGCAATCAGGTGATCGGCCACCGCAAGCAACGCATCGCGCGGGCTGGCACCCTTTTCCACCGCATCGGTATAAATCTCGCGCTGGCGGCGTGCGCTTGTGCCGCGTGCAATAATGGTGCGCGCATGCTCGACCTCGGCGACACAGCCAAAATGTTCGGCATCCGGGCGGATCAGTTCGATGATTTCCTCAAGCAGATCGGCATAGGGCACGATCTCCGCCCGGCCAAAATCAATCAGCCCGGTTTTATCCCCGGCATCGCTTCCATACCGGCACGCCCGCCAGCGGTTTTCACGCACCAGCATGTTCGAATAAATCCGCCACCGCTGGTTATTGCGCCGCAAACGATACAGCATCCGCATCAGGCATCGCGTGATCGACGCAACACAGATCGCATCTTCCAGATCGGTACAGACATCGGCAATCCGCATCTCAAGCGTCGGCCAACGGTCGCTGGGTCGCAAATCCCACCAAAGCTTGGTGCCATCCTCGATCACCCCGGCCTGGATCAGCATATCGACATGGCGGCGATATTCCGCCCATGATCCGAACACTTCGGGCAATCCGGTACGCGGCAGGTTATCAAACACCGAAAGACGGAAGGTCTGAAGCCCGGTATCACGCCCCCGCCAGAATGGCGAACTGGTCGTGAGTGCCAGAAGATGCGGCAGAAAATAACTCGCCTGCGCCATCAATTCGATCCGCAGATCATCATCCTCGATCCCGACATGCACATGCATCCCGCAAATCAGAAGCCGGTCAACAACCGTGCGAAGGTCACGCGCAATCGTGCTATACCGCTCGCCCTCGGTGTGTTTCTGGCTGTCCCATTGCGCAAAGGGGTGGGTCGATGCCGCCAGCAACGCCATGTCATAACGTGCGGCTATATCGGCAACCGTGCTGCGCATATGCGTCAGCTGGTCACGCGCCTCTGCCGCACTATTGCAAACCTTGGTGCCGGTTTCGACCTGGCAGCGCATGAATTCGCTTGAAACCTGATCGCCCAGCGCATCCTTGCAGTCTTTCAGAAACCCCGCTGCCGGGTCCGTCGCCAGATCGCGACTTTCGCGGTCCACCAGCCAGAATTCTTCCTCGATCCCGATGGAAAAGCCCGGCTCTCGCGAATGGGACACCGCCAAATCAGTCTCTCCTGATTTTATAAAGGTTCGGGTCGGCCAGGATGTCGACAAAGGCATCGCCAAGGATTTTGGCCCATTTTTCACATCCCGCATCAGTATCAATCAGATCCTGCCGGATTTCAATCGACACACAGGGCAACCCACCGGCTTCGCCGTGATGATCGATGGTGTAATCGGCCATATGCTGCCCGGAATAGGGTTCGTTATCGCCAATCGTCAAATCGGGATTCTGTTCGCGCAATTTCGCCAGCAACGGCACCGGAATACGATCATCGCGATCCCAAAGAATGCCGATTTCCCACGGGCGTTCAAACCCTTGGAAAACCGGGGTAAAGCTGTGAATGGCGATCAGGGCCGGGACGATTTTATGGGCATGGAAATTGGCAATCCGCTCTTCAATCGCGCCATGATAGGGCAGGAAAATCTCGCGGATGCGTTTCATATGCTCCGTCGGGGAAACGTTTTTATTGCCCGGCACCACCGTCTGATCGGCGATTTCGGGCATCCCGGTCGGGTCCCAAAGCTGCCGGTTGCAATCAATCACCAGCCGCGAATAACCGCCCAGAACCGCCGGGCAATCAAACCGCTCCACCAGAATTTCGGTCACCTTGCGTGCCCCGATATCCCACCCGATATGGCGTTTGCGTTCTTCTTCCGGCAGGCCCAGCGTACCAAGGCTTTTGGGGATTTCGCGCGACGCATGGTCACAGACAAAAAGCGAATGCCCCTTGCCGTTCTCGTTCAAAACCTCAAACGGTGCTGGATCATCATGGCCCAGCAGCGACCCGGTATGGTGGCTCACGCGAATTCTCCTGAAATTGGGGCAGCTTGAAATTTTCGGGTCCGGAACCGTCACAGACCGGCAATCGGACCCCGTTGAACTATCAATTTATTGCAGGACTGACAAGCTCGCCCGCACGTCCCCTTTACAGCAGTTCAACGGACACTTTGCAGCAACGCCAAACATCCCGTAAAGTGGTATGACCAATAAAACGAAACGCATTGTCGGCTGGTCTCGGTCGCTGCTGGAGTGTTCAAAACATGCCGCCTGTCAAACCTGCACAATCTTCCGACACGGTTGATGCCAACCGGCCCAAAAGGATTGCCGATCAGGTTGCCGACAAGCTTCTCGACATGATCACTGCGGGCATGTTCCTGCCCGGTGACCGTCTGCCGGGCGAACGCCAGCTTGCCGAAGACATGAAAGTCAGCCGCGTTTCGGTCCGTGCCGCCCTGCAAAAACTTAAAACCCGTGGCTACCTGCGCGCGGTTCAGGGCGGCGGCACCGAAGTCCTGTCATCCACCGGGGTCGAAATGGACACCGCGATGACCGATCTTGTCCGGGATTCGCTTAACAATCTGCGCGACCTGCAGGAAATCCGCTGCACGCTGGAAACGTGGGCGGCACGGCGGGCTGCCATCAATGCCAGTGACGAGGATATCGAACTGCTGCGCATCGCCTACCGGCAGGCCCACGATCCGCGTCGCGCGCCCAAATACCGTGCCGATGATGACCATCGCCTGCATATGATGATCGGCCGCGCCAGCGGATCGATCATCTATTATCACGTCATGAAAATGCTTCACGATGTCCTGCAGGCGGCCCTGACCGAAATCCGCTTTAACAATCTGTCCGGCCCATCCTTTGACCGGATGGTGCAGGAACATCATTATGCGATTGTCGAAGCCATCGCCGCCCGTGACCCGGACGCCTCGGAAAAAGCCATGTCGGAACATTTGCAGGCGGTCATCGAATATTTCAAACTGGCCGCGGTGAACAAACCGAACTGAGCCGCAAATACAAAGACAATGACAAGAACGATAAAAACACGACCAATCAGGGAAACCAGACATGACACCCTCGCGCGAAAAACTTTTGCAGTTGATGGATGCCGCCCTTAAGGCCGCCGATCCTGCGGTCCAGATCCCGCGCAACCTGCCGACAAAGCCCAAGGGCAAAACCATCGTCATCGGGGCGGGCAAGGCATCGGCCAATATGGCGCGTGCCTTCGAGCAGGCATGGGATGGCGATATGACCGGCCTGGTCGTCACCCGCTATGGTCATGCCGTCCCGTGCGAAAAAATCGAAATTGTCGAAGCCTCCCACCCGGTCCCCGATGCCGCCGGGCAAAAGGCTGCCCAGCGTATTCTTGATATCGTCAAATCCGCTGGTCCCGATGATCTGGTGGTCTGCATGATTTCCGGCGGCGGGTCGGCCCTGCTGGCCCTGCCCGGTCCGGGCCTGACACTCGAAGACAAACAGGCCATCAGCAAATCCCTGCTTCATAGCGGCGCGACGATTTCCGAAATGAACTGTGTGCGCAAACACCTGTCGGCGATAAAGGGCGGCAGGCTTGCCGCCGCCTGCGCGCCCGCACGCATGGTGACCTATCTGGTGTCCGATGTGCCGGGCGACGATCCGGCAATCATTGCATCGGGCCCCACGGTTGCCGATCCGACAACCGGGCAGGACGCGCTTGATATCATCCGCCGTTACCGGATCGAAATCCCGCTTGCCGCGACCGAACTCTTGAATAACGACATCCATGAAACCGTCAAACCGGGCGACAAATGCTTCGACGGGCATGAAGTGATCATGCTGTCACGCCCGCAGGATAGTCTGGAGGCCGCGGCCAAAGTCGCCCGCGACCTTGGCATCAATCCGGTCATTCTGGGCGACGCCATCGAAGGCGAAGCCCGCGAGGTCGCCATCGTCCATGCCGGGATCGCCCATCAGGTCGCCAATCACGGCCAACCCGCCACCAAACCCTGCGTGCTGCTATCGGGCGGTGAAACAACCGTCACAGTCCGCGCCAAGGGTGGACGCGGCGGTCGCAACAGCGAATTTCTGCTTTCCCTCCTGATCCAGTTCCGCGATCACGAAGGGTTCAGCGCGCTGGCAATCGATACCGACGGCATTGATGGCAGCGAAGATAACGCCGGTGCCATCATCGACCCGACAAGCTGGCAAAAGGCAATTTCGGCCGGGATCGATCTGCGGGAATATCTGGCCAATAACGACGCCTATAGCGCATTCGCCAAAATCGACGATCTCCTGATCACCGGCCCGACGCTTACCAACGTAAACGACTTCCGCGCCATCCTGATCGAATAAAATTTTTATTCATTCGGAGTAGAGAAAACTATTTGATTACTCTCAATCTCTCGAATTTGACAAATACGCTTCCCCTTAAAATCAAAGGGGGGAGTTGCAAACAAAGTTAATGCCTGCAAATCATCTCCAAAGATATCATCACCCAACTGGGTCAAAACTGGTTTACCTCTGATTCTCTGGAAATCATCTTCAACATAAAATCTAAGAACGTAACGATTTTGCGTATTTTCTCGCATCTCTCCCTTAGAAATAAGAACTTCAAAATCGTTAAGCTTTTTTCTGGCATCAACAATTAGCCCCTGCTGTCCAAACTTCCTTTCGATCACGTCAATTCCGGAAGTAATAGCAGGAAGAAGCTTCTCCGCTGCCTCGCGGATAGTCATTCCAGACTTTTTCATTAACTTCAGCTGATACCAAGTTATTCCTACTTCTAACAATGCAGAACTCAGAAGCGAGGCGTTTATATCCAAATATGAAGCAATGCTATTTGCAAATTTTCTTCCCATCCAAAAACTGAACATTCCATCCCCCTCACTTAGCCGCAGGCATCCACGGGCGGATCCACTCCAGCCCCGCCACAGTATCGCCATGCGGCTTGTATTCGCAGCCGATCCAGCCGTCATACCCGACCCGATCCAGCATATAAAACAGGAACGGATAATTAAGCTCGCCACTATCGGGTTCACGGCGGCCCGGCACACCGGCAATCTGGATATGGGCGGTTTTGTCCAGATGCCTGTCCAGACGCGCGGCAATATTCCCGCCGACAATCTGCGCATGATAAATATCGAATTGCAGCGCCAGATGGGGATGATCAAGCTGATCAAGGATCACGGCAGCCTGTTCAACGGAATTTAACAAATAACCCGGCATATCAAGCGGATTGATCGGCTCGATCAGGATTTTGACCCCGGCCTGTTCGGCCAGATCGGCGGCATAAAGCAGATTGTCGCAATAAAGCCGCGCCAGTTCCCCGGCATCTTCGCCCTTGCCCATCACACCCGCCATGCAATGCACCATCCTGCATCCGGTCGCGGCTGCGTAATCAAGCGCCTTGACCACGGAATCGCGAAACGCATCCTCCCGCCCCGGTCGGCAGGCAAGCCCGCGCTCGCCCTTTTCCCAATCCCCGGTCGGCATATTGAACAAAACCTGTTCAAGGCCATTATCGCTCAGCAGCGATTTGACACTGGCCATCGGCATGTCATAGGCGCCGACATATTCGACCCCGCCAAACCCGGCCGCCGCCGCCGCGGCAAACCGTTTTTCAAACGGCAGATCGGCAAACAGGAATGAAAGATTGGCACTAAAACGGGGCATTGGGCACCTGCTTGGGGGATGATTTCGGGATGTCATGGTTTCGCATCACCGCCGCCGCGTCAATGCCAAAGCAGGACGGCACTCCGGACACCTTCATCACACGGCACCATCTTTGGCAATTTCGTCCGCCATCCACGCGCCAAATGCCTCGACTTCCCTGATATTGGCACTCCTGCCGGTATGGATCAGGTGATAATGATGCCCTTCCATCACCGGGCCGAACGGCTGCACCAGAAGCCCGGCGGCGATTTCCGAACGCACCATTTCCGAACTGGCCAGAACGACACCCTGCCCCGCAATCGCGGCCTGAATGGCATGGGTATCGTCGCTGAAACTAAGCCCGCTTGATAAATCGACATCATCCAACCCGGCCCGCTTGCACCACCGCGCCCAGGTCGGCGTTGCCTCGTCCCGGCGCAACCATTCCAGATGCAAAAAGGTCTGCCCGCGCAGGTCGTTGGGCTGTTGGATGTTTAACATCGGGCTGCAAACCGGCGCGAACCGGTCGGCAAACAGGGTCTGCACCACCATGCCCGGAAATGGCCCCCTGCCATATCGCACCGCCGCATCGGCCATCCCCGAATGAAGGTCAACCACCTCGGCCGAAGTATGCAGCCGCAAATGAATATCGGGATGTGCTGCCTGAAACCCGCCAAGGCGTGGCAACAGCCACTTGGCGGCAAACGATGCCAGCACAGATACCGTCAGCCCGCGTTGGGGTTTGCGCGCCTTGACCCGGTCAATGGCGGCGGCAAAACCGGCAAAACCATCGCGCAACGTCGGATAAAGCTCCTGCCCGGCGGCGGTCAGTGTCACCTGCCTTGGCTTGCGATCAAACAACCGCACACCAAGGGTTTCTTCAAGCAATCGCACCTGATGGCTGATCGCGGTTGGCGTCACGGCAAGTTCGGACGCCGCCCGCTTGAAACTAAGGTGTCGGGCGGCGGCCTCAAAAGCACGCAGCGTCGCAAGCGGGGGTAAGGGCATATGGATGAACTCAATTCATCTATTGGCTGAGATATTCGATTTTGATCAAAGCCTATATCCAAGTCAAATATGGGGCAACGCAAATCGAAACAGATGAACACAGATTATCACAGATCATCATTAACGATCAAAGGTGCCCCATGACAACCATCCTTCATATCGACAGCAGCGCCCGCCCCGGCCGATCCGACACCCGCGCCCACGGCTCCCACTCGCGCCGCCTTACCGCCAAATTCATCGAACAATGGCGCGCCGCCCGCCCGGATGACGAAATCATCTATCGCGATGTCGGTGCCAATCCGCCCAGCCCGGTAACCGGTGACTGGGTTCACGCGGCCTTCACCAAACCCGAACAGCGCGAAGACTGGATGCATCAGGTTCTGGCCGAAAGCGACGAACTGCTTGCCGAATTGCTGCGTGCCGATGTGATTGTTGCCGGGGTGCCGATGTATAATTTCGGCATGCCCGCCCAGATGAAGGCATGGATCGAAAACATCGTCCGCGTCGGCGTCACCTTCGGCTTTGACCGGTCGCGTGATGGCGTCCCCTACTGGCCAATGCTGACCGGTGGCAAATCACTGGTGGTTTTATCCTCGCGCGGCGATTTCGGATATGATCCGGGTGGACGTGTGGCCCATCTTAACCATGTCGAAGGCGGCGTCTTTGCCCCGCTCGAATATATCGGCATCACCGATCAACATAGTGCCGCCATCGAATATGACGAATTCGGTGACGACCGCACCCAAAAATCCATCGCCGATGCCGAGGCAAAGGTTACCGATATCGTCGTGGAATTGCAGGCACGTCACACGCAGGATTCAGATGTCGCCATGACGGCCTGAACAACATGACGGCACCATCACCGGGGGACGAACGCCCCCTCATTCTCCCGGTGGTGTTTTTGCCGGTTTTTGTGCCGGGTTTATTTGTTCCGATACCTCGCCCGCCATCAATCCGGTGATCAGGCGCGCACCCTTTTTACGAAACAGATAGCTCCACACCCACTGCACCATCACAAGCGCGGGCGCACGCAAACCGATCAGGAAATAGATATGCGCAAGCCCCCAGAACCACCACGCCAACCAGCCGCGCAGCTTGAACCCGTTCAGGTCAATCACCGCCCGATGACGGCCAATCGTCGCCAGATTTCCGGCATGGCGATAGGCAAATGGCGGTGTTTCGCGGCTTCTCATATGATCGATAATC
>CERN01011319.1_pt1 | contig 18275 bp, 9 predicted proteins | sample 530761 | NCBI WGS metagenome assembly CERN01 (sample SAMEA2620947, study PRJEB7988) | marine metagenome | isolation source: saline water (ENVO:00002010), including | reverse complement strand
AGTAAACTTATCAGTGTTACTATTTTCTGATTGAACTGTCATTGGCACCACTTGGTCAGCACTAGCATATGAAGCTGAAACCCCACCAGTAACTATAGAAGTTCTTACATAATCAGCAGTACTAGAATTAACATTATCCATACCACCACCAAAAACTATAATTTCACCAACTGTGGAACTAACTCTAGTTACTTTACCTATTCTTTGAACTATTGATGTTCCAGTAGGTTTGGTGTTAGTTAGGTTTCCAGAAGTACTAACATAAACATCACCTAATGATAACGAAGAAGTATCTAATCCAGTAGCTTTACCGAATACAACCACCGCACCAGTACTAGCAATACCAATACTACTAGTTGCAATACCTATTGCTGGCATTGTAGAACCAGCACTATTATCCGCTAACTCAACAGTAGTAACATCAGCAACAATATCATAGTCAGATAATCTAACAACCTGACCCTTATTTATTGTTCCAGAAGAATCTTTCTGAACTGACAAAGTAACAGCATTACCACTACCACCACCAGATAAAGCGTCAATAGCTTGTTTAACTCTTTGGGGTGTAAATCTTTTTACATCAGTTGAAGTACCAGCTTCTGCTTCTGCTTGAGTAGCTACAGCAACTTGATTATTATACGCAGTCTCTATTTCAGCATCTGTTTGGTCAATAGTCGCACTAGCTTCAATACCGTCTAGTTTTGTTTTATCCCCATTGGCAAATGCACCCTCACTAGGCTTAACTTGAAGCGTAGAAATAGTTACCGCTTTTACACCCGAAAGGTCAGTTACTTCTGAATCCATTAAAGCACCAGCAGAAGTAACATTAGCTGTGTCCGTCACATCAGCACCAGCTTCAATACCGTCTAATTTTGTACCATCAGTAGCAACATCTCTTCCATCAAACGTACTATTAGTAGTAATAGCTCCTGTCATAGCACCACCAGATTTTGGCAATGCATTTGTGGCAAGAGTACCCTGTGCAGAGGTGGCATAATCTGATGAGTCAAAAGCCTTAACCTGAGCTAAGTTAGTCACCTCAGAATCCATTAAAGCACCAGCAGAGGTAACGTTAGTCGTGTCAGTTACATCAGCACTAGCCTCAATACCATCCAACTTTGTTTTATCTGCTGCAGAAGACAAACCAGCCTCTGAAGTTGTTACAGCTGGAACTGTAGCGTCTGTACCATCCGAGCTTACTATATCTAATGTTGTTGAAGTTTTACTTCCTATACTTAAATTTGTAGTACCACCACCTTCTTCAAACACTTTAACCACTGTCCCACTTGAATTCTTATAATATGGTAAATCGGTAGCCTTATCAAAAAAGTACACATCATTACTTACTGAGGTCCAATCAGAAGATGAGTCAGTTATTACTGAATATGTTATACCTATTGCGGTATTTGGTAATTTAGTTGTAGTTACTGCCATGTTTTTATTTATTTATTTATTTATAATTATGTGGTAACGTTACCAAAAGCATCACTTTCTAAGTGATTTAAAGTTATGTTTGAGTTAATGGGGGTTGTAGCACCTTTAAAATTACTATTACCTACACTTATCGTCTTTGTCGATGTAGCATAAAGACAATTAGCTGAACTATTTGTCACCCTAAAACTACAAGTAGTAAGTACTATAGTACCTGTACTATTAGTTATTGTTAAATTAACACCAGCTGCATCATCAAATTCAGTATGGAAAGTGCAATTTTCAAAATAAACATTATAATTACTATTATCTAATGAAATAGTACCAACAGAACCGCCTTTTGAAATAAAATCGATATGTTTAAAATTAAGATTAGTTGTATTACCCACATAAACAACTTGACCTGAACCATAATTTATAGCTGTACCATTAGAAAAAGTAGATTGAGAGTTATTTGCTGTAGATATTGTATAAGTTGAACCATTATTACTTAAAGTAAAATTACTAAAAAAAGTATTTGTATGGTTTGAGTCTATACATATACCATTATCACACCTTATTTCAAAATTAGAAAATCTTAACTTATATGCGGCATTAGTTCCTAATGTATCAATACCATCCCCTGTTGTGGTTTCAATATAAAAATTAGTAAAAACACCTTGACAGTCATCACCGCAGTCTATTCCTATTCCGCTTGTGGTTTTTACTTTAAAAAAACTAACATCAGAATCACCACCTATGTCAATACCATCTCCTGTAGATGTGTTAATCACTTCAAAATTAGTTGCTTTAGCCCCACTAACTAAAACTACAGACCCTGAAGATGAATTACTTATAGTTGTAAAATTTTTACAGCTATAATGTTGAAGTCTTAATGGAGTTCCCCCATCTGATTCAAATACACTACCACCAAAATCCTTATAGCTACTATCTAATTCATCTATTTCTAACCTAGCAGTATTACTATTTTCACAATACCAATTCATATTAGACATAATTAAATGTCCATCATTTTCAGTTTCATCACAATGTAAGGCATAGTGAGTACCAATACCACTAGTTCTGTTTACTATTCCATTTTTAAAAGTTATTTGTCTATTTTCTGAAGCTATATTCCCAAAAGAAATATCAAAGCAATAACTACTATCTGTTTCATTATTTGTTAGTGTAAACCCATTAAAATCAATAGTTAAATTTTTATATTGATATCCATTACCCACTCCACTACCACCTCTATTTATATTAATAGCAGATGTTATTGTTATATTAGAATAGATATTAATCGTATTACTACTCCCAGCTGTTTTACAAGTTTCTAAAGCACTTTGTAAATCAGAATAAAAAGTAGGATTTCCATTATCTGAATCTTTTATTACTTCAATAACTCCATACCCAGCCGCAACATCTACCCATGCAGAACCATTATATCTTTGTAAGCTACTTAAGTCTGTATCAAACACCATTAAGTTGGTATCTGGTGAACTTATTGCGTTTTTCTGAGCTGTTGTCAAACGTGGCATTAAGAAACCATCAGTTGTTGTGGATAGTTCTAATTTTTCACTTATTATAGTAGAATCATTTTTTATAGTCATCTTTGTAGTTACTGTTCCACCATCTGCAACTCTTAGCTCTAATCTCCCTGTATGACTACCAGCTGTATTACTTTCAATTATAGACGTAAATCTCGCATAAGTTGCCTGAGCACTACTTGAGTTATGTAAATCAATATTTATTCCAGCTCCGTAACCGCTTGGATTTGCTGGCCTACAAAAAGTAAAACTACTTACAGAACTAGAGCTACCTAAAATGTTAACATTTTGACTTGGCAGTAAATCTCCATTATTTCTAAAGTCCCATAACAAATTAGGTCCTGAATTATAAATTTGTGATGCTGAAGAGGCGCTTGATGTGTTCGACCCTTCTACTTGCAAAGTACCATCTTTAAATCTTAAAGTATCTGTTAAAGTTGCAACTCTTCCTGTTCCTATTGTACCATCTTGAGTATAAATACTACTACTTGTAATACCAGTTATATCTACCGAGTTACCATCATTTCTATTAAGTATGATTGTACTACCAGAGTATGTACCACCAGTAACAAACGTATCACTACCACCACCGCCACCAGATTCAAACAAAGATATAACCGTACCACCAGAGTTCTTATAATACGGTAAATCGGTAGCTTTATCATAGAAATAAGTGCTATTGGTAATACCAGTCCAATCAACACTACTATCAGTAGTTGCCGTATAAGTAACACCTTTTTCTTGTTTAATTCCTGTATTTAAATTGTTAACTCCCATAGTTTAATTATTATCCGATTATTATATTTCCGTATGCGTCTGATGTGTTTGTTTGTTGATTCCCATTTGATAAACTTAAGGCTATTGTCATACCTTTAAATTTATTTCCAGCCGAATATACAAATGTATTAGTAACACCTTGATAAATTCCATATGCCCCAGCATTTGCAACCTCAATATAGTTATCCAGAATATGATGAGTTGCAGGGTTACCTGTTGCTACCCCATAATGTGCAGCATTATTACTTGTTGTTATAATAACATTATTTATAACATCTCCATATTGTGAACCTCTAACTGCATGATGACCTGTTGATTTTAACAATGGATTACTAATAATATTTGAGCCTGTTAATGCATAAACTGCAGAATCTACACTTGTAACAGTATTACCAATAATTTCAGTTGTTGAAGAAGACTTTATTCCAATCCCTGTTGAATTGATAATATTATTTTGAACTGTAACACCTCCAGTCCCAACTTGAATACCTATCCCCCCTGCGTTAATAGTGTTTCCAATTGCATCGTTTCTGCAACCATCAATACCATTTGAACCGCTTGTTATTTCGCAATATCTTGCGCTTGCCCTTCCATGAATACCGTTTCCATTTGGCGCATTTATAACACTATTTGAAATAAAAGTGTTGTTATCATTGGAGTAAAGACCATGGCTATTATTTGAATAAATATTTGCAAAATAAAAATTTGCAGGTGTTGCCGCAACCGCTATACCTTCACCCCAAAATTGCCCGTTGAAAACATCACCACCACCTAAAGCATAAATACAAGTACCAAAATCATTTACTAATTGGGTTGAACCTAAATCTAAAGTATCACTTGTATTTCTGTAAACACACAAAGAATTTCCCGCGCTTGCGCTTCCCCCAGTTCTAACAATTTTACCACCACCAGTAAAAGTAAAAACACCATTAGAGCCAACATAATTAATGTCTAACGTGTTATCAGTCGTTGCACTATTAAAAGTAATAGTATTACCATTCATAGCAATTCTTAATCTTTTTGTAATTGTAACTTCTGCAGTTAGTGTTAAATCTGAATGTATTGAAATTTCATCATCTGCACTTGATGCATTTATTGCACTTTGTAAATCAGCATAAAAAGTAGGGTTACCACTTGAATCGTTAAGACTAACAATCCCATAACCAGCAGCCATAGCCACCCATGCAGCACCATTATACCTATATAAACCATTTAAATCAGTATTAAATACTAATAAATGTGTATCTGGTGATGAGATGGCATTCATTTGAGCCGTTGTTAATCTTGGTATCAATAAACCATCCGTTGTAGTTGATAACTCAACTTTATTTAATAGTTCAGTACTTCCGTTTGCATTAAACCTTACTACTTTTCTACTATTTGTTGAGTCCCATAAGTACAAATCGTTATCATCAAACGTAGAGGAATTACCCGCATTACTGTTTACAAACCACCATTGGGAAGTACTGGTTCCAATTTTTATTTTAGAATAATTAGTAAAGTCAAAAGATAAAAGATTTGTACCTGATTTTGCATCTATATTCCCACCAATTAAAGTGTTTCCGTTTGTTTGTACACTATAATTGGTATCTAAATTAGATTTACTAACCCCACCTAAAGCTACACTTGTATTGTTAAAAATTCTAAATGGTACACTTGCCCCAACTCCTATACCAAACTCATTAGCATTAAAAGTGGATGATGTATTAGCGTTATATAAAGACCAAACTGTTCCATTTCCATTATCAATATTAAATACTGAATGCGTATTCCAAGAAGGGTAAACAGACTTAGCCCCGTTTGAAACCTTAAACAGCCCTGTACCATTAAAGGTTAAATCATTACTACTTAAACTTACAATTCTATCACCCGACAAAGTGCCGTCAGCAGTATATAATGTATCACTACTACCACCACTACCACCTTCCTCAAATAAAGAAACGACTGTACCTCCAGAATTTTTATAATATGGTAAATTGCTTGCCTTGTCATAGAAATAAGTACTATTAGTAATACCAGTCCAATCAACACTGCTATCAGTAATAGCTGAATAACTAACACCCTTTTCAGGTTTTGGGTTAAAATTTATATTTTGTATTGCCATTATTATTCTTTTTTATTCTATATAGTTATATTCCCATATGGGTCACTAGTAAACGTATTTGATAAAGTTACGTTTGAGTTTATCGGTGTTGTGGCACCATCAAAAGTAGAATTAGCTACTTTAGCTGATATTGCTGATAATGCTGTAATATTATTAGCCCCAGCATTCCTAACTCTAAGTGAACAATTTGTTAAAACCGTATCATTTCCACCTATTTGGACAGAATGACCTCCAACATCATTCCACTTTGATACAAACTCACAATCTGAAAATAATATTTTAAATCCTGGATTAGAACCTAGGTTTGCAGCAATTCCTCCTTCACTTATTGCTGTTATTCTATTATAAGAAAAAGACCTATTTGCTTGATTTCTAAAAACATGAATCCCATATCCACTTCCTTTATTTTTAGCATAAACTTGAACACACTCTTCTGTGTTAGACATATAAACACAAGCATGTGTAGATGAATTATTCTCTGCTCTGAAATTTGAAATATTTTCACCTCCAATATTAACTGCTTTATTATCTCCAGTTGTTGCTACAAAATCATGTGCTTCTGTTGGACTATTTACCGCAACTCCACTTACACTCTTAGCAACAAAATTACTAAAAATACCACTACCTACAGCATTTCCACTAACAGTTTCAGCGTAAAAGTTTGACGCGATACAACTAGTTTGAGTTGTTATACCGCCTCCAGTACTTTTATTTATTACTATAAAGTCTGTAGCCTTAGCACCATTAGTCATAAATAAAGCATCTGATGAAGAATTACTTATAACAGTAAAGTTTCTAAAATTACCATAAGTTAATCTTAAAGGTTGTATTGTAGCACTTGCTCCACTTTCAAAAATACTTCCACCAAAGTCAAATACCCCACCAGTTGACCCAAAATTTAGTGTTATGTAATTTTCATTATATAAATACATTTTGGACATTTGAATAACTCTTGTAGCACCGTTATGTTGAATACATTTTCCTGTTGTTCCATTTTCTCTTATTAAACTTCCATCTAATAAAACCGTAGTAGCACCTGCAACGAGACTTAATACCTCAAGAGTATGAGTAGCGTCTGATTGTGTATTTTCTAACTTAAATCCATTAAAATTTATTGTTAAATACTTATAATCAAAAGTACCATCTATAACAATTCCAGTAGTGGTGGTATGGTTACTATATAAAGTAACAGTATTATAACTTCCAGCAGTCTTACAAGTATCTAAAGCCGATTGTAAATCAGAATAGAAAGTAGGATTTCCATTATCAGAATCTCTTACTACACCCACTAAACCATAACCAGCAGCCATAGCCACCCATGCAGAGCCATTGTACCTATATAAAGCATTAAGGTCTGTATTGAATATAACTAGGTGTGTATCTGGAGATGAGATAGCATTCATCTGAGCAGTTGTCAAACGAGGCATTAACATACCGTCTGTTGTTGTGGATAACTCTAATTTTTTAGAAATAAGAGTATCACCTTGTAAAGAAATATCTTCGGTAGAAATTGATGTTGTACCACCTACAATAAATTTTCTATTGGACGCGAAACCAGTTTTGAAAAAAGTTGTATATTCACCATTTCCACCCCCTGCAAGTCCAATTCTGTGAATTTCTGCATTAAGGTTGTTAAAAAATAATGTTCCGTTTTGGTTAAATTGTGTCCTTGTCGTTGTATTTGTTTTACCTATTATAACACTTCTAATCGTTCCATGATACCAATAACCATTTTGGTTCGCTTCAACTCCAAAAAAGGTTGAATTTCTGATTGAACCATTTATTAATAAATCTCCGTCCTCGTCAAGACTTAACGCCTCTCCTGATGGTTTGTCTATAACAAATATTTTTCTATTTGATGTAGTGGCGTTACTTCCATCTATTGTTAAGGTATTATTTCCTGTGTCAATTGCTCTATTTCCTGTTAAAGCCCCATCAGCAGTATAAATTGAATCACTAGTTATACCAGTCACGTTAACCGAATTACCGTCATTTCTATTAAGTACTATTGTACTACCAGAATATGTACCACCAGTAACGAATGTGTCATCAATACCAGTTAAATTAGAACCATCACCATAATAAGTTGTACCAGAAACATATCCACTAACACTTAAATCGTCATCTATAGACCATAAATCTGTATTTTCTAACCAAAGTATTGATTTAGTATCACCACTACCCCTAAGTACTTCAAACCCAGAGTTTAATACAGGTGTGGTAGAACCAGTAACATTTGAGTTAAGGGTAATTATATTATCTTTTATTAATACTTGTTCACTGTTAATAGTTGTAGCTGTACCTATTATGTTTACGTCACCATTAACTAATACATTACCATCTACAGTTAAGCCACTTAAATTATCTATTGTAGTTCCTACACTAGTACCATTATTTAAAGCTATATTTAATTGATTATTTGTAAATGTGGTACCAGTTACAAATGTATTACCACTAGGGGATGCTATATAGTCATCAACATATTTCTTAGGAACTAAAGATGTACCAACTAAAGTAGAATAATTGGCCCCAACACCTGTTTCAGTATTAGTTTCTCCAAATCCTTTATATTTAATACCCCGTTTATTTGATGTTCCATCATTAAAAAACGAATCATCTGAAACGTTTAAATTATTAACAATAGATAAATAAGATTTAGTAACATCTCCTACATATGTTGTACTAGGAGCTGTAAAAATACCTTTAAAATCACCATCTAAAAATTGAATGTTTAATGGTGAAAACTGAAATATACCAAATTTTGTACCTCCACTATTTACAGCACCTGCTACTATTCTTTCACTTTCTATATGAAAAAAAGTTTTAGAAGCTGCATTATCACCACCAACATTGTTATAAACATTCCATTCAAATTCATCAAAGGTTTGTTTAGAGTAACTTCTAGTATTACTATCATGTGATTCCCAAATAGTCCTATTCCAAATATTAGGGGAATCTGATTCTAAAAAAGTCATTGATGAATTTACACCAGGAGTACTTTGTATTGTTATTTGCGCAACATCTTTATATTGTTTTAAATAATTATTACTTGTTTGGCTTTCATAAACACCAATATTTACACCCAAATGACCTGAAGCTCCGAATATTTTATGTTCACCTTGAAAAGATACATAATCAAATCTTGATATATATTCAGCAGACCCACCTGAATTAACAGGTAAATTCCCTAAAGAATCCGCACCCCATCTAACAATATTAGAACCCGTAGATGGGATAAAATACACATTATTAGCAGCGTTACTAGGGTCATTGTGGTTTAAAACACCTCCTAAATCAATCTTACCAGTAGTTTCATTATAAGTTAATCCCGCTCCAGTATTGCTAGTCAGTCCACTTAAATCAACAGTGACTGCAGAAAGCGAATCACTTCTATCTAATACTAATTCTTTATTTACTAAAGTAGCACCAGTTACAAATGTATCTACAGAGTCTACGTCTCTATACTTAATTTCACCAGTAGCCGAGTCCCTTACTAATAATTGTGGTAATGTGTTATCTAACAACGGAGTACCACTAAGCGTTAGTTTAGTTTCTACAATTAAATCATCCTTAACATTAATTGGTGAGCAACCATTTATATTTGTAACATATAAATCAGTAATACAATTACCAGAACCACCAGAAAACGCTATATCATCAATACTTAAAGAAAGATTAACTCCGTCATTTCTTTCTATCTCTAACGTATTACCGCTCTTAGTGAAACCAGTAACAAAGGTGTCCCCACTATTAACCGAGCTAATATCAACAGTATATGCGGATAAGGAATCCTTCCTATTAAAAACTATTGTCTCATCTATAAGAGTGGCACCAGTTGTAAAGTCATTATTATCAACACTAGTCGCTAGTTCAACCCATTCTTTAGTTACTAATACGTTACCAGTGGCAGCTGATATATCACTTACAGTATCACCACTAACCCAACCACTAGGTGAGTTAGTGTAAAATATTAAATTACCATTAGTCTGATTACCATAATTTAAAATATATTCTAAATTAGTTGTTATTAACTCTACAGTACCAGAACCAGAATAAGAACCAAAATTATTAAAATTTCCATTAACAATTACAACTCTACCATCGTTAGCTAGTGTTGAACCTGATTCAATAGTTAAATCATCCCATATAAGATACATGTCATTAGACTTAATACCCTTATAACTATCTAAAATAGTATGTTCTATAAAACTATCATTACCATTACCCTCTACAATAAATGTTTTATTTATGTTTGACGTATTTTCACTGCAACTCATATTATTAACTATCTTTAGTTTAATTATTAAACTTAATTAACCAAATATCAACTAGCCGTAATAATCTGGTTATTTATAAATATCTAACATAATTAAAAAAATAAATTACCAACTAATAAATATATTTTATTATTTAAATTATTCTAATATCAACAACCCCACTTCTTACACCAGATGAGCCTGAAGACAAAGCTACACCGTAATTTAAAAGTGTTGTCGGTATGACCGCATTAGTAACAATATTATCTATTTGTACATTTTTATCTGTATTTGAAGAATCGTCTAGTAGTATGTAACCGTCAGTTACTCCTTGTGCCGATACTTTAAATCGGCTATTTATTATATGAAACATTACGTATCTTGTTGGCATTAAAACAGTACTAGCTGCTAATGAGTCATGTTTATAATTAACAGAGCAATCTTGAAACATAACATCCACATATGCTTTTTCATTACTAGAAGATATATTAAACAAAGGAAAACCATCCTCAACAGTTATCTTACATTTATCTAACTTTAACCTTGTATATGTTTCACTATTATTATTGGTAAGTCTAAATAAAGCTCTTTGAGTTGCTTGGTCTCCTCCTTTTATATGTATTTCATCAATATTAATGTCAACATAACTAAAAGCGTGTGCACCTGTAGCATCATGGTATTCTTGAACATTTATTATGTTAAAGTAAGAAACTTGAGCAGCCCCACTATTAATCCATTCTAACTTTTTTGCAGTTATTTTAAACGTGTTAGTTCCAGTTATAGCATATACGTTATCTGTAAACCAAGGAACTCTATCAACATTTATAAAATATTTATGACCATCAGGAATACAATATCCACAAGTTATTTTTCCATTTACATTGACGTCTATTAAATGAGAACCTTCTGCTTGACAAAATATTGCAGAAATATCTACATTTCCCCCAACGTTAATTACAGCACTTGATGCGTGTGCTCCTAAAAAATAGTGACCACCTATAACATCTCCAGTTACAGACCCCTTTAAAAATCCTTGATAGGTTTCAGGAACAAGGTCTGACTGAACATAAAAATGAGCACCGCTTTCAGCTTTGTCATTCCCTGTTGGTGCTAATAAAGTTGAACTTTTTATATTAAATTCTACAGTTGACCCTTCAGTTAATAGTATAAGTCCGCCTGGGTCACTATGGTCACCCCTACTTAAAAAATCCCCTTCTCCTGTAATATAAAATTTAATAGGGTTAGCCCCATTATTTGTTTTACCTATATCATGGAACATTCTATTATCATTTGCTGTATTACCATTTCTAAAGGTAAAAATAGCTGGTCGTCCAGGCGCATAATCATTTATAATTCCTGTCCCAGGTAAGAAATAGTATGTAACTTCGTCCTTACCTAAACCAATTTCATTGTACTGCATTGTGGTTACCATTATTGTATCACCACTAGTTACACCAGACTCAGCAGCTGATATTGTCTTATACGGTCTAGTTAAATAACCCTTTGAACCAGTAGCATCATCACCGTTTACATAATCAACGTAAGCGATATTACCTAAAACTACATCACTTGTGATTCCAGTTATACTAACACTAGCTCCTTCTGATTTATTTATAGTTATTGCTCCAGCATTATATGTCCCACCAGTTACACTACCACCCGAACCAGTAAGGTCCTTAACAGAACCGTCAGAGTATTTAACTGAAGGGTTATTATTATTAGAACTATCAGAAAATAAAGTCACCGTACCACCACTTGGTGTAGACACACTTGTTTTATTTATATTTGCTATTGTTATTTTTGACATTTTTTTTATTTTAAATTATATTTCCTATTATTGTAAATTTAGCTAAGTTAAGGACATCCCTATCAACACTTATATTTATTTCATCACCAGCACTAACCACAAATGAACTTTGAAAGTCTATTCCGTTAAAAACTTCAACATTGTTAACTTTTATAGTTATATTATTAACATCACTAATATTAATTATATCAGTATATTTTGAATTGTATTCAGCTTTATATGAAAAAGAGTTTTCAGAACGCTTTTTAAACACAACATTATATGAGAAAGTACCTCTAGTAGTATCTGTACTTAAAGTGAATCTAGGACTAACTGGTGTTTCCATAATTTCACTCATAACTAAAGCTCTATTAATTGCTGGAATAACTTCAAAATCATCTTCATCTATGATAAAACCTTCAAGAACTATCTCAAAGGGTTGAACATAAAACCTTCTATTTTCAAAGTCATCAATATTACTTTCATCACCAACACTATTTAGTTTTAATGGCATAGGATGCCCCTTAACCCTTATATAAAATTGAATTGAATTAAAAGCTTTAAGGACTTTAGTGTTAAATTTATTTAAATCCCTCATTTTGTTAGAAAAAATCCTAACCTCGTAATTAATGTCAACCGATGTAGGTTGAGGCACTTTATATACATCAACCCCCTTTCTACCACCCTCAAAAGTAGGTACCTTATAATAAGTCCAGTTATTTCTACCTGGAATATTGTACAAACCAGCTTGATTATTACCTACTTGTGGGTTTGGTTGTCTAACTACTGTAACAAAGGGCATTTTAATATTTTTATATTTATCCGAATGTTGCCAAGTCTTACTAAATTCTGACCATCTTTGGAGTGTTAAAAAAATAACAGGAACTTTTTCCCCATCTACTGACAATTCTAAATCCTTATCTGCAAATTCAATAAAAGACTTATCCATATCTTCATATGAAACACCTCTAGGTAAAAACGTACCTTTTTTAGTAAATCCTTCAATAAGTTCCTCTCTTCTAGCAACACCTTCTTTAGGTTTTACTATTTTAATATTTTTTCTAAATCCTTTAGGGAGTCCCATATTATATATATATATTTTTTTTAAAGCCCACGAAACTCATTTTCGTCAACAGAAGAACATTTTACTGTTCTATATGCACCCTTATAACCCATGATAGTGTGTTTATTATCATAGTTCTTTACTCCGTCGTTAGTAACAGAGAAATATCTAACATCAGTAACACTAACTGGATAACCAATATAATCACCAAAGTTTAATTCAACATCAAGCTCAGCTAATTGTGATTCATATATCCCAAAAGATAGATTACCATCTTGTATATACCTAAGACCACCAGAACCAGAATTATAAGCTTTATTTTCAGCCTCTTCCAATGTAGGTACAACTCTTAATTCAACTGGTGGAAAGAACCTAACTCCATCCTTAGAGGCTTCACCATATAAATCATCTGATGATGTGTTTTCCCTATCAACCCTGTATAGAATGACAACAAAATTACCATCACCTTCAATAGCTTCTCTACCCATTGATATCTCAAGGTCATAATCCTCATTTGAGAAAAACTTATTAATACGATTTATTGGTATTTTCCTAGGTTTAGCCATGTGTTTATAGATAAATATTTAGAAATAAGTAATAATCTAAAAAGACTTGATTTTTTATTGAAAATACACTATATTAAAATATATAAATGTTTTAACTAATTTTAAAGATTTGATTAATTTAGAAGATATAAAAGGTAGAGATGCAATAACGGTTTTAGAGGCCTATAATGGTAAAAACCCTTATTTAAAAAAACTTAAAAGAAGATTAGATAAAAATAATAAGTTAATACTAACCGCTACACAATCTAATTATATATTAAATAACCACAACTTTGAACCTAAGGTTGTTAATAAGATTGTTGGTATTACGGAGTATTTGGGTAATGAGTTAAAAGTTTCTGAAGGTCTTTCATTTGTACCCGAAAGAATTCTTATAGAATTTTTATTAGCTGACAATAATAAAACTTTTCATATTTATGGTAAATTAAAAAGAAATCAAGAAAAGAGTCAAATGTACTTTATACCAAAAACACAACTACTTGATGATTTTCTATTTGAGGAAAAAAAAGTCGAAGTTGACTTCAAACACTACGAAAGTATTGACAAAATGGTACTTCCAGACGGAACTGTAGGTAGAAAACTATACGACATACAAAAAAAGGGTATTAAATTCTTATTAGGTAGGGAAGGGTGTTTATTAGCTGACGATATGGGTGCAGGTAAAACAATTCAGTCAGTTATAGCTGCTCTTGAATCTGGAGCTAAAAAAATACTTATCGTATGTCCAACAGCGGTTAAAATAAATTGGCAAAGAGAAATAAGTTATTTTGGCTGTGAGGACACAACGATTATATCTGGTAAAAAATGGGACAACGAAGCTAAGTTTACTATAATTAATTTTGATATACTTAAAAACTTTCACGTAGTTCCAGGTGAAAAAATTAAAGAAGAAGATATTTGTTGGGATAACCAGTACTTAGCTAAAGCTGGATTTGACTTAGTAATTATAGACGAAGGTCATAAACTAAAAAACCATAAAAGTAACAGGGGTAGTATTATGAAAGATATATGCACTAATTATGGTAATAAAAAAGTTTGGTTACTTACAGGAACACCAGTAGCTAACAGACCGATGGACTATTATAACTTATTAAAGATTATAGGGTCACCTGTGGCTGACAACTGGAAACATTACGTAACTAGATACTGTGAAGGTAGACAAATAACTACAACACTTAAAAATGGTTATAAAAAGAAAATATGGTTAACTAACGGAGCCTCTAACTTAGAAGAGCTAGCTATTAAAACTAAAAATGTATATTTAAGAAGACTTAAATCAGATATTGGAGATATGCCTGAAAAAACCATTATACCAGCTTATCGCAAATTAACCCCTAAACAACGTAGTGAATACGAAGACCTTTGGGAAGAATATCTTATTGAAAGAAAAAGAAAGAAAAAAAGTGGAGAACCAGAAAGAGCGCTTGTTGAATTAGGTCTTCTTAGAAAATATATTGCAATGCAATCTATACCTCACACTATCGAACTAGTGGAAGATATGATAGAACAAGGTAATAAAGCTATTATATTTACTAATTACACCGAAGAACTACAAGAACTAGTAAGACACTTTAGAGATAGATGTGTGTTTCATTTTGGAGAAATGTCCGATAAAGACAAACAAAAGTCAATTGATAAATTTCAAGTTAACGACAAAGCTGAAGTCTTCATAGGTAATATCATGTCAGCTGGTGTAGGTATTACATTAACTAAAGCAACTTATGTCGTATTTAATTCTTTTGATTGGGTACCAGGTAATAATGAGCAAGCTGAAGATAGAGCCTATAGACTAGGTCAAAAAAATAATGTAACAGTATATTATCAATTATTTGAAGATACTGTATCTATGACAATGTGGCAAACAATTCATAGAAAGAAAAAAGTTATAGATATAATAATGGGTGAAAAATCTATTGATGAAGAAGCCGCAATTGAGTTAATGCTTGAAGAAATACTAGACGATTATGAAAAGAGTTAAATTATACGGATATGAAGAATGTCCATATTGTCAAGAATTAAAGGAATATTACGAAAATAATAATATAATTTTTACGTATGTTGACATTGAAGACGATGACAATAAAGCAGAATTTAAAAAAATAATGGAAATTGGTAAAACTGATAGTGTACCTATTATACTAGTTAATAAAACAATATTATCCCCAGATATAAGTTTTAAGAGTATTAACGAAGCCTACAACTTAACAAAGAAATTCCTTAACGATTAAAAGATTACTGATTTCTTAGATATTTATTAATAAATAGATAATATGAGTGTTAGTAACGAAGACAAGGAAAGAATATACGAACAATTTAGGGTTTCAGTAGGAGCCCCTCTAAGACAAATAGAACTTACAGACGACATGCTTTGTGTTCTTTTGGATATATCTATAGAAGATTACTCACAATATGTACAAGAGTGGCTTATTGAACATCAATGGCAATCCCTACTAGGTAAGGATGTTAACACAACCGATATGGCTTTCGCTCTTAGTGTTAGGGATTTTGACTATATGACACAATACACCTACGCTTACTCTAAACAAGTAGGTCTCCAAGCTAGAGGACCTTGGGAATTAAAAAAAGATTATATTGATATTGAAGCTGGAAGACAAGTTTATGAAATACCAGCTGGTAGAGAAGTAAACGAAGTACTTTGGATTACACCACCAACAACAAGAATGGCATTATTTGCTAATTACGCAGGTATTGATTATGGATTTGCTGGAGGTTTTGGTCAAGTAGGTAGTGGTGGTGCTGGAGGTGCTGGAATGGGGTTTGGCGGTAATGGTGGTTACTATATATCACCAGCATACGATATACTTTTAACTGCTGCAGATTTAAATATAAAAAACAGACTATTAAGAAGTGAATTAGTATATAAACTAACCGCAGGTCCTAACGGAACTAGACTTTTACACCTACTTAGTGTTCCAGGTTCTAAAATGAGTTTTGGTCATGGTATAGGTGGTGCTGCTAATTCTATTACTCTGGGAGGGTGTCAAGTTTGGTACCATTACTACGACACAACTGGTGGTGATGTTGAAGATTGTAGAGCACAAAATAGCGACATTATAAAATTACCTAATGAAGTACCATTAGCTAAATTAGATTTCTCTAAATTTAACGAACCAACAAAAGTCTTAATAAGACAGTTATTTATAGCTGAAGCTAAGAGAACATTAGGCAGAACTAGGGGTAAATTTGGAGGGATTGTAGGTCCACCTGAAGCAGAAAGAACTATGGATTTCGACACCCTACTTTCAGAGGGTAACGAAGAAAAAAAAGCTATTCTTGAAAGACTAGACGTTAGACTGGATAGACTATCATCCACTAAACAATTAGAAAGAGGTGCTAACGAATCCGAGTCCCTAAACAAAGCGTTAAAATATAGACCATTAGGGTTTTACATTAAATAACAAAGGGAGCAACGCTCCCTTTTTTTATGGTTTAATTATTAAATCATCTGGGTTTTGATTCTTAACTGTCTCTAGGTCTTTAATACGACCTTTAATACTAGCAACGGCTTCTTTAGTCGTTCTACAAGCTTTATAGTAATCAACTTTACCTTCCTTAACTATATATTTCTCAACCCAATAACCATCAAGAACCTCAATCCAACCATCATCCTTTAATAACTTAATATCATTATCAACTTCTTCCATTTCACTTTCTGCATTATAAACATCCTCTAACCACATATCGTATTTATCATTATCGCTAACATCTTCAAGGGTTTCGTAATATCTATTACGCTTTTTTGCTAAATCCTCATATTTGAAAACATCCTTAAAGTCAGCTAATTTAATATCCCATTCTTTTGAGTTAAAATAAAACCCTACATTGTCATCTCCAACCAAATTAACAAAACTAAGTTCTTTAGGTAATTTATTACTACTTCTTAACTTATCATAATCCGAAACCTCAAGTCTTTTAAATACATCATTTATTAATTTAGACTCTTTATTTATACCTTCAGCCCTCTTAACCCTTTCTCTTTCTTTCCAGTCATCTCTAAGGCTAATCCACTCACCATACTCCATAAAGTTAGGGATTTTATTAACAGAATCCCAGAACCTAATCTCTCTATCTTCCATTTTCATAAGGTCCTCATGATAGTCATCTTGGTCTGATGGGTCAAACGGTTTACCAGCAATTAATTCACATTGTTTTTTAGTAAAAACATTCTTCTCATCTAACTTAACAACCTTAGTCTTTTTATCTTTATATACTGTTCTAATAATATCAGACCTTATTTCAGTGTCAAAACAAACCAATAATGGCTTAATTCTTTTATTAAAATTATCTAAATATTTAGCAACATTATATTCATCGGTAGTAAATTCTGGATTATTTTCAATTTCTTCTTTTGGTAACAACTTACAGTTAAATAATATTTCTATGTTTCCATTTTCCTTATCTGTAACCTTTTTAATATCACTATGGGACTTAGCTGTACCAGTATTAACATAATAGATTATATCACCTAAATCCACACTTAAATCATGCATTTCTACCAACTCCATATGAGCCTGTCTAGACTTATGGTTACCAGCTTTATTCTTTTGTTTACAATAAACATTTACATAATTATCTCTAGTCATCTTAACCTTAGACTTAGAAGCTATTTTTAAAACTGGAATTCTATAATTATAAATGTCCTCAACAGTTTTATGATATAACTCTATAAATTCATAACCCTTACCATATAATAATAGCTTAACACCTTCATTTATAAATTCTTCTATATAAACAGGCATAGC
>CERN01006831.1_pt1 | contig 18324 bp, 29 predicted proteins | sample 530761 | NCBI WGS metagenome assembly CERN01 (sample SAMEA2620947, study PRJEB7988) | marine metagenome | isolation source: saline water (ENVO:00002010), including | reverse complement strand
ACAAGAAGACAACTAAGGTTGCTCAATCAACTCCAGCAGATAGAGCAAGAAGAGCCGTTCAAAACCAGAGAGACGGTTACCATGGTGATGATGATGCCCTTAACAAGGGAATGGAAGCACTTAAAACATCCATGGGTAGACTCAAAGGAGTCTGATATATAATACAGTTACATAATTATTTTGAATGGCAACTTTGAGAGAACGGATCAGGGCCAAGGGGGAACTCCTCCTGGCTCATGCTCCTATCCTAACCCTTGGATGTACTGTGGTAACATCTTTGAGTCTTGCGACATTGGCGACAACTACGGTTTTGTTTACCGCATCACAAACCTCATCAACGGAAAACAATACATCGGCCGCAAATACTTTTACCAACTACGAAAGCCTAGAAATAAAAATAGGCGAGTTAGAAGTGAGAGCGACTGGAAAAAATATTACGGAAGCTCTGACGAACTTAATGCAGAACGCACTGGAGTGGGAGATAATGCCTTTTTCAGAAGAGAGATACTATCCGTCCATACTACTAAAGGAAAAGTCAACTTTGAAGAGACTAAACAACTCTTCTTACATAATGTATTGACCGAAGCACTTGACGACGGGACTCCCAAGTATTACAATAGTAATATCTTGGGTCGATATTATAGAAAAGATTATTTCCCATGGCAGAATACCGAAGAGACATAAACGATAACGATATTCTTTATGGATCTTCCGAAGACCATCAGTACATGATGGAATGGGAGAAAAAGTACATGGAAGATTGTATAGATTATATGCAACCTTATGGTGATGTACTGGAAATTGGTTTTGGTATGGGATATTCTGCCACTCAAATTATGAAGTGGAATCCAAAGTCATATACTGTACTAGAACCAGACCCCACGGTATATAAAAAAGCTGTCGAATGGTCAAAGAATTATTCAAATGCCAAAGTGGTTTTTCAACCATGGCCTAACATTGATGGATTGGGTAAGTATGATTGTTTCTTCTACGATCCTTACTTAGAAGGAGACATTTCTGATATAAGCATCAATAACTGCACAGTTACTTTTTTTCTGCTAAAATCTAACAAGGAACTAGCAAAGAAACAATCTAGATATTCTTTCTATTGCTCTAGTCAAGGAAACAATATGGAGGATTGGTGCAGAAATGTGTACGATTCTCTATCCAAACTACCAGACAAAACCCAATTTGGTATTAAACTTAAACAATATGATACAGAAGTTCCAGAAAACTGTAACTACTGTAAGACTGGTTGGTTGCATCTCCCTACGATATCTATAGTAAAACCATGAATGTAAAGTACGGAGTTCTTACTCAAGAAGTTCTTGACGATTGTGAAAAATTTCTTGAGGATTCTTTAGGAGAAAATGTTTGGGCATGCAGTGAATTGTTTTGGGATGATTCTCTAAAGGTTGGTGACACTGGAGTTGTTACTATGACCAATTTGCCTAACGACCTTAGGAATTCTGTGCTGAAATGTATAGATCCTTTTTTACCTCCTTACAAACAAGCAGAGGTTCAACTTTATGTTTGGCACAAGAACTCTGGCATATCCATGCACGATGACAACGGTCGGTATGGATGCACTATATACTTAAACAAAGAGTGGGACATCAATTGGGGTGGAATTTTTATATGGTATGATGGTGAAGAGTTGAAAGCACTCAACCCAACATACAATATGATGGTTCTGAACACCCATAATGAAGACCACATGGTCACCACGGTCTCTCCATTTTCTGATGACTTTAGATATAGTCTACAGATATGGTTTACTCCCTTATGATAGAAAACATTTTTCCGACAGCAATTTATAAAACGAATGTTCCTTGTCCACAGAAAGAGTGGGAAGGCATGATGAATCTCTGTAAAGAGTTTTACTATAAAAACTTAGAAGAGATTGAAGACACTGGTAACTTCACTGGTGATCAAGACATACCAAAATTCTTTCTCTTACATAAGACTAAAGATTTTTATTGGTTGAATGCACAGATGGCACATGCTACCAGGCAGTATCTGTCTGGTATGTGTAGGCAAACTGATGACGATGATGATTATGAACATGATATTTTCTTTCAGAAATCATGGCCTAATGTTTGCAGGTTGGAAGACGGTGGTAACCCAGACCATTTACATAAAGGATCTCACTTTAGTGGTATCTACTATCTAAGAACTGAGGGTGAGGGAGGAACACTTACTCTTGCGGCAGAAACCTATATGGATAATCTTCCATTGAATGTCCATGATGATTATTGTTTGTATCATCTTGAACCAGAGGATGGTGATCTAATTATTTTCCCATCAAACATCTTACATAGAGTTACAGACTTTCAAGGAGTTGACTTTAGAGCTTCAATCGTCTATGATATCTTTGTGACATCTACTATAAATGTAGACCACAACTACGAAAATGTTGTCACATCACCACATCATTGGGTACAAGTATAGACTAAATAAGTTTGCTATGAGTTTTAAATGCTTTCTACACAATACCGATTAAGACTAGAATTTATCTGTAAATGTATTGCAAATGGTGAGGAGGTAAAACTAGACGACATGATCTGGGCAGATAAGTTGGCAAAGAGTCATACTACTGCTCGTGATTGGTTGCAAAAAGCACGAAGACAATCTTCTCAACAGATTGAAGAAGGTAGTACCGATGATTTTCTGAATAGGATGGGATTAGGAGATCCCGACCCATCCAATCATAAAACGGGATTCAACAGTGCTGACGATATTAAAGAATGGTTTCAACGAGATAAACCAAATGATTGGAGACAACGAGACTAATGAAAACTCTCACACTTGATGACTACAAAAAAGCAGGTGAAGAATTCTGGCCCAAGTATTGGTATATTGCCAGTGAACTTGGCGAAGGTGCTAAGGCAGAAGACATCCTTAAGGTAATGGAAGCTGTTGGTGGTGTCGCACTTAAACTGGCACTAGAAGAAAAAGCAGATCCATTTGGATTCAACAAGGAGAAAAAAGATGCCGAATCCTAATCAACTCTATACTGATATGGAAAAACTCAACGCTTTATATGAAGAGTTGATGTGGGATCATGACGATGAACTAGTATTCACACACGAGTTTGGTAAGGTTGTAATCTATAACAAAACTCTGAAGGATAAGAATGATCGCAACCGTAATAGATAAACGCTTTGATATAGAGTTCATGGCAAAGATTGAGAAGCAACTCAAACACTTGCCAGTAACTGCTATCAACATTGCTAACGGTACATCTTATCCTAATGGGGAGTGTGGAACCCATCGACTGATGGGTGAAAATATATTTGAAAGACATAGCATAAACAAAGTTGTTAACCTCATGGATAACTGTGAGGTATTTTTCGATATGCTAGAGGAAATAGAAGAGTGTATTGAAACTAAAATGTATCTTTCTAGGATAGATTTTAATTTGCAACATTCTTTTTGTGATGGAACCTCTCACATTGATGGTGAAGAGGGAGAATATACCATCATGTATATGCCAAACTTAGAATGGGACACTACTGAATGGGGTGGCCAGTTTCAATTGTTGGATGATGATCAAAATGTTATTGAGGAACATGAGTATGTTCCTGGTAGGGTGCTAATCTTTCCATCTGAGATTCCTCATAAAGGTCTCGGTCCAAGGCACCCTCATGTGTATAGATACACTGTGGTATGGAGAGTAAAACCTCTTGAAGATCTATTATGAAACCAAGTATTGCCAGCATCAATAGAGCATTAGATGCAGAAGACTTTAGGCAGGTAAGTGATTTTGCTGAGGAAGCTTGTTACTCCTATGGTGAAAGGGATGATGATAAACATAAACCAACTGGTTTAACTTGCGATCTAGATCCAGAAGAGGATGAAGATGATACCATCGTAGGAATCATTGAGTCTTTAATTTACGCAAGGTTTCCAGAGATTCAGGATTATAAATTGTATCGCGCATACATTAATTGTTTTGCACCTAGAGAAATTGCAAACTTCCATGTTGATTGCGATCCAGGAGAAGATCAGGTAACCTTCATCTTCTACGCAAACAAGACATACAATGGATTAAATGAGGGTGGATGTACAGAATTTTTCTTAGATGAAAAAATTATTGGTGTCCCTCCAATTCCAAATACTCTAATCAAGTTTACTTCCTCTATTATGCATAGAGCCACTCCATTGAAATCTGATCATCGTTTTACTTATGCACTCAAATATTGTAAAGAAAATAATTGATGGGGAGAGGTATTATGTGGAGGATGGATTGTTCCTTCCCGAGATCATTGATGAGTTAAGAGAGTATGCGTTGAACGCAGATGACCCTGATGATACATATAAGGATTACTATTCTCTCAACTTTTCTCCAGACAACTTGCGCCTTCCGTTATTGTCTGCTATAATTACAGGGTTGGAAACAAGGTTCCCATTCCTCGGTCGTTTTGACAGAGGGTGGGCATTTGTTTACGACAACAATGCCGAAGGTGTGACTCCACATGCTGATCCAGCATGTTATAATGTGAATCTCTGGGTCACTCCAGATTCTTCTGTAGAAGATCCAGAGAAAAATGGTTTGATTTTGTATGATATCAAACCGCCTCCGACATGGACATGGCGTGAGTATAATACTGACATCAAGTTGATTCGGAAATATTTGGAGTACACTAAATCAGAGAAGACGAATATATCATATGCATGTAATCGTCTTCTCTTGTTTAACTCACGGTATTTTCATGAGACAAATAAAGTCTCCATGAAACCTGGGTTAAATAACAGAAGAGTTAACTATACTTTTATGTTCATGACTCAGTAGCTCAGTCGGAATAGAGCAACTGCCTTCTAAGCAGTCGGTCGTAGGTTCGAGTCCTACCTGAGTCGCTGCGACAGGGAATGAGCTCGCCTGCGACGGTGCTAACCACACTGTGATCTTGAGAGTTGGTTACTCTCTTTGCTCCATTACAAACTGTCAGAATGTTAGGGTTTAGAAAATGCCCCATAGCAAGCATTCTGATAAGTGTAATGCTTCGGGAGATTAGCTCAGCGGTAGAGCACCTCGTTTACACCGAGATTGTCACAAGTTCGATCCTTGTATCTCCCATGAAATTTTTTAACAATAAAGACTTTGAGTATAATGAATCATGGGCTATTACTAAAACCCCTTGGAAAGATTCTGAAATACTCTTTATAGATAATATATACAAGAGACCAGAAAGAGTTTATGATTATTTAAATTCCATTCAGGGTATTAGAACTAACAAATCTGTTAAAGATTCTCTAAATGGTATTGACTTTATGGATGGTCAAATACTATTCGATAGTAGGTGGGACTTACATAGAGAATACCTACTTAAAGGTATAGCAAACAACTACAATGTTGAAGTAGATCTACAAAATTTATTTCATGTAGTTAATCAATTTAGATTGTTAAAAGACATACCTGAAGAGGGTTATCATTGGCATCCTCATTGTGATGGCCAATTAAATTTTATTATTTTTCTAAATCCAGATCATAATATGAAGTCTGGTACTTCATTATATACTCCTCTTAATACAAAAGCAAAAACTTTTTATTTAAAGAAGGACACCGAGCATAACAATCCTTGGAAAACATCTGATCAATTTAGAGAAGAGTTGTGTATCTTAGATAAATTTAATTGTGGAGTTGTATTTCCTGGAAAATGGTTCCATGGACAGACGATTGTTGACAACTTTTTTAAAACCACTACCAGATTTACTGAGGTTATCTTTCTGTGAAAAAGCAAAAAATCAAAGAAGAATTATCTGAAATCAAGGAGTTATTACGACATGTTATCTGTCAGGTGCAAAACATGCAATCGAGAATTGATCAGCTCGACCAAGATTCAATGCTGTGGGTGTCCGAATATGACGACGGTCCAAGCGGACAGAGTATCGGCGGTGGACCTCAACCAAGTAGTGTGGATAAATTATGAAGAGAGTGTTAAAGATAACACCATTCTTACGAGAAATGATTTAGAATATCAAGAGAACCGAAGGAAGAGGAAGGTTCGCAAACTCAACTTTGAAACACGATGATCAACCTAGACCACTTATCTCACGAAGAAAAAGAATTGCTTGCAGCGGACTGTGAAGACTTCCTCTTACATAGAAATATTCCCCTGCGTTCTCATTCTTATGACATAATTATTCTGCATGCAATCCGTGAGGGTTATCAAATGAACAGGTTTGATCCTAAAAAAAGAGCAGTATGAGTATATGGCGTCTGTGGAGTTATGCTCTAGGCAGAAAGGAGGGTAGAAATGACAAGGAAGCTAACATTATTGCTTCTATACGCACTTTTGTGTTTGCTAGCTATCTCATCACTAACGGTTTCATCATATCTGGTGTGGTGAGACACTGGAACAACCGTCCACTAGACCTAGCAGACCAACCTCTTCCGTACTATAATAACAAGGTAAACAAACAGAGCAATGTCTGTCACCACTAAGTTCAGAAAACACATCAATATTCTTAAGAATACTGTTGAGGGCCAAGTTGCATTAGATCATCAGCATCCTAAGGTCTTTCGTAAAGTGGCTAAGTATTATCGCGAGAAAGGTGTTCAATTCGTAAACGATCCTTGCGATGATTACGACATTCTGCTAGACTGTCTCTATGCTGATCTAGTTACCGAAGGTGTCATCAATGAATGATCTTGATCCAAAGTCTGTAGCATCGACTAAGACTACGGTGATTCATGAGCGTTTTCCTTACCGCTATGTGCAAAAGGGTTACATTCAACTTAATGGTAAACCCGACTTGCGTCTTCAGAAAGCAGACGAGTACAGTAAAAAATACTCTGACATCTATCTTTTCGATAACGCTGATCAATGCTTTCTTGCCATAGAAGACTTTGAGTATTCTAAATGGTTAGACCCCGCAGGAGTACCCTGCTATATCAAAGACCGTGTTACCCACTAATTATTATGTCCTGCAACTCTACATACAAGCACTACCAAGCAGCTGCTGATGCGCTTCGTGAAGCAGTAATTACTGCCCTAAATAATGATGAGGAAACAAATACGCTTAGTGAACTCTGGCGTCACTATCTTGGTTTGAGAGCCATGAGTGATGCTGCATACAATGAGTCACTCAAGTGTGATGATAGTCCTCGCTTCGATCAAAGTTTTTGGGAAGATGATGGTGTCAGTATGACTGGCAACCCTGGCACTGCATCTTCTGATACTATTAGTTTTAATTTCAACGATACTATTATCAGCACTGGTAGTACGAGTGATACCGTTCTTGGTATGACTTATGCAGCAGGAGCTGTAGATATGGGAGGATTGATCGGAGGCGCTGGCCAGGATACAATTACTTTCGCATAAATGATAGCACTAATAACTGGTATTACAGGACAGGACGGTTCGTACCTTGCCGAACTTCTCCTTGAAAAAGGATACGAAGTTCATGGCATTGTACGCCGTTCTTCTCTGATCAATACCCATCGTATCGATCATATCTACGATAAGATTCATCTCCATTATGGAGACCTAACTGATGCAGGTAACCTCATCAGTCTCATTCAGAAGATTAAACCAACCGAGGTATATAACCTTGGTGCCATGAGTCATGTAAAGGTGTCCTTTGAGATGCCTGAATATGTTGGACAGGTTGATGCTCTAGGGACCTTGCGTCTTCTAGAGGCTATTCGTTTGTTGGAACATCCTTGTAAGTTTTATCAAGCATCTACCAGTGAACTATATGGTTTGGTGCAAGAAGTTCCCCAAAGAGAAACCACTCCCTTCTATCCAAGATCCCCCTATGGTGTTGCAAAACTCTACTCATATTGGATTGTCAGAAACTATAGGGAAGCGTATGGCATCCACGCTAGTAACGGGATTCTATTTAATCATGAGTCCCCTCGGCGTGGTGAAACCTTCGTTACCCGTAAGATCACCAGAGGACTATCAAAAATCTCAGGTGGGTTACAAGATGTCTTAGAACTTGGTAACCTTGATGCTCAGCGTGACTGGGGTCATGCTAAAGATTTTGTTCGTGGTATGTGGATGATTACACAGCACGAAACTCCTGATGATTTTGTTCTCGCTACAGGTGAGATGCGTAGTGTCCGACAGTTTGTCGAAGAGGCTGCACAGTATTATGGATTCAATATTGAATGGCGTGGAGAAGGATTAGACGAGGTTGGTTTCTGTAAATCTATGAACAGAAACATCATCCGCGTGAACCCTAAATATTACCGCCCAACAGAAGTGGAACAACTTCTGGGTGATTATACCAAGGCTAGAACTGTTCTGGGGTGGGAACCAGAACTCAGTTTCTCTGACCTTGTACAAGACATGTGTATTTACGGACAATGAATAAATTTCACAAAATTGAATGCTGCAGAGTTTGTGGTAACGAACATCTAATTACTGTGCTTGATCTTGGAGATCAATACCTCTCTGGTATTTTCCCCAAGACCATTGATTTTGGAATGTACAAAGGTCCATTGGCTCTTGTTAAGTGCGACGAAAAGAAAGGTGGTTGTGGGCATGTTCAACTTGAGCATACCTTCGATCTTCCTACAATGTATGGTGATGAGTATGGATATCGTTCAGGATTGAATGGTAGCATGATCCGTCACCTGAGGGAGAAGGCAGAGAAGATTAAAGCAGATACTAAACTTGAGTCTGGTGATATTGTTGTTGACATTGCTGGCAATGATGGGACCTTCCTAGGATGCTTCCCTCATGACTTGCAACTCATGAGCATTGATCCTACTTCCAAAAAGTTTAGAGACTTTATTCCTGACCATGTAAATTACATTGCAGACTTCTTTTCTGCTGATGCATTCCGTGACCGTTTTGGTAAGCAAAAGGCCAAGGTTGTTACATCGTTCTCAATGTTTTATGATCTAGAAGATCCCTGTGAGTTTGCTCGTCAGGTCCACGAAGTTCTTGATCCTCGCGGTATCTGGGTGCTGGAACAAAGTTACATGCCTGAGATGCTGAAGCAGAACTCGTTTGATACTGTGTGCCATGAGCACCTGTCATACTATGGTATGAGGCAACTCAAATATATTATGGATAAGGCGGGATTCAAGATTGTTGATTTTGATTTTAATGATGTCAATGGTGGTAGCATCTCTGTTGTTGTTACTCCTTCAACTAATAGTGAGCGTAAGGAATGTACAACCAAGTTGACTGGTCTTATTGCTCTAGAGCTTGAAAAGAAACTGGATACAACTGAACCCTGGGAAGAGTTTGCTCAGAGGATCAATGATTGTAAAGAACAGTTCTGGAAAATCATGGACTTCTACAAGAGCAACGGGGCAAAGATTTGTTGTCTAGGTGCTAGTACTAAAGGTAATGTGACTCTTCAAACATGGGAGATTGGTCCTGATGATGTAGAGGCTATTGGTGATGTCAATCCTGACAAGGACGGTGCATTTACTCCTGGTACATGGATTCCTATTAAGGATGAAGAAGATATTATGATGGAAAATTACGATTTGCATATCGTACTACCTTGGCACTTTAGAGATTTCTTTCTTAAGAATGAAAAGTTTAAAGGAAAGCGTTTCTTATTCCCCCTCCCTGAACCTGAAGTAATTATTGCACCGTGAAACTCAGAACAATGAAAAAAGATTCAAAGATTTTTGTTGCTGGTCATCGTGGTTTAGTTGGATCTGCTATTGTTCGTCGTCTGCAAAATGATGGTTACGAAAATATAGTAACCAAAACTAGGCAAGAATTAGATCTGATGGATCAGAAGTCTGTAGAAAACTTCTTTGAACTTGAGGAAATTGATTATGTCTTTGATGCGGCTGCTAGGGTTGGTGGCATTCATGCTAACGATACTTATTCTGCAGAATTCATCTATCAAAACACCCAAATCCAAACCAACCTCATCCACTTCGCTTGGAAACATGGTGTCCAGAAGTTTGTATTCTTAGGCAGTGTTTGTATCTATCCTAAGTTTGCAGAGACTCCTGTTAAAGAAGAGTCTCTGATGACTGGAGAACTAGAACCTACCAATGATGCATATGCTTTGGCTAAAATCCATGGCATCTATATGCTCAAGTCATACCATAAACAGTATGGATTTAAAGGTGTTAGTCTTATGCCTGCTAATCTGTATGGTCCTAATGATAATTTCCATCCTATGAATGGGCATGTCATCCCCGCTATGATGCAGAAGTTTAACAACTGGCAATCAGGGGATGATCCCGTCACCTGCTGGGGCACAGGCACACCTCGTAGGGAGTTTTTACATGTGGATGACCTTGCTGATGCTTGTCTCTTTGCCATGGAGAACTACAGTGCAGCAGAACTATTGAATGTAGGGTCTGGTGAGGATGTCTCTATCAAAGAACTTGCAGAGATGGTGGCAAAGGTAACTGGATACCCTGGAGAGATTGCCTGGGATACATCTAAACCAGATGGTACACCTAAGCGTCCTCTAGACTATAAAAAACTCCTAGAAAAAGGTTGGAGGCCGAACCATAAATTACTAGATGGTCTGCGTAAGACCTATGAATGGTATATTGCACAAACTGATTTGCAAACAAGATGATTGGTATTAATTATGTTGGCAAGATGAAAGAGCGTCTTGCCAATCAGATGTTTCAGTATGCTGCAGTAAAAGGTATTGCTGCTAATAGAGGATTTAATTATTGTGTTCCTCCATCGAAATTTAAAAGTGATGCTGACCAGTGGAATGAGCACCAGTTGTTCGTTCCATTTCAATTAGAAAGTCTGAGTCAACTTCAAGTACAATACATTGACAAAGAGCGTCCTGTTGTAAGAGAAGAGCACTATCACTTTGATGAGAATCTTTTCAATAACTGTCCTGACTTTGTTAGTTTGTTTGGATTCTTCCAGTCAGAAAAATACTTTCTGAATGTTAGAGATGAATTGTTGAAAGACTTTACCTTTATCGATGAATATCGTGAACCATGTAAGATGATGCTCAAGGATGTTCATAATCCTATTGCCCTGCATGTTCGCCGCACAGACTATCAGAACTACGAACACCATCCTATTTGTGATATAAATTACTATAAGGAAGCGTTAACATACTTCGCTCCTGATCGTGAGGTTATTATTTTCTCTGACGATCCTGAGTGGTGCTTAGAAGAATCTGCATTTGATAACGACAGGTTCTTAGTTTCCGAAAACAAAAATCAATACCTTGATCTTTGTTTGATGTCTATGTGTAGTGATTTTATTATTGCAAATAGTTCGTTCAGTTGGTGGGGAGCATGGCTTTCTACTAATGAAAATAAAAAAGTTATCGCTCCGTCAAAATGGTTTGGTCCTCCATTGGATCAGGCTAATGACACCAAAGATCTCTATTGTGAGGGGTGGAAACTAGTATGATTAGTTGTGCAGTTATATTCATCGGGACAAACAAGTATTTGGATTTCCTTCCGAAGTACTATGAAACTTGTGAGAAACTTCTTTTTCCTGATCTGAAAAAGCAATACTTTGTTTTTACAGACGGAGAACTTGGTGGTGATGTTCCCGACAACATGACGGTTGTCCCTATGGAACACAAAGGATGGCCTGCAATTACATTAGAACGCTTTCATACAATTTTGAAAGCAGAAGAACAGTTAAAAGAACACGACTGGTTGTTGTTCTTAGATGCAGACATGAGAGTTGACTCTGTTGTCTTCTCTGAAGAAGTGCTTGATGATGATAAAGATTTTGTTGCTGTACATCATCCTTGCCATTACAATACAGGCACTGGGACCTTTGAAACTAATCCCAAGTCTGAGGCTTATGTAAACGGACAACCCCTTCAATACTATCAAGGATGTCTGTGGGGTGGTAAAATGGAAGCAGTCATTCCTATGATGAAACTCTTAAGAGATAGAGTTGACAAAGATTATAGTAATGATATAATTGCTCTATGGCATGATGAAAGTCATCTCAACAGATTCTTTATTGAGCATCAGGACAGAGTTTTTGCTATCCCACCCGACTACGCATTTCCTGAAATCTATCCTAGTTATCCTTACGAAAGGAAAATTGTACACCTAGCCAAAGATAATTCATCTTATCAAACATGAGTGACCCAAACGCATGGCAAATGCCAACCTTCTATACCAAAGAGAAGGAGAATGAACTTCGTTATAAATTCCCTGGATTGGAACTGGTAAGTCACCAGAACTTTTCTCAATGCTATCAGGATATGTTTGTCCTGTGTATGACTGATGGTCGTCCTAAGGGAACCTTTGTGGAGATTGGATCAGGACACCCTGTGATCTCTAACAATACTGCTCTGCTTGAGTCCCGCTTTGAGTGGGATGGTATTGGGTTTGAAATTAAAGAGCATGAAGCACAGATGTATAATGACCACCGTCGCTCTAAGGTTGCGGTAGGTGATGCTACAACTGCAGACTTCGATGCTTTGTTTGAAGAGGTTGGACTCGGACCTACCTTTGATTACTTGCAGGTAGATTGTGAACCCGCTGAGGTTACATTTGAGGCGCTAAAGAGAATTGATTTAACCAAATACAAATTCGCCACTATCACTTTTGAACATGATTCCTATAATGATGGGGATTCTGTTAGGGATGCTTCTCGTAAGTATCTTGAGTCCCATGGTTATGTGCTGGTTGTTGATAATATATCTGTTGATGAGGAGCATCCCTTTGAGGATTGGTGGTGTCATCCTGATCTTGTTCCTTCTCATACTATTGATGTAATGAAATGCGTCACTGGTAAGACTAAGAAGGCAGAAGACTACATGCTCGGGAGAGTCTGATGAAATGTATTCTCTGGGGCTACCCTCTTCATACTGACACATACTCTTATGTGCATGAAGGTTTTAAGAAAGCATTAGAAAGAGCAGGACATGATGTCCACTGGTTTGATGATAATGAATATCCCAGTCATGCAGACTTCAATTATGAAGACTGTGTGTTTTTTACAGAGGGATATGCTGACAAGAACATTCCAGTTTTAGCAAGTTGTGTTTATTATGTACATGTCTGTGTTAATCCAGAAAAGTATCTAGGCAAATGTAAGAAACTAATTGACATGCGCTATCATCAAGATAGCATGGACAAAGATAACTATGAGTTTCATCATGATCTGAATGACTTTGACGAATTAGATACTGGTGTATGTATTGATCGTATTTCTTCTAGAGAGAAGGGGTATGATATTACATATCTTGCATGGGCAACTGATCTAATGCCTGAAGAATTTGATGAGGAGTGGGTGAATATCCCTAGAGAAGATGTATTCTATTTCATTGGTAGTATTTCTCATGAAGGTCGCTTTAAGAATGCACATCTAATCCAAGAGTTTGGATCATTGTGTGCTAAAATTGGTGTTAAGACTGGGTGGTCTAATCCATGGACTAATCCTTTGGACGGACCAGTCATGAGAGATCTCATGCAAAAATCTTTTATGAATCCAGATCTTAGAAATGATACTCATAAACGGTGGGGTACTAAAACTTGTAGAGTATTTAAGTCTATGAGCTATGGTCACCTTGGACTTACAAACTCTCCTAAACTTGCTGCCTTTGCTGGTCCTGAAGTTATCTGTCACGAAAACATTCAGGAACTTTTTGAGGCTGGACTAAAGTATAGAGATGATAAAGAATTAATTCTCAGACAGATGAGATACACTAAAGAGCATCACACATATGTCAATCGTATTAATGGACTCCTGAAACTGCTATGAGTAAACTAACCTTTGGGTTTATCGTCGGAGGAGACGATAAGTATTATACAAATCTCATGAGAGCATGTGAGTCTCTTGAGAGGATTGAACAGGACCATGAAATTCTTATCATTGATGCTGAGGATCGCATTGCGATCGATGATCCTAAAGTAAAGATCGTTAGCAGTGCTGCACGGCAGGTAGAGAATGAAGATGATCGTAACTGGTTTCAACCACACATTTGGAAAGAAAGATACAATCTGTACAAGCATGTAGAGACAGACTATTGCATCTACCTTGACACAGATTGTGTAATCATCAATGACCGTGTTGACGAACTGATTGAAGAAGCAGAAGACAACTTCCTTCTCACTCGTCACTGGTGGGTGCCTACTCTTGAAGATTACTTCAGGAATGTTATGGTTGATCGCACTGGTTTAACAAAGTATCTTCCCGAAGATCCTTCTGAATATGTTTATGGTGCATCAGGTGCATTCTTATTCCAGAAAGAAAAGCATGATAAATTATTTGTAAGATATAATGAAATCTTTGAGGACATCTTCAATACTCCTGGCATGCACAATGGAGTTACTGATGAGTTGGTTCTTTGCCTTGCCCTGAATGAGGTCGGTGGATATACATTCACAAACGGATCATTCAATCATTGTGCTGCTGATGATCAGCAGGACATGAAGCTAGTAGATGATATTTTCTACGGTAAGAATCCACAGGAAGATGACTATAAAAAAGTGTTTGCATTCCACAGTGCTTCTGAGAATGTAGACTCGCTTAAATTCCACAGTCCTGGATTTATTGATCAGATTAAGAAGGTTATGTATTGGGAGGATTACCAATGAAGATTGCTTTAATTGGCCCTGGTATTATGGAGATCCCACCTGAAGGGTGGGGTGCTGTTGAGATGCTTATCTGGGATTACACTGTAATCCTGAGAGAACTAGGTCATCGCGTAGAAATTATCAACACTCCAGATAGAGAGTTGATTAAATTTGAGGTAGCGCATGGTAAGTATGATGTAGTCCATTTACATTATGATGTCTTCCATGATATCATTGATGATCTAGCGCCACTTTGCAAGGCACTAGTTGTCTCTAGTCATTATCCATATGTTAATACTCCGCACATGTGGGGTAAGGATAACTATGGACCAGTCGCACAGAAGTATGCTGCTAATAGAAACTTCCATATCTTCTGTTCTTCTCTCAAAGATGTTGACACCTGGATTCAAATGGGTGCAAACCCTAAGCGTATCTGGTTAAGTAAACTTGGTGTGCGTCCTTATCCATATAAGTTTGATGAGTTTGCTAGTTGGGACAGAACACTTTGTTTCTCCCAGATTGTAGACCGCAAGCGTCAGTATCTTCTAGAAGATATTGATAGTGTTGACTTCATGGGTCGCATGGAATTTGGTGGTGCTTTTAATAAAAACCACAAAAACTATAAGGGTGAAGTGATTAGAGAGAAACTCAATGAATACATTACATGTTATTCAAACATGACATTATTGAGTGAAGTAGAGAACACTACGCCCCTGGTTATCAAGGAGGGATTAATTTGTGGTCTGGGTATTGTATGCTCGGAGGCTATCACTCCTGAGTTGGATACTTCTAAACCATGGATTGATGTCATCCCAGAGAGCAAAATAAATAATCTTGATTATGTTCTTGAGGTTATTGAGAACAACAAACAGGTATCTAAGCAACACAGAAAAGAGATCAGAGAATACGGCATCAACGAATTCGGTCTTGAAAATATTCTTGCTTATGAATACATTCCGAAACTAGAATCATTACTATGAGATTTTGCATTGTCGGTCCCGCAACTCCTATCCCACCTGTAGGTTGGGGTGCAGTGGAGAGTCTTATCTGGGACTATAAACTTACCCTAGAAAAACTAGGACACGAAGTTATAATCATCAATATCGCAGATCCTAGAGCGATCATTAAAATAATTAATGAGAGTCGTCCAGACTTTGTGCATATTCATTATGATGATTGGGTTATCCTATACCCTTACATTCAGTATCCCTGTGCATGTACTACTCACTTTGCATATCTTGAGCAGTCTCATAAGATGGATGGGTATGGGCAGATCTTTGGACAGTTCCAACAAACTAAACCAAATGTATTCTGTCTATCAGAAGGTATCAAGAAAGCATATCATATCCTAGGGGATATTCCTGATGATAGATTGTTCATCGTTCCTAACGGTGTCAATCTAGAACTGTTCCGTACCACCGATACTCCTGAGTTTCCTGATCGTAGTATCTACCTTGCTAAGGTGGACTATCGTAAGCGTCAACACAAGTTCCAGTCTATTGATAGTTTATTCTTTGCTGGTAATATTGCTGACAAGAGATTTAATCCTAATAAGAATTATCTTGGAGAGTGGAAGAAAGAATACCTCCATGATTATTTGACAGACTATGGTAACTTAGTTCTCTTGTCTGATGGAGAAGCACACTCTCTGGTTATCATGGAAGCATTTGCTGCTGGCCTTGGCGTTGTAGTCAGTGAGTTTGCTCAGGCAAATCTTGATCTCAACAAGGAGTTCATCACGGTCATCCCTGAGTCCAAGATTGATGATGTGGAGTTTGTAGAGTATGCTATAATTAAGAACAGGGAATATTCTGTCGCCCATCGTGAAGAGATCCTTGAGTATGCTAAAGAGTTTGACTGGTCAACAGTCTTACCAAACCACTACCTGCCTAATGTTGAGAAAGTGATTGCAAAGCATGGACAAAAATAAGTCTGCACAAAAACTCAAAGATCTCCCACATGTATATTGGTTGAACCTTGACGGCAAAGAAGATCGCCGTCAATGGATGGAGAATCAATTTTCATATTGGGAAGTGGAGAACACCAGAATCTCTGCTTATGATGGACGCGATGATGATCTTAGTGACATCATTGCTGGTAAGTACCCTGACAACATGTCCTCTGGTGAAATCGGATGTGTTACTTCCCATCTTAAAGCAATTCAATACTGGTTGGATAACTCTGACTCAGAGTGTGCTATAATGATGGAAGATGATTGCGACCTTGAAGTGGTCAAGCATTGGCCTTTCTCTTGGAAGGACTTCTTTCGCCATGCTCCTGCAGCATGGGATATCCTTCAGATTGCGATCATCAATCCTGCTGTTCCTGTAATGCAAATGCACTACAGGTTCATTAATGATTTCTCTACCGCTGCTTATGTAATTAATCGTAGGTACGCAGAGAAGTTACTTGCTCTCTACACTCGTAAGGGTAAGTATAAATTGGATGGTAGGATTAAGCCCCGTGCAGTTGCAGATGATCTCATCTACAATAGCGGGATGACCTATGCAATGCCTATACTCATGTATAAGATTGCTCTCGGGTCAGACATTCATGACATTCATGTGGATGTATATCACAGGAACTGTCATGATGCCCTCTGGAACTTTTGGAGGAATGATGCTAATATGGTTGAGGATTGGAATCAGTTCTTCGATCTCAATCCTTACCTAGGTAGACTTCCCCCTGGTTTTGAAGGCAAGTAATATGTATAAATATTACAACTGTCACATGTGACAGTTGACGCAGACAAGTCGGGTCTGCTATCATCTGCGGGTAAACACTCCGCAAGTAAACAAAAGGTATTTTAAATGTTCAAATCTGTATTCGCAGCTGTTGCTGCTGCTCCTCTTTTCGCAGGCGCTGCCCTTGCAGGTCCATATGTTAATGTGGAAGCAAACTCTGGATGGACTGGTTCGGATTATTCTGGAACCGCCACAGATCTTCATGTTGGCTACGAAGGCGCTCTTGGTGAGAAAGCTTCTTACTATGTTCAGGGTGGTGCTACTGTAGTTTCTCCTGACGGTGGCGAGAGCGACACTGTTCCTTCTGGTAAGGCTGGTCTCGGCGTTGCCGTTACCGATTCCCTAAGTGCATACGGTGAGGTCTCCTTCGTTGGTTCAGGCGATAAGGACATCGACCGTGGTTATGGTACTAAGGCAGGTCTGAAGTATAGCTTCTGATAAAAATATAGACACATCATACATGTAGATGTTATAATGGGGGTGCGACGGCACCCCCTTTTTAATGCGTAGAATTACGAGTGTGTTGACACACCCTGTAACCATCCTCAATCTGTTGCTATTTGTCACCTTAGGGTTTATAGAGATCGTACACATCCATGCTCATCGTGATATGAAGGTGGATGTCCATGGGTATGTACGGCAGTTCTGTCAGAGAAACGAGACTGAGTGTAAGAGATTCACCAGTGACTATTGACAAAACTTAATATTTCCTATATAATATGTAAAGATTCATTACAATCTAGGTAAATGACTGTTATCACTGAAGAAGGTGGACGGACAAATATGTTCGCCAAAGAACCCCAAATGGTTGTAGAGAACTATGCCAATCAAGGATTGGATTCTCCACAACAATATATTGAAAAGTATAACGGCCGCTGGGCAATGATGGGAATCGTTTCTGGTTTCATCTCCTATGCTATCACTGGTAACTTCTTCTTCGGAATTTTCTGAAGATGCTTACCGCCTCACTATCACTACTTACTAAACCTAAAGGACTTACTACAATGAAATTCGGATTTACTGAAGACGCAGAACTTCTCAACGCTCGTCTTGCTATGCTCGGCTTCATCATTGCTGTCGGCACTTACTTGACCACTGGACAGATCATTCCTGGTGTAT
>CERN01019195.1_pt1 | contig 18525 bp, 18 predicted proteins | sample 530761 | NCBI WGS metagenome assembly CERN01 (sample SAMEA2620947, study PRJEB7988) | marine metagenome | isolation source: saline water (ENVO:00002010), including | reverse complement strand
CACGGCCGCAATTGCTGGCAAAATCCACCAGATCAGTCCCATACACCACACCTCCTGATAACAGGTCCGGATTGGCCCCGCCTTCCACCTGCCAATGACTATAACATCTTCTTAACGATTGTTTAGCGCATCCCGCAGCCGTCAGTTCCCTCGCAAGCCGCACCTGACTGCAAGCTGAATATACCAATCTGCTCTACAGCTGCCCGGCCAGCAAGAGAAAGTCCAAAGCCCCCTGCCCAGCCCGGATAAATCCTGCTAACCGCCAAAGCATGTCCTTTCGCGATTTCATTCTCCTGTTCGCCGTGTGCCTTGTCTGGGGCCTCAACATCGTCGTCACGCGATGGGTTGTTGCCGATATCGGCGTGCCGCCGATTTTCTTCGCGGGCATCCGCTTTGCCGGAGTCGCCCTGCTGCTGCTCGCATTCCTGCGGCCAAAGCCCGAAGACCTGAAAATGCTGTTCCTGATCGCCATGTTCATTGGCGCGGTACACTTCTCTCTCCTCTTCATGGGATTGCAGAATGCCGAAGCATCCGCGGCCTCGATCACCGGCCAATTGGGCGCGCCCTTCTCGACATTGATGAGCATGGCATTTCTCGGCGAAACCATCGGCTGGCGACGCGGCCTCGGCATCATGCTGTCCTTTGCCGGCGTCGTGCTGATCGCATTCGACCCAGCCAGCTTCACCATCTCCATCGGACTGGTCTACATCACCATCGCTGCCTTTGTCGGCTCGGTGGGCGGCATCCTGATGAAGCGTATGGCCCCGATCAAGGCATTGCGCCTGCAGGCCTGGGTCGGCCTGTTCAGCTTCGCCCCGCTCCTGATCACGTCCAGCATGATCGAGACAGGCCAGTTGGAGGCCTTGTCACGTGGTGGATGGCAGCTGGCCGTGGCCTGGCTGTTCGCCGTGGTCGGCGTGTCCATTTTTGGCCATGGCGGTTTTTATACGCTGATCAAGAAATATGACATCTCGCTGCTCTCGCCGCTCACCCTGATGACGCCCGTCTGGGGCGTCGTGTTCGGCATCGTCCTGCTGAACGAACCCATCACGGCGCGCCTGATACTCGGTTCCGTCATCTCGCTGTCTGGCGTGTTTGTCATCGCCGTGCGCCAGAACAAGACCCTGCCTGATGCGGCCATCGTCAAGAAAATGGGATCCGGAGGCAGCTGATGGACATCACGCAAACGCCGAGTCCGAACTTCAACATGCGCAAGCACAAGCTCGACATGCTGGTCCTGCACTATACCGGCATGGCGACCGGCGAAGAGGCCCTGGAGCGCATGTGCGACCCGGCCGCCGAAGTCTCGGCCCATTACATGGTCTGGGAGGATGGCCGCATCTCGCAACTGGTCGAAGAGGACGAGCGCGCCTGGCATGCAGGCATCGCCAGCTGGAAGGGACAGCAGGATCTGAACTCCCGCTCCATCGGCATCGAGATCGTCAATGGCGGGCATGACTTCCCCTTGCCCGATGGCGGCCTGCCACCCTATCCGCGCCCGCAAATCCATGCCCTGCTGGATCTCGTCCACGACATTCTCGGTCGCCACGATATTCCAGCCACGCGCATCCTCGGTCATTCCGACATCGCGCCCCTGCGCAAGCAGGACCCCGGAGAGCATTTCCCGTGGGAACGGCTCGCCCGCGCCGGCATCAGCCTGTGGCCGGAATTCGACGGCACGACGAAAGAGATCATCGGCAAAGGGCTCGAACGCGGCACCTCCGGCTCCAGCGTCTGGCGTCTCCAGACCATGCTGTCAGAAATCGGCTATGGCTTCGACGTGACCGACATCTATGGCGAGACCTGCGAGAAGGTGATCACCGCCTTCCAGCGCCGCTGGCTGCCAGAGCATGTCACCGGGCAAGCCGACCTCAACACGCTGCGCCGTATCGGCGTCATTCACGCGCTGTTTACGGCCTGAGCCTCAACCGCTTCGATCTCTTCATCCTCATCTTCCGCAATCACCTCTTCCCGCTGCATACGTGCGGCCCATTCGACCGCCAGCGCTGCGCCAAACAGAAGCGCCGAAACCGACACTGACAACCAGATGAAGCCAAGGATCACCGAAGCCAGCGCACCATAGAATGTGTCGAGCGCACTGAATTTGAGGTAGAGGTGATAGCCCCAGGTCGCGACCAGCCAGGCCAGTGCGCCAGCCGCAGCCCCCATTGCCTTGGCCCGGTGCCCCTTCACCCGCCCGTGCAGGGACAGCGCAATAATCAGATAGAACACCGCAAAACAGGCGATCCCCTTCCCCAGCCACAGGGTGGAGGCAATGTCCGATACGGTCTGCGCCAGTTCGAACGCAATATAGCCTTCCCGCTCGGTGATCAGCGACAGGATCAGTTGCAGCGCGCCCAGGATCCAGACCGACAGGATAAGCAGCGCCGTCATCAGGATCGATACGCCCTGAAAGCGGATAATCCGTGTGCGCCGTTCACTGCCTGCCACCATGCGGATGCCGGTAATCGCAGCCTTCGCGCCTGAGCTTGCGGTGTAGAACACCACAATCACCGCCAATAGCGCGCGAAAGGTTACGCCCTGCGGCGTGGACTCATGGATCACATCCAGGTCGGCCTTGCTGAGCGGGGCCACGGCTGAGACCAACACCTGATCGACCGTATCGCCCAGTTGGCGGCTGAGATCTGCCGGTAGCAGCGCAAACAGCAAGGTCAGGGTCAGATAGACAATCGGAAAGATGGAGAACAAGGCATAGAAGCTGATCCCACCGGTCACGATCCGCACTTCCGGCTTCGACAGGCGGACAATGGCGCACCAGAGCGGCGAGATCACCCAGTGGCGGACCGGCTGGGGCACAGGCAGCTTCTTGATCCACTTCAGCATACAGCCTCCATTGGTGAGACCTTCCATATGGAGCAATTCGCGTCCCCGTCCCACCTTTTCCCTATCTGGTCCTTTCCGGCCCCTTGCCGGACAGGGACACATTACGCTATGGCCCCCGCATTCCTCGTATTGCCGCGGCTGCTGACCCGCACAGTATGAGGATCACCACCATGACACACCCACAGGATCGTGGGGCGCGTCGGCGCATCAATCGCCAGCGCCCGGACACATACCTTTCCCGCAGCCAGCGGATCGACCGCTATGGCGTTGAGAAGCAATGGAAACACCTTTATGGGCGAAGCGTGAAACTTCGCCGCGCGCAACAGCTCGGAAAGCTGTGGCCCCGCCGCGAATGGGAGAAACTGATGGCCGAGGCCGACCCCGTAAACGTGTTGTTCGTCTGCTCGAAAAACCAGTGGCGCAGCCCCACTGGCGAGGCGATCTTCGCCAAAGCCGACGGCATTGCGACACGCTCTGCCGGCACGGTAAGCAGTGCACGGCGGCAGGTCTCGCTGGAAGACATTCGTTGGGCTGACCTTATCCTCGTGATGGAGGAAAAGCATGCCGCACGCCTCAAGGCCGATTTCCGTCAGGATATCCGGTTCAAACGCCTGCACGTGCTCGACATTCCGGACGACTACAAATTCATGGACACCGATCTGGTCGCACTGATCCGCACAGCAGCAGAGCCTCTGATTTTTGGAAACAGTTGACCCGTCAGACCATGCCCCCATCCGTCGGCAGGTCCAGCAGCAATCGCCCGGTCAGTTCCCATGTCGCGGGGGCGGTCACGATATGCTGCGTCATCGCGTGCGCGTCGCGAAAGCGGCGCTGCAGATCAGAGGATTCGAACAGGGACGCGCCGCCGCCAAGGTCATACAGGGTACGGCAGATGTCTGCGCCGGTCCGCGTCATGTGCGTACACGCCATGCGCAAGGCTGCGCGGCGCTCGACCGGAATGCCTTCACCCGGCTTCACGCCACGCGCGACGGCCCAGGTCTCGTCCAACTCCGCCATCATATAGGCGCGGGCTGCGCGCCACTGGGCCTCGGCCTCGGCAAAGCTCGCCTGAATGGTCTGGCGCTCGGCCAGCGTTTTCCTGCTGCCCTGGCTCTTCTTGGCGCTGGCGAGATCCTTGAAAGCATCGAGGCTCGCCCGCGCATTGCCCATCGCCACGGCCGATACGCCCAACGACAACAGGCCAAAGGCCGGGAACGTATAGAGCGGCCCCGTTTCGCGGGGAACATCCGTAATCAGAGAAACAGACCGCGCCACCGGCACGAAGATATTATCCACCGACAGATCGCCGCTACCAGTCCCTTTCAGGCCCATCACATGCCATGTGTCGTGCAGGGTCGCCTCGCTGGCCGGGAACACCATCATGCGTTGATCTGGCGCGCCGGATGGCAGGCGTTTCAGCTCGCCATCCTCGAACACCATGCAGCCACCCGCCAGCCAGCTGCAATTGGCTGAGCCGGAGCCCCATTGCCAGCGCCCGCTGACACGATAGCCATCGCCTTCCACGTCAGCCCGGCCCATCGGCGCAAACACGCCGCCTGTGATCGTCAACGGGTCAGCATAGATTTCCGTCGCCATGTCCGGCGCCATATAGGCGGCGTTCATGGAGGTCGTGCAGGCAATCATGGAGCACCACCCGGCGCTGGCATTGGCGCGCGCGATCTGTTCAACGCCCTCGATGAATTCTCGCGCCGTCAACTCCAGCCCGCCATAGGTCTTTGGCGTCATCATGCGGAACGCGCCCGCCGCCGCCATCTTCCCGGCAAGGTCAGCAGGCAGCCGCCGCGCGTCTTCCATCTCGGCCGCCCGGTCGGCCAATTCCGGGGCGAGTGCATTGAGCGCCGCCTGCAAGGTCTCGTAAGTCGTGATCTCGGTCATGGCTCACGCTACCCCAGCCTGCCTTCCCTTGCCCAGTCCTGACGTGGCGCGATGGCGGGCAGACGGGCGATCACCCGCCTTCAGCGACCGGTATCGGCACGGTCCGGCTCGCATCATTTGCGGCCTTCACCGTATCCAGCATTTGATCCAGGTCTTTTCGGTTGAAAACACTGCCGCCAATAATGACCATTTCAATGGCGTCCGTCGCGCCAATATCCTCCAGCGGATTTTCCCGCAACAAGACGAGATTTGCCTTCTGGCCAGGACGGACCTGGCCCGTGGACGTACCCATGAAATCCCCGGGGACCGACGTGGCCGAGGCAAGGATCTGCGCCGGGCTCATGCCAGCCGCCTGCAAAGCTGCCATTTCTTCATGAAGGGAAAAGCCCGGCACCCGGACGGGCACGTTTGCGTCTGTCCCGGTCATGATCGCCACGCCGCGCGCCATGAACGCCTCGAACAGGATGTGCTGGGCTTCGGCATAGGTTTGCCAATAGAGGCGGCTGCGCGCCTTGCGATCATCATCCCACTGGTCTGGCCAGCGGTAAATGTTCACATCCGGCAGCCACCCCATACCGCGTGACGTGATCACGGTGCCTTCCGCGATGCCGGGATTTTCATAGACCAGCTTTGCGGCGCCCAATTCCGTTTGGAGGTCCGACTTCTGCCTCTGGAAACTGTCGATCAGTTCCAGCGTGGAGGTCACGGAAATGTCGTGCGCGATCATCTGATCCGCGACATCCTCGCTCCGTCCCCGGACAAAGGTCAGGAAGTCTTCCGCTGTGTCGGCGCTATAGCCGCCAAACTCGCGGTCCAGCGCTTTGACGAATTCTTCGACATGGGCGACTTCGCTCTGATGGGATGCCCACAAATCCTCCAGACCGGTCGCCACCGGCAAATGCCCGACCAGCGGAATATCATGCTTGGCCGCCGCTGCGCTGAGGGCGATGTAACCTTCGCGATCCAGATAGCTGCTGGCTTTCATCGCGTCATACCCTTTGGCGACATAGTCCTGGACCGCCTTGTCGACCTGCTCTGCTGTCCGCACGATGGTCTTGTGCTGCACCCAGCCGACAAATGCGCCCTCCATCGGTCCAAAGGTCGCAAATTGTGGCGCGACCGCAAAAATGTCCGGTCCGATCCTGCCGCTGTCGATCTCGTCCCTCCAGCGTAGATTGACCGGCAGGCTGTTCATGTCCCGCACCTGCGTCACACCATTGGCCACATAGAGCAGAAGATCATTCTCGCTTTCCCAGAGATGGACGTGCGAGTCTGTAAAACCCGGCACGAGATACATGTCGCGCCCGACAAGCGAGGGGATGCCTCTGGGAACTGTCGTCGAATTGCCGACGGATCGGATTTCCCCGTCCCTGATCGTCACGATCTGGTCCGGCAGAAAGCGATCTCCTTCCGGCGCAAGCACGTTCACATGGAAGATGGCATAACTGTCCATACTCTCTTTCGACAATGCAGGATCGGCCACTTCGGTCAGGCCGCCATACATTCTCGTCAGCTCACGATCGATGAACAGGTAGGAAGATACCGCGCCGACCATCATGACGGCCGCAACGCCCAACACGATCCTGACAATCCATTTTCTCATTTCGCCAGCCTTCATCTAGTCACTGTCTACATTGTCTTTGCCTGCGCATCTAGACAGTGTCAAGTGACGTGCTATCAAGACGGATGGCCTCAACTGAAAAGTCTTCCCGGAAAACTTACCATCATGGCGATCTCGCCAGTGAACTGTTGCGCGCGGCCGAGAGGGAACTTTCCGAAAACGGTATTGAATCCTTTTCCCTGCGCGCGGTCGCCAAGCGCGCGGGCGTCAGCCACGGGGCCCCTGCCCACCATTTCAGGGATGCCCGCGGCCTGCTCACCGCGCTGGCGGCGTCCGGCTTCCGGCGATTGGTCGCCACACAGGAAGCCCGTCAGGACGCAGCCGAGCGCGATGTGCGCTCACAACAGATTGCGGTGGGGCTTGGCTATATTGATTTCGCGCTGGAGAACCCGGCCCTGTTTCGCCTGATGTTCAGCTCGGAAAAGCCTGACCGAACTGTGGCCGATCTCGGAGCGGCCTCCATCGCTGCCTATGAGAAACTGATGTCGGGCGTACGCAGCGTCGTCGGAAACAATCCCCCCGATGATCCCGGCGCGATGAAACACGTCATGGCCTCCTGGGCCATGGCGCACGGGCTGGCCGATCTCATCGTCTCGGGCCGGGCCGAACGTCCATTGAACTTCAGTGCCTTGTCCCCCCAAGAGCGCGACGCTCTCCTCTCGGACCTGATGGCCAGCCAGCTTGACGTCCGGTTCGCAGTTGACTTCCCACCGCCCGCACCCTGATCGTGACGCTGACAGGGAGCACGCCGGAAAGGCGGCCAGCCGGACGGGAGGGTTTATGCCGGACACAACCACGACAGAGCGCTTTGGCGACTTCGTTTCGCTGGAACGCGCAGGCCGCCTCGTCACCGTCACCTATGATCGCGGCGACGGACTGAATGCGCTCTCCATCCAGGGCATGACCGAACTGCGGGATGTGGCGCGGGCACTGGCAGACGATGATTCCAGTTCCATTATTGTCCTGACCGGCACATCTGTCTTCTCCGCCGGGGCAGACCTGAAGGATCCCGACCGCAAGGGCCGTGACGAGATGACCCTGCTGCAGCAACGCAGCGCCGTCCGGCTCGGCCCGGACATGTGCCAGGCCTGGGCCGATCTTGAACAGGTCACCATCGCCGCCATTGAAGGCTTCTGCATAGGCGGCGGTCTGGCGCTCGTCGCATCCTGTGACCACCGGGTCTGTTCGGACACGGCGGAATTTCGCCTGCCGGAAGTCCCGCTCGGCATGAATATGAGCTGGCGCTCGGTCCCCCGGCTCGTCGCCCTGATGGGGCCATCGCGCGCCAAGCAACTCATCATGCTGGGCCGGAAACTGAACGCCCAGACGGCGCTGGACTGGGGCCTCGTCGACGAGATTGCTGCGTCCGGCAAGACGCTCACAGCTGCCACCCGTCTCGCCCGCGACTATGCGGCCCTGCCCCCGATCGCGCTGCGCATGACCAAACAGGCCATCGACACCGCCGCCCAGCCCCTTGCCTTTGCCACCAGTTTCATGGACCGCGATCAATTCCTGCTCGCCAGCCAGTCGAATGACCAGGCCGAAGCAATCCGCGCCTTCCTCGAAAAGCGCACCCCCGACTTCTCGGGCGACTGAAGCATGACTGGCGCCGAGCAGGTTTTCCGCCTATATCCCCCTTAGACCAGACGGCCGGGCAGCCGCTGGTGCGCGGGTAACTGCGTACTGGAGGAAAGTCCGGGCTCCAGGGAAACAGGGCGACGGCTAACGGCCGCCCGGCGTGAGCCGAGGGAAAGTGCCACAGAAAGCAAACCGCCTCCCCTTCGGGAGAGGTAAGGGTGAAAGGGTGGGGTAAGAGCCCACCGCAGGCCTGGCGACAGGACTGGCACGGTAAACCCCGCCCGGAGCAAGACCGAATAGGGGGCACATATGGGCTGTTTCACGCCCGTGCCCCGGGTGTGTCGCGTGAGGTGCCTGGCAACAGGCATCCCAGAGGAATGGCTGCCAGACCGTGGCAACACGGCGAACAGAACCCGGCTTACAGGCCGTCTGGTCTTACTTCCCGGTGCCGCTATACGGCAGCATTTGATCGAGGATCGAATGAAGGAAGAAGAGGTCCGCAGCGCAAGCAAGGGCTGGTCTCCTGCCCGAGAATCAATTGCCGGGAAGCGAGACGCGATGTGCACGCACTGCCCCCCGCATATGAAACCCCATGAAAAGATATGAAATGCCCCTGAGACGCTGCCTAAGCCTCCAGCATCGTCTCGAACCCGCCAAAGATCAGGCGCGCACCATCGAACGGCATCTCCATGCCCTGCATCCGTTCATCACTCTCCAGCTTCGCCCAGGCCGCATCACGCACCGTCTTTGACGGCCAGGTCACCCAGGAAAACACGATCCCTTCGTCCGCTTCGCGCATGACCGCCAGATGCATGGATGTCTTCTTGCCCTCCGGCACATCCACGCCCCAGCATTCGGTGACGCTCAGCGCGCCGTATTCCTTCATCAGGCCGGCCATCATCTTCGCCTGCGCCAGGTAGGCCGCCTTGTTCGCCTCCGGCACGGCCGCCATGAAACAATCGACATAAGTCATCAGCTATTTCTCCCTCTTGCCCGGCAACCTGCCGGAGCCCGCCTTATCCTACCTTGCCCAGAGGAATTATCCCACACATGCCGAGTCCGGCCCCTGTGTCGCCATTGATCTGACCAGAAACTTATCCGACGCACCCATGGCCGAGCCTACACTGCGCACATGACTGACGCCTTCGCCACATTGCGAAATCTGCCGCCCCATCTCCAGACCCATCGGTTCTGGATATGGGTGCAGATTGTGGTGCTGACTTTCTTTGTGCGCCATGTTCGCAGGGATGCGCGGCAGATGCTGGTGCAAATCACGTCGTCCGGCGCGGTCCATATCGCGGTCATTGGTGATATGCCGGGCACAACCAAAGCTGACCCGCTCAGCTTTGCGCCTTCGCGGGCATTTCTTGCAGCCATGTCAGGATTTGAACCCGAGCGGGGCGGTATCTGCTCACCCCGAACGCATTCGAGGCCTGGAATTGAAATATGTGTCCCCTCAATTCCAGATTCCGGCCGAGACCGGAATGAGCAGACTTCGGTGAGCTTGCCCCTGCCAGAGACCTGAACAGAACTCGCGCCCCACAATTAGGTTCCCAAAAAAAGCGCCTTTTCCGGCGTCATTTGTGCAGCATCCAAAGCACGATACAACAATGGGGCCATCTGGCCCCATTGTCTGAACAAGTTTCCCGTTGAAAATGCGCTAGACCGAACCGGCCTGCATTTCCTGGATGAAGGCATCCGCATCGGCGATGGAACGCTCCATCTCGGCAATCAGGGCCGCGACATCGGTCTCGATATTACGTGTCTCATCGCCCAGCGCCGCGATCGCGCGCGCATTCAGATTGTGTTTGAGAAACAGGACCCGGTCCTTGAACACGGCCAGCACCGGATCCATCGACGCGGCAGCCCGGTCCATCTTTTCGACCAACACGGCATAGCGGTCGCGTGTCGCCTCCAATTGCTCGGCCGAGGCACGGCGCAGGCCCGGATCGGAATATTCTTCCAGTTCCTTGCGCCATTCCACAAACAGGTCGCGGGAGACTTGTTTCATGTCCTTGATGCGTTCGCGCACGCGATCCGCCTTCTCCTCGGACCGTTCATAGGCGCGATTCAGGGAGTCGTAAGACGCTTCCAGTTCGCCAGCATCAAACGCCACAACGGACCGGAAGGCTTCCAGCGCATTGGAAAACTCCGTCTTTGCATCCGCCTGGGCATCCGCTGCATCATTGACCCTGGATACGAGCAAATCGCGCTTCTGGTATCCGAACTGCTCCATCGCGCCGTAATAGGCGGTCGAGCAAGCAGATAGTGTGGACGTGGCGAGAGCTGCTGCGAGCATTGCAGCGTGTAGACGACTGGACATGATGGACACGAAACCCCTTCCCCGTGAATTCAATCGCCCCTGTTTGCCGTGCGTCGCCCGATCCGTCCAGTTGCGCGGGCAAAAAGGTTTCATGACCCTGCCGTAATGTGATCGCATTTGCTGTATGTTCTGAATCCTATGGATGCCGTGGCTCGATTTCCCTTCCGTCTCTACCGACAAATGGACGCCGATCCGCGCCATTGGCAGGTCGCGGCCTTGGGTGGACTGTTCACGCTCAGTTGGATGACCAGCGATTTCGGCGTCACCCTGCCGACCCTGTGCCTCTCATTTACCGGAGCCATGATCGCGCAACTGCTCGGCACCACAATATCAAATGCCCGAGACGGCAATCCCTTCCTGTATCGCTTCGAATGGAAGTCTGCCCTGATCACAGCACTTGGAATCACACTCCTGCTACGTGCGGCCGATCCGTGGATCTGGTTCGCGGCGGGCTTTTTCGGCATTGCCCTGAAATTTCTCGTGCGCATTGATGGCAAGCACATTTTCAATCCCGGCTGCATCGGCATCGTCATCATGATGCTTCTGCTCGGCAACAAGGCGTGGGTCTCGCCCGGTCAATGGGGTCAGGCCCCCCTGGTCGCCGGCTATGCGATGGCGCTGGCCGCACTGACCCTGTCCAGCGCCAAACGACTCGATATCGCCCTCGGCTTCCTGCTCGGGTTTGCCGCAATCCTGTTTGTCCGCGCGGCCTGGCTCGGCGACCCGATGGTGATCCCGATGCACCAGATGAGTTCCGGCGCTTTGCTGATCTTTGCCTTTTTCATGATCACTGATCCGCGCTCCACCCCAGACAGCCGCCTTGGCCGCATTCTCTTCGCGCTGATGGTCGCCGGCCTCGCCGCCTGGTTCACAATCGGCCCGAATGTGCGCGGCGCCCCGCTGATGGCGCTGGCCGCCCTCGCCTGGACCACACCGGTTCTGGACCGGTTTCTGCCCGCCCACCGCTTCCATTGGAGCCAGCCACGGTCGGCCGCTTCGCCCAAACAGTTGAACTATTCGCTCATGCCACTTCAGGGGACAAAGGAGACACACCCATGAGACTCAAATCGCTAGCCGCAGCCTTGGCGTTGCCCGCGCTCGGCCTCGCCTTCGCAGCGCCGGCTTCGGCCTTTTGCGGCTTCTATGTCGCCAAGGCGGATACCGACCTCTTCAACGACGCCTCCAAGGTCGTGCTCGCCCGTGACGGCGAACGCACCGTCATCACGATGGCATCCGACTTTCGCGGTGATGTTTCCGAATTCGCGATGGTCGTGCCCGTGGTCGATATTCCGACCGAAGAACAGATCCACGTCGCCAACCCGGCCTTGATCGACCATATCGACGCGTACACTGCCCCGCGTCTTGTCGAATATTACGACGAGAACCCCTGCGAGATGGCGCGCCGCGAAAAGATGATGGAAGACATGGCAATGATGCCTGCGCCAACCGCCGCCGGCATGATGGAAGAGGCCGAAGAGCTCGGCGTCACCATTGAAGCCGAGTACGAGGTTGGCGAATATGATATCTTGATCCTGTCAGCAGAGGAGTCCGATGGACTGATCACCTGGCTGAACAATAATGGCTACAAGATTCCAGATGGCGCAGAAGAAACCGTAGGTGCCTACCTCAAGCGCGGAATGAAATTCTTCGTCGCCAAGGTAAACCTCGAACGCCATGACGACTCGTCCATGCTGCGTCCGCTTCAGGTTGCCTATGAGGATGAGGACTTCATGTTGCCGATCCGTCTCGGCACAGTGAACGCTGAAGGCAAGCAGGAATTGTTCGTCTTCGCCCTGACTCGCGAAGGCCGTGTGGAAACCAAGAACTACCGCACCGTGAAACTACCCTCTGACATGGATGTGCCGATCTATATCAAGGACGAGTTTGCCGATTTCTATAAGGACATGTTCGCCCATCAGGTCGAGAAGCAAAACGGCAAGGCCGTGTTCATGGAATATGCCTGGGACATGTCCTGGTGCGATCCGTGTGCGGCCGAGCCGCTCTCTCGCTCGGAACTGCGCGAACTTGGCGTGATGTGGCTGGACGAAGACACCGATGATGACATGCGCCCCGGCTTCGGTCCCCAGCCGGTCGATGCATTCGTGACTCGCCTTCATGTGCGCTATGACGCCGAGACATTCCCGGAAGATCTGGAATTCCAGGTTACCGGCGACCGCTCCAATTACCAAGGTCGCTACGTCCTGCGTCACCCTTGGCGCGGCGACTATGGTGAGTGTGAAGCAGCCGGCGACTATGCCGTAAATCTGGTCGAGCGCTGGGACGACGAAGCAAATCAGCTCGCCAAGCTGACCGGCCGCGACTTCGATGCCATCAAGACCAAAATGGCATCGCTCGGCTATTCCGACGCGATCCTGAACAATGTCAGCGTCGAGCCGAAAGAGAAAAAGAACTGGTGGCAAAAGCTTTGGGGCAACTGACCCCAATCTGAGTTACCATCTGGCGAAGGCGGGCTATGAACAGGTCCGCCTTCAGCCCTTCAGCACACCAAGGAAGGCATCAACTTCCTCAGGCGTTGTGGCCCAGGAACAGACCAGCCGCTGGCTGCCGCCCATCCAGGGATAGAACACCGCACCTGCATTGTGGAGTACCGAGACTTGCGCCTCGCTTAGCAGCGCGAAGACTTCGTTGCCTTGTGGCTCGAAAGCCAAGTCCACGCCTTGCCGCCGCAAGCCCTCAGCCATGCGCCGCGCCATCTCGTTCGCATGCGTCGCAAGGTCTAGCCACAGCCGATCCGCCAGCATCGCTTCGGCCTGCGCAGCCAGATAACGCATCTTGGGCGGCATGTGGCCGGAGCGCTTGGCGCGCGCTTCGAGTTCACGTTTCTTCTGCCGCGCCTCGCCGAACAGCAGAATGACCTCACAGCCCATCGCGCCGGTCTTGGTCAAGCCGAAGGTGAGCACATCGACGCCTGCCTTCCAGCTTATCTCGGCTGCACTGGCCCCGGTCGCGACCAACGCATTTCCCAGCCGCGCGCCGTCCAGATGAACCACCAAACCCGTCGCATGCGCCTTTGCGGCATAGTCTGAAACTTCCGCGACGCTGTAAGCTGTGCCGTTCTCCGTTAAATTCGTCAGTGACAGGACATGCGCCGGCGTCTCATGCACGAAATCATGATTGATGCGAGCCAGTGCCTCGTCCAACTGCGCCGCGCCGATCTTTCCATCTGGCCCCCGCAACAAATGCAACTTACCACCGCCAGAGAAAAATTCCGGCGCGCCGCGCTCGTCCACGGCGATATGTGCCCCGGCATGGCAAAGCACAGCGCCGGTAGGCGGACAAAAGCAGGACAGTGCCAAGGCGTTCGACGCTGTGCCGGAGGCGGTCAGCCAATAGTCGAAATCATCCGTACTGAACACATCCGCCAGTATGGGACGCAAACGCTGCGTGACGGCGTCATTCCCGTAACTCGCCTCCAGTCCCGTATTCGCGGCGGAGAGCGCCTTCAGCACATTCGGATGGGCTGGCGCGGATGTGTCGGAAGAGAAATTCATCAGATTTGCGTGTCCGGAGTCTGCCACATCAGATGCTGGCCACCATCACTGGCGATCATCTGGCCGGTCACGCTGTTGGCGGAAATGAGATAGCGCAAAGCCTTGATGATCTCTTCCGGGCTGGAGCCTTCCTGGGTCAAAGTCGCGGCTTTCTCGGCAGCGAACTCTTCTTCGCTTTGGTGTTTAGACCGCAGCGTCGGCCCTGGCCCGATGCCATTGACGCGAATATCCGGCGCGAGAGCTTGCGCCAAGGTCTGCGTTGCCTGCCAGAGCGCGGCCTTGGAAAGCGTGTAGGTGAAGAAGTTCGGTGTCAGTTTCCAGACCCGCTGGTCAATCATGTTCACGACCAGCCCCTGCTCCCCTTTCGGCAGAGCATCCGCGAAGGCCTGCGCCAGGTGCACCGGCGCGCGGAGATTGGCATTCATGTGCATGTCCCAGCTCGCGCGAGTATGGCTGGTGACAGAGTCCTCCTCGAATACGGAGGCGGAATTGACCAGCAAGGTCACCGGCTGGCCGATCTTCTCGGCGGCGTGCAGGATCAGATCGCCAGTTGCAGTCTCATCCGAGAGGTCGGCCTGAAGCGTGATCGCCGCACCGCCCGCGGCGCGAATAGCTTCGGCGGTTTCTTCGGCGCCATCAGCAGAGGAATTGTAATGGACGATGACCTGCCAGCCATCGGCGCCCAGCGCTTCGGCCATGGCCCGACCCACTCGCGCGCCCGCGCCGGTGACAAGCGCCGCGCCCGGCCTCATGCCGGAGGGGTCAGGAACAGGCCCAATATGTCGAACCCGTTCACCAGTCCGTAGATGTAGACCGCATAGATCAGCAGCATCAATATCCCCATCAGGCGACCAAGCCGCGCGCGGGTCAGGATGAACCCACCGATCAACAGCGCGGCAAAGGTCATGACCCAATGATCATAATGGGTGAAAGTCGCCGCGATCTCAATTGGGCCAAAGAGCGAAATTATGCCGCCTGCGCCAAGGATGTTGAAGACGTTGGAGCCAAGCACATTGCCGATGGCGACTTCGCCATGCCGACGAAGGGCGGCGGCAACAGCTGCACCAATCTCCGGCAGGGAGGTCCCGATCGCCAGCAAGGTCAGGCCGATCCATTCCTGTGGCACATGATAGAATTCCGCGATGCCGACACCGCCAGCAATGATCAGATGCGCACCCAGCACGAGGCCACCAATGCCAAGAACGATATAGGCCAGAGAGCGCGGCAGGCTGAGTTTTGGCGCCTCTTCCAGTTCCACGCCGGGATCTTCGCCCGTCGCAACGGCCTTGCGCGCCATGTAGAAAGTGACAACACAATAAGCGATCAGAATGGCCAGGAACAGAATACCGCCTAATACAGTCAGGGGGCCCATTCCGGTCAGCAGGATCCAGACGGCTGTGGCAACGAGCATCGCCGTCAGCGCGCGGCCCTGCCCGTGACCACCGGCCACGAACGGCATGATCAGCGCGGGAATGCCGAGCACAAGAAAGATGTTCGCTATATTGGAGCCGACAATATTGCCCAACGCGAGACCGGCCCGGTCTTCCAGCGCAGCGTTCAGCGACACGACCATTTCAGGGGCCGACGTGCCGAAACCGACAATGAAGATACCGGCAATCAGGGGAGAAACGCCAAGGCGTCGGGCAACGGCAACCGCGCCGTTTACCAGGAAATCCCCCGCAAACGCCATAATAACAAGCCCCCCGATCAGGGCGGCGATCAGGGTTAATTCAGGCATTCGCCAGGCTCGCTTCTAGTCGAGGCGCTTGTATTCAATGAAATTCAGGATGCCGAACACGACCACTATGGAGGCAATGGCGATCAGAGAAGGATGGATCATGGTGCCGTCTCGCTGTTGTTTTCTTGAGCATTTCCATGCTTTGCACCGCTAATAGCGTGCGTTGCACGGCTTGGCGAGCCTCAAACGGCAGGAAGTTTGGCCTCTCTTTGCGTAAATTTTCATATTGGACGCGCTCCTCCCATAGTGTCAGGACACCGCATGCCTTCCCTCAGAACCAGGTTGTTCCACATCTATGCCCGCCTTCGCCGTCCCATGACTCTGGGCGTGCGCGGCCTCGTCGAGAATCCAGACGGAAAGATCCTGCTGGTACGTCACACGTATATTGCAGGCTGGCACATGCCTGGCGGCGGTGTGGAGCGGGGCGAGCCCTGCATCGATTCGCTCCGCCGGGAAGTGGAGGAAGAAGGCGGCATTCTGGTGAACGGGACCCCGAGCCTGGTCGGGATATTCTCCAATCACGCATCTTTCCCGAATGATCATGTCCTGCTCTATCACATTCCTTCGGGAATATGGACGCAAGGCAAGGCAACGGCGGTCGCCGAGATTGCCGAAACGCGATGGTGCTCGCCGGATGACTTGCCTGACGGAACAACCAACGGCACGCGCCAGAGATTGGTAGAATTCTACGGGAAAGCACCCCTCAGCCCGTATTGGACCGACTCAAAACGCTGAGTTCAGGCACCCGCCATTGCGAGGAAGGCTGGCAGGCACAGGAACATCAGCGCCGCCAGCGCGACAATGACCAGACGGGTCGTGGGAGTGGTGCGTGATCTCATCCACTCCTTGTCTGCCGACATTAAGTCTCAATGCGGGCCATTCGCCGGAAAGTTCGTGATTTTGCTGCCCCATTGGTGCCGCAAGTTTTAACGGAACCTTTGCCATCACGGATGATTGTAAATGCGTGGTGGGACATGAAAGCAGACACGCCCCATCGCATGAACGGCCCTTCCGGGCGCCAAGGTTGCCCCTCATCCTTGCGCTCGCGAATTGAAATGCGGAACGCTGGCTCTGCCCCTTGGGGCCAGCGTTCTATTTCACCCGGCCGGCTGCTCTCATATATTGTCCGGCCGTCCACCAGGACAGAACCGCCGCCGTCCAGAGCAGTCCGACAACGGCAACCGTGGCCACAATCGCCAAGACTGACGTTCCCGTGGAGACTTCGCCCCCGGCATCCGGGCGCAAGACAGCCAGCGGCAACATAAGGCCGATGATCGCCGCCATCTCAAACCCTGTTTTCCACTTCGCCAGATTAGAGGGCACGATGGCAGAGCGTCCGCGCGGCGTGGCGCGGAACCAGGTCATAAACACATCGCGTGCAATAATCATGGCCGCCGGCACATAGATTAACCAGGTCTGGAATTTCAGCCCCAGACCCAGCAGGGCCGCCGCGATCAGCAACTTGTCGGCGATGGGGTCCAGCCAGACCCCGAACCGACTGTGCGCGTCCAGCTTGCGGGCAAGCCAGCCATCCAGGAAATCCGTGATTGCCCCGGCCAGGAAAGCAAGGAAGGCAAACTGGAACCAGAGCTGTTGCAGCGTGATCTGCCGGGACACGGCGTCGGCATCAAGTCCATTCGGCAACGGGCTGAGGCGCATAGCCTGCCAGAAACCGACCAGCACAAACCCGGCAAACACACAGCGGGCGATGGTCAACGCATTGGGGAGCCATTTGAAATTCATGGCTGTCACCTGTGCCAGCGCCCGCGCGCCCGCGCAATCATGAAACTGTGGAGCCTCTCGCCTCCCCCCGCCCAACCTGGTGAGAGGCGAAAGTCTCATTAGTTGGTATCGCCGGTTACATCCTCGATCGCGACGTCGTAATGGCGATTGCAGAACTGGCAGTCGATACCCAGCGTACCATCTTCTTCGGTCATCTCGCGCAGGGACTCGTCCGGCATCTGTTTCAGAGTCTCAACGAGGCGCTCCTGATTACAGGTGCACCGGTCATCCAGCGCTTGTGGCGTTTCCATCGTCACACCCTGTTCGTGGAACAGGCGATAGAGCAGCTCTTCCATTGGAAGGTCCGGATCGGCCAGTTCGGCATCGGTCAGCGTGGCAAACAGGGCCTCGGCTTCACGCCAAGGCTCTTCGGTCTCTCCGCGCGCATCATCTGCCGCAATCCTCTGCACCATCATGCCGCCAGACACCCAAACCGGATGCCCGTCTTTCCGGTCCAGTTCGGCGACCGACAGTTTGAGGCGCGTCGGCACCTGTTCCGACATCTCGAAATAGTCCTCAGCGCATTCACTCAGAGTCCCTTTCGCAAGAGGCACGATTCCCTGATAGGGCTGGATCGCCGGATTGTCCTGGATGATGATCAGGGCCAGACGCCCGCTCGGGCCGAACAGTTGAGGCATGTGCGGAGCGTCGCCCTTGTTCACCTTATCCAGTTGCGCCCAGGCTTCGGCATCAAATTTGGCATAGCCGCGCACACCGCCATCAGAGCGGTACTCACCGACCAGCATCGACACGGGACCATCACCTTCGGCCTGAACCAGCAGACGCCCCTCGAATTTCAGCGACGCGCCTACCAGCGTCGCAAGCGTCACGGCTTCGCCAAGGATGCGCGCCAAATTCTTCGGATAGTCATGCCGTTGCAGGATGCCCGACAGGCTGCCCTCGCCCATACGAACGGCACGCCCGCGAATGGGACGGTCCACGATCTGGAAATTCGTGACAAAGTCGGTGACGGCGTAAGCAGCGTCGGTCATGGGAGAATACCTCGATTAGGTGCCCCCATGTGGCAGCGGCATGCGCCTATCGCAAGAGGGCCACCTGTCAGACGGGGGATCAGGCCGAGCAGCTACCTCCGCCGAGCACGCAGAAGCTGGCGCACCAGGGATGGTTCAGCTTGACCGGATTGGCTGTCGCCTCGGCAAGTGTGGCGCCCAGTTCGAAGGTCGGATCGTCGACCAATAGCGTGCAGGCTGTCACGGTCGCCCTGCCGGCA
>CERN01011953.1_pt1 | contig 18696 bp, 17 predicted proteins | sample 530761 | NCBI WGS metagenome assembly CERN01 (sample SAMEA2620947, study PRJEB7988) | marine metagenome | isolation source: saline water (ENVO:00002010), including | reverse complement strand
CGTTTTTTTACCGGACACTAGTGACGCAGAGCGTGGGAACGATCACAGATCACAAAAGACGGGCGCGCCGGAACGCGCTCTCGGCTCAGGGATTTTCCCGCAGCCACTTGCCGAGCAGGTCACGCTCCTCGGGGGTAATGCCGGTCATGTTGCCGAGCGGCATGTACTCGGTGGCAACCGCGGCCTGATAGACCTTGTCGCGGTGCTGCTGGAGGTGCTCGAGACTGTCCAGCACGATGCCGGCCGGCGGGGCCTGGAAGGCCGGGCTGGTGGGCTTGACCGCGTGACAGGCCTGGCAGTGGGTGGCCAGCAGCTGGCTGATGTCGGCGTCGGCAACCCGGGTCACTGCAGCCCCTTCTTCTGCCGCGTGGCTGTCGATTCTCGCCGGTGCGCTCGGCGCCATAGCCCAGATCAGGGCAACGGTGGCCAGCGCGCTGACAACCAGAATAGACGGTTTGAACTGGCCCTGATTGCGCAGGTTGAAGAAGTGCCGCGCGTAGGCCGTGATCGCACCGATCGCCGCCAGCACCGCCCAACCGTAAGCGTTGGCGTAGAACATCGGGTAGTGGTTGCTGATCATGATGAACAGCACCGGCAGGGTCAGGTAGTTGTTGTGGCGCGAGCGCAGCATGGCGCGCTGAGCCAACATCACCACCTCTGCACCCGGTTTCTCGCCACGGGCCACCGCATTCACCAGCGCGCGCTGGGCCGGCACGATACCGAGGAAGACGTTGCCGACCATGATGGTGCCGATCACCGCACCAACGTGAATGTACGCTCCGCGACCGGCAAACACCTGATACAAACCGAAGGCAACCGCCACCAGAATCAGATACAGCACCACGCCAAAGGCCATGCCGTTGCGCGCCAGCGGGCTGCGAATCAGCGCCTCATACAACGCGACGACCGCCACCAGCGTGCCCACTCCGATGGCAACAGCGCCGGCACCGCTGAGCGCCAGCTTGCTCGGATCGATCAGGTAGCCGGGGTTGCCCATGTAATACACCACGGCCAGCAGCGCCAGGCCGCTGAGCAGGGTGCTGTAGGCCTCCCACTTGAACCAGTGCAGGTCAGACGGCATCTGCTCCGGCCCAACCTCGTATTTGGCCACCTCGTAGAAGCCGCCACCGTGGATGGCCCACAAGTCGCCCTTGATGCCCTTTTGCTTCTTCCACGCCGGGGGCTCGCGCAGGTTGTTGTCGAGCCAGACGAAGTAGAACGAGGCGCCGATCCAGGCGACCCCGGCAATCACGTGGAACCAGCGGATGATCAGGCTGAGCCATTCAGACAGATAGACCAGCATGGGCTGCTCCTTGTGCGGCGTCGCGATCGTAGCGGCACTGGCCGGCGATGTAGGTGCGACGAATGCTGCGGTCGTCGCCGAGGATCATCAGGTCGAACAGGATGCCCGACAGATCGCGCTCGGCGCTGTGCTTGAGTTGCTGAATCGGGCTGGCGGCACGGTCGATGATCAGAAAATCCGCCATCTTGCCGGGCGCCAGGTTGCCGGTCTCGTTCTCCTGGTGGAGCACCTTGGCGTTGCCGAGGGTCGCCATGTAGAACGCCTGGAACGGGTTCAGGCTCTGGCCGCGCAACTGGCAGACCTTGTAGGCCTCGGCCATGGTGACCAGCATCGACAGGCTGGTGCCGCCGCCGACATCCGACGCCAGGCCGACCTCGACATTCGCCGCGCGGGCGCTGGCCAGATCGAACAGGCCGCTGCCGAGGAAGGTGTTGGAGGTCGGGCAGAAGGCGATGCGAGTGCCGGTTTCGGCCAGCCGGGCGCGGTCGGCGTCGTCGATGTGAATACCGTGCGCCAGCACGCTGCGTGGGCCGAGCAGACCAAAGTGATCGTAAACATCCAGATAGCTGGCGCGGTCCGGGAACAGCTCGGCAATCCAGGCGATCTCGGCCTTGTTCTCGGCCCAGTGGGTCTGCATCAGCAGGCCCTCGGCCTCGGTCATCAGCTTACCGGCGTAGGTCAGCTGCTCGGGGGTCGAGGTCGCAGCAAAGCGCGGGGTGACCGCGTAGCGCTGACGACCGGTGCCGTGCCAGCGGGCGATCAGTTCGCGGCTTTCTTCATAGCTGGCCTCGGCGGTGTCGCGCACGCCATCCGGGGCGTTGCAGTCCATCATTACCCGGCCGGTGGTGATCGCCATGTTGTAGTCATGCGCGGCGCTGAACAGCGCTTCGCTGGCAACCTGGTGCGAGGTGCTGAACACCAGCGCCGAGGTGGTGCCGTGCGCCAGCAGCAGATCGAGGAAGACCTTCGACTGTTTGGCCGACCAGTCGGCATCGGCAAAGCGTGATTCGGTCGGGAAGGTATAGGTTTCCAGCCACTCCAGCAGCTGAGTGCCGTAGCTGGCCATCACCGCCAGCTGCGGCATGTGGACGTGGGTATCGATCATGCCGGGCAGGATCAGACCTTCCGGCGAGTGCTCGACCAGTGTGCCGGCCGGCAGGGTCGGCAGCAGCTCAGCGGCTTCGCCGACCGCCTGAACCCGGCCATCGGCAACCACCAGCAGGCCGTCGGGGAAGTAGCTGTAGCTGGCCGGATCGGGCGTACCGAGGCCCGGTTCGGATAAAAAGTGCAGCAGTGGCCCACGGAAGGCCGACAGGCTGGTGACATCAGATGTAGCAGTCATCCTAGCTCCCCCGGTAGGTCGAATAGCCCCACTGGTTGAGCAGCAGCGGCACGTGGTAATGGGCCTGAACATCGTCCAGGCGGAAGGCGATGGTGACCTGCGGGTAAAAACAGCGCAGGCCCTGGTCTGCGTAATAGCCGTCGGTGTCGAAGGTCAGGCGATAGACACCGGCGACCGCTTCGCTGCCAAAACCGTTCAGCACGCGGCCGTCGGCGTCGGTTTCGGCGCTGGCCAGCGTGACCCAGCTGTCGCCCTGCTGCTGTTCAAGGGTAATGCGCACACCGGCGGCGGGCTTGCCGCTGCCGAGGTCGAGAATATGGGTGGTAATCGGGCTCTTGCTCATAGCAGCTTGTCCAGACGAATGTGGGTGATCTTGGCCTGTTCTTCAGCGGCGATGCGCAGCTCCTGCTCGCGGCTGTTGGGCAGGCGTTGCTCCAGCAGCTCAAGCATCTGTTCGGCGCTCTTGCCGGTGGCGCAGACGATAAAGATAAAGCCGAATTTGTGCAGATAGGCCTCGTTGCCATCCTTCAGGCGCTGCAGCACCGCATCGGGCGCAACGCGCGCACCGGCCTGCTCGCCACTGGCCAGCGCTTCGGTGCTGGCGTACTTGGCCTTCAGGCTCTTGATGTCGCCGATCTTCGGGTGTGCTTCAAAGGCGACCAGCCAGTCGGCCTCGTGCAGATTGGGCCAGAGCGCACGGGCCGTGCCATGCAGCGCTTCGGCACTGTGGTAGGGGCGGGCGGCAACCATAGGGCGCGCCCAGGCATCGGCGGCGCAGCAGTCACGAAAGACCGCCAGCGCCTCGTCTTCAGGCAGGGTGTTCAGCTGTTCCAGGGTCATTTTGTCTCCACCGGCTGTTGCGGTGTTTCAGGCTCGTGTTTCATCAAATCTCGCAATTGCGGCCAGCTGACCCCGCGGCGCGGGCCACGGCTCTGGCTGGCGGTGCCGAACGACAGCAGCTCGGCGCTGATCGATACGGCCACTTCCATCGGTCGCTTGCCGGGTACGTCGCTGCGGCCGACCGGGCAGCGAATGCAGGCGATCTGCTCGTCGCTGTAGCCGCGATGGGCCAGCCGCTGACGGAAGCGGTCGGCCTTGGTCTGCGAGCCGATCAGGCCGATCGAGGCAGCATCGCCGGCGTCCAGCAGGGCGCGGCACAGGTCGTAGTCGAGCTGGTGATTGTGGGTCAGGATCAGCACATGGCGGCCACGGCACAGCACCGGGGCATCGCCGACCGGATCGTCGCTGTGCAGCGCCCTGATATTCGGCGCCAGATCGGCCGGGAACACCTCGGCGCGGGCATCCACCAGCGTCACCTGCCAGGGCAGCTGCCCCATGATCGCCATCAGCGCCTGCGCCACGTGGCCGGCGCCAAACACCACCAGTTGCGCATCACTGCCGGGCTGGCCTTCGAGCAGCACCGAGACGCTGCCGCCGCAGCACTGGCCCAGCGAAGCGCCCAGCGGGAAGTGCTCCAGCACCGTCTCGAAACGGCTGGCGGCCAGCTGCTCGCGGGCCCGGGCGGTCACCAGATACTCCAGATGACCGCCGCCGATGGTGTCCCAGGTGTGTTCGCCGGTAATCACCATCTTGCTCGACGGCTCACGCGGCACCGAGCCAGTGACGCCAACCACGGTCACCAGCACATAGGGCTCGCCGCGCTGCTCGCAGTCGGCGACCGCCTCGAACCAGCGCAGGTTTCTGTTCATGACACGGCCTCCTGCTGCGCGGCCTGCCAGGCCTTCGCGGCGCTGACGGCATTGAGCATGCGCTCGGGCGTGGCCGGGGTATCCAGCGGCGGACAGTAGCAGCCCTCGTTGATGCTGGCGACCGCATCGCGCAGCGCGCTCCAGACCGCAATGCCGAGCATCAGCGGCGGCTCGCCGACCGCCTTGGAGCGGAACACGGTGGCTTCCTTGTTCGGGCTGTTGGCCAGCAGCTTGACGCGCAGATCCGGCGGCGTATCGGAAATTGCCGGGATCTTGTAGGTCGCGGGTCCGGTGGTCAGCAGCCGGCCGTTATCGCTGTAGACCAGCTCCTCGGTGGTCAGCCAGCCCATGCCCTGAACGAAGCCGCCCTCGATCTGGCCGATATCAATGTCCGGGTTCAGCGACTGGCCGGCATCGTGCAGGATGTCGGTACGCAGCACGCGGTATTCGCCGGTCAGGGTATCGAGTACCACCTCGGAGCAGGCCGCACCGTTGGCGTAATACAGGAACGGATGGCCCTGACCCTTGGCGTGGTCGTAGTAGATATTCGGAGTCGCATAGAAGCCGGAGGACGACAGCGACACCCGATTCAGATAGGCCTTCTGGATGAAGTCGCCCCAGTCCATCCGGGCGTCACCGGCGACCACCTGGTTGTTCTCGAAGCGCACCTGCGCTTCTTCGCAGCCGAACAGCTCGGCGCCAAAGGTAACCAGCCGCGCCTTGATCTTCTCGCAGGCGTCCAGCGCGGCCATGCCGTTCAGATCCGAGCCGGAGGAGGCGGCGGTCGGCGAGGCATTGGGCACCTTGTCGGTGCGGGTCGCAGTCACCTTGACCTTATCGACATCGATCTGGAACGCCGCAGCCACCACCTGCGCGATCTTGATGTACAGGCCCTGACCCATCTCGGTGCCGCCGTGGTTCACCTGCAAGCTGCCGTCGGTATAGATCAGCACCAGCGCGCCCGCCTGATTGAGGTGCTTGGCGGTGAACGAGATGCCGAACTTGACCGGGGTCAGCGCCAGCCCACGCTTGAGCACCGGGCTCTGGCGGTTGAAAGCGGTAATCTCGGCGCGACGGGCCTGATAGTCGGCGCTGGTTTCCAGCTGACTGATCAATTCCGGCAGTACGTGATGGGTGATGGTCTGGCCGTAGTGGGTGGTATCGCGGCCGGCGCGGTAGAGATTGCGCTTGCGCACCTCCAGCGGGTCCAGTCGCAGATAACGGGCAATGTCATCCACCGCCTGTTCGATCACCATCATGCCCTGCGGGCCGCCAAAGCCGCGGAAGGCGGTGTTGGAGACCGTGTGGGTCTTGCAGCAGTGGCCGGTCACCCGCGCCTGATCAAGGTAATAGGCATTGTCGGAGTGGAACATGGCCCGCTCGACAATCGCATTGGACAGGTCCGGCGAGAAGCCGCAACGGCCGGCTACCATGATCTCGGCGCCCTGAATTACGCCCTGCTCGTCAAAACCGATGTCGTAGGTGTTGAAGAAGTCGTGGCGCTTGCCGGTCTGCACCATGTCATCCGGGCGCGAGAGCCGATACTTGACCGGCCGCCCGGTGGCATTGGCCAGCAGCGCGGCCACACAGGCGACCGGCGCGGCCTGGGTTTCCTTGCCACCAAAGCCGCCACCCATGCGGCGTACCGAGGCCGTCACCGCATGCAGCGGGATGCCCAGCACCTCGGCCACCAGCTTCTGCACTTCGGCCGGGTGCTGGCTGGACGTGTGCACAAACATGCCGCCATCTTCCTGCGGCAGCGCCAAGCAGGCCTGGCCTTCCAGGTAAAAGTGTTCCTGCCCGCCGACGTTGATCTCGCCCTGCAGGCGGTGCGGTGCAGCCGCCAGTGCGGCGTCCGGATCACCGCGCTGCTGGGTGTGACTGGGGCGCACGAAGAACTGTTTGGCCAGTGCCTCGCGGGTATCAAAGATGGCCGGCAGATCCTCGTATTCGACCTCGGCCAGCTTCGCTGCCTTGCGCGCGGCGGTGTGACTGGTCGCGGCGACGGCAAAGATCGGCTGGCCGATATGCTCGACCACCTCACCCGCCAGCACCGGATCACCCGGGAACACCGGGCCGATGTCGGTGTGACCGGGTACGTCGGCCATGGTGAATACGGCAACCACGCCGGGGTAGGCACGCACGGCTTCCAGATTGAGTCTGGTGATACGCGCATGCGGCCGGGCGCTGTGGCCCACCGCTGCGTGCAGCAGGCCTTCGGGCTCAGGCAGGTCGTCAATATAACGGGCGGTGCCGGTTACATGCAGCCAGGCGCTTTCATGCAGGGTGCTCTGACCGGCAACACCGAGCGGCTGGCCACTCGGACGGGGTACATCACGGGGCAGTTTACGCATAGTCGGTCACCATCAGCTGGGCCTTGCCGGCATCGCCGGCGCGGAATTCATACAGGGCGCGCAGCAGCAGGTTGCCGGCTACCGTGGTGCGGTAGCTGGCCGAGGCGCGCACATCGGACAGCGGCGTGAAGTCGGTTGCCAGCGCCGCCTGCGCAGAGGCCACCGCCGTTTCATCGAACCGGGCACCACGCAACGCCGCCTCGGCGCCCGCTGCACGCTTGGGAATGCCGGCCATGCCACCGAAGGCCAGCCGGCAGTCACCGACGGTATCGCCGTCGAACTGCAGCCAGAAGGCGCCCAGCACCGCAGAAATATCGTCATCCAGCCGCTTGGAGATCTTGTAGATGAACAGTTTTTCGTTGGCCTGTGGACGCGGCACCCGCACCGCGCGGATGAACTCGCCCGGCGCCAGCACGGTTTTCTTGTAGTCCACGAAGAAGTCTTGCAGCGCAATCCAGCGCTCGCCATTTTCACTGTCGAGCTGAATGTCGGCACCCAGGGCAATCAGCGGTGGCGGCATGTCACCGATGGGCGAAGCGTTACCGATATTCCCGCCGAGGGTGCCACGGTTACGGATCTGCAGCGAACCGAGGCGTTCGAGCATCGGCGCAAAGGCCGGCCAGTCGGCACTGAGAGTCGCTCCGAACTCGCTGTAGGTCGCAGCCGACCCGATGGTCAGATTTTGCTCGTCACATTCCACGGCATGCAGTTCGGTGATCTGCTCGACCGAGACCAGTTGCGGCAGCACTTTCAACTGCTGGGTGATTTCCAGCGCCAGATCGGTGCTGCCGGCGACCAGACGAGCATCCGGATTGGCCGCCAGCAGGCTGCGCAGTTCACTCAGCTCGACCGGCGCGTCGAAGCGCTTGCCCTCGTCGTCCTGCAGGCTGGCCGCAGTGGAACGGGTCGCGGCGAACTGCCCGGCCGGCGCCGGCTCGAACAGCGCGGCACCATCCCAGTGCTGCACCGCGTCCACCAGGGTGCGCCGGCCAGCCTCGATAATCGGCCGATAACCGGTGCAACGGCAGAGGTTGCCGGCCAGCGCTTCCATCAACTGATGCTCGCTGGCGCTGCCGTTCTTGCCGGCGACCTGCTGGTGCAGGCCAACCATCGACATGATGAAGCCCGGCGTACAGAATCCGCATTGCGAGCCGCTGCATTCGACCATCGCGGTCTGCACCGGATGGGCGTTATCAGCCTGCAGGGCATCAACGCTGATCAGATGTTTACCGTGCAGTGAACCGACCAGGCTGATGCAGCTGTTGATTGCCGTATAATGCAGCCCGCCGTCGGCCGAGGGGCTGCCGATCAGTACGGTGCAAGCCCCGCAGTCGCCGGATGCGCATCCTTCCTTGGTGCCGCTAAGCCGCTTTTTGGTGCGCAGCCAGTCAAGAATGCTCATGTTTGGGTCAGCCCGGTCAAGTTTTTCCGGCTGACCATTCAGGTAGAACTCAATCACGTTCGTCTCCGCTCTATCCGCAGTTTGGCCCGTTTCAGGCGGTGTTCAGGCTCAGCGCCGCACAACGGCGCACACAGGCTCTGGGCGTAGATTTGCAAAAACTTGACCAACTAGTCCGAAAAATATGTTTTTTATACTTTTTCCGGTTTTGGCAAGCAAATTGCTGTCGTTGCAAATGTTGATTGATTGGTCAGTTATTAAATAGGGCGTTGCCCGGCCGGTCACCCTAAATCGCCGGCAAAGCGCCTATAGAGGAAACTGAATGGCAACCGCAGAACGCCTGAAGCTGGAACACATCGTCAAGGAGTACCCGGGATGCCGGGCAAATGATGGCGTCCAGCTCACAGTCAACGCAGGCGAAATCCATGCCCTGCTCGGCGAGAATGGCGCCGGCAAGAGCACCCTGATGAAGATCATCTACGGCGTCATTCAGCCCGACGCCGGCAGCATCACCTGGAACGGCCACCCGTTGACCCTGCAGGGGCCGGCACACGCCCGCGAACTGGGCATCGGCATGGTGTTCCAGCACTTTTCCCTGTTCGAGACCCTGACCGTTGCCGAGAACATCGCGCTCAGCCTGCCGGCCGATCAGGCCCGCGACCGGCGCAAGCTGGAGCAACGCATCAGCGAAGTCTCCGAGCATTACGGCATGGCGCTGGACCCGCGCCGCTACGTCAACACCCTGTCGATTGGCGAGCGCCAGCGGGTCGAGATCGTGCGTTGCCTGATTCAGGAAAGCTCTCTGCTGATTCTGGACGAGCCGACCTCGGTGCTGACGCCGCAGGAGGTCGAAACCCTGTTCCGCACCCTGCGCCAGCTGTCGCACGAGGGCTGCAGCATTCTGTTTATCAGCCACAAGCTGCAGGAAGTGCGCGACCTGTGCCACCGCGCCACCGTGCTGCGCCAGGGCCGGGTGACCGGCGAGTGCAATCCGGCCGAAGTGAGCACCGACGACATCGCCCGCATGATGGTCGGCAATGAAACCCCGCTGTCGACCCGCGTTGAACCGCGCGCGCCCGGCGAGGTGCTGCTGGAGGTCAGCCACCTGAACTACCGCACCAGCGACCCCTTCGGCACCAGCCTGCAGGATCTGTGCATGAGCCTGCGCTCAGGCGAGATTGTCGGCATCGCCGGCGTCGCCGGTAACGGTCAGGACGAACTGTTGCGCGCCCTGTCGGGCGAGGCGCTGGTCAGCAACGACAGCATCACCCTCAGCGGCGTGGCGATCGGTCAGGCCAAGCCGGGTCTGCGCCGCCGCCTCGGTGTCGCGGTGGTGCCGGAAGAACGCCTAGGCCGCGGTGCGGTGCCATCCATGTCGCTGGTCGACAACAGCCTGCTGACCGCCTACGGCGAAGGCATGGTTAGCAAGGGCTGGGTGGCGCTGAACAGGGTGCGCGACTACGCCAGCCGTATCGTCGATGCCTTTGGCGTACGCACCGCCAGCATCGACAGCCATGCCACCAGCCTGTCCGGCGGCAATCTGCAGAAATTCATCATCGGCCGTGAAGCCATGCAGCAACCCAAGCTGCTGGTTGCCTCGCACCCGACCTGGGGCGTTGACGTCGGCTCGGCGGTGGCCATCCACGAGGCGCTGGTGCGGCTGCGTGACGAGGGCGCCGCGGTACTGCTGATCTCCGAGGATCTGGACGAACTGTTCCAGCTCTGCGGCCGCATGGGCGCGATCTGCGCCGGCCGGCTGTCGCCGCTGGTCAACACCAGTGACCTGACCATTGAACAACTCGGCCAGTGGATGGCCGGTGATTTCCCCAGCGCTGCACCTTCGGAGGTTTCCCATGCTGTCGCTTGAGCGTCGCGCCGTCGACTCCCGGGCCATGCAATGGGCATCCCCGTTGCTGGCTCTGGTCCTGACCATCATCACCGGCATGGGCATTTTCATGGCCCTCGGCAAGGACCCGGTGGAAGGTCTGACCTTCTTCTTCCTGACCCCGCTGAGCGATACCCACGGCTGGGCCGAGCTGGGCCTGAAGATGGCACCGCTGCTGCTGTGCGCCGCCGGCCTGACCATCTGCTACCGGGCCAAGCTGTGGAATATCGGTGCCGAGGGGCACTTTCTGATGGGCGCGCTGTGGGCCAGCGTGGTGGCCCTGCAACTGGGCGGCCAGAGCGGCCCCTGGGTGCTGCCGCTGGTGCTGATTGCCGGCATCGTAGCCGGCGCAGTCTGGGCGCTGCTGGCGGGGCTGCTGAAAACGCAGTTCCACTGCAACGAGATCCTGACCACCATCATGCTCAACTACATCGCCCTGAACCTGCTGCTGTACGCGGTTCACGGTCCGCTGAAGGACCCGTACGGGTTTGGCTTCCCGCAGTCGGAGATGTTTGCTGCAGCCGCCCTGCTGCCCAAGCTGATCCCTGATACCCGCCTGCATATCGGCCTGCTGTTCGGTCTGCTGGCGGCGGTGGCGGTCGGCGTATTGTTCGCCCGCACCTTTATCGGCTTCCAGCTCAAGGTACTCGGTCAGGACGAGCGCGCCGCCGCCTTCGCCGGCTTTCCGGCCAAGCGTCTGACCCTGCTGGCGTTCATTCTGGCCGGTGGTCTGGCCGGTCTGGCCGGGGCCAGTGAAGTCACCGGCCCCCTCGGCCAACTGGTGCCGCAGGTGTCACCCGGCTACGGCTACACCGCGATCATCGTGGTGTTTCTCGGCCGCATGCAGGCGGTCGGCATCGTGCTGGCAGCCGCGCTGCTGGCGCTGACCTTCATGGGCGGCGAGATGCTGCAGATTGCCATGGCCCTGCCCAAGGCGATTACCGGGCTGTTCCAGGGGCTGCTGCTGTTCTACCTGCTGACCTGTGACGCCTTTATTCATTACCGCATTCGCATGCGCCGGGCCCCCAAGGCCGTAGCAGGAGAGGCCTGATATGGACAGCGTACTGATTACCAACGTACTGGCCGCGACCGTGGTCGCCGGCACCCCGCTGCTGCTGGTCGCCCTGGGCGAGCTGGTGTGCGAGCGCTCCGGCGTTCTCAACCTCGGCCAGGAAGGCATGATGCTGATGGGCGCGGTGATCGGCTTTATCGCCGCCACCTCGACCGGCAGCCTGAGCATGGGCGTGCTCGCTGCCATGCTCGGTGGTGTGCTGATGGCCATGCTGTTTGCGCTGATGGCCATTACCCTGGCGGCCAACCAGTATGCCGCCGGCCTGGCACTGACCATCTTCGGTATCGGCCTGAGCTCCTTCGTCGGCGCAGGCTTTGTCGGTCAGTCGATCGACGGCTTTGACAAGATCGCCATTCCGCTGCTGTCGGACATCCCGGTCATCGGCCAGGTGCTGTTCAACCAGGACCTGCTGGTCTACGGCTCGCTGCTGATCTTCGCGCTGGTGTTCTGCTTCCTCAAATACAGCCGCGGCGGCCTGGTTCTGCGCGCCGTCGGCGAGTCCCCGGAAGCGGCCAATGCCAACGGTCTGAAAGTGCTGCCGGTGCGTTACATGGCGGTGGCCTTCGGCGGCGCCATGGCCGGCCTGGCGGGCGCCTACCTGTCGCTGGCCTACACCCCGATGTGGACCGAAAACATGACTGCCGGTCGCGGCTGGATCGCGCTGGCCCTGGTGGTGTTCGCTACCTGGAAACCCGAGCGTGTGCTGCTCGGCGCCTACCTGTTCGGCGCCGCCAGCATCTTGCACCTGGTGCTGCAGGGGCTCGGCTGGAACAGCTCAACGGAGCTGCTGGCCATGCTGCCCTATGTCGTCACCATCATCGTTTTGGTGTTGTTGTCGTGGAATCCCGCGCGGACCCGCCTCAACACACCCCTATCAATCGGCCAACCCTATAGGCCGAGCAAATAACTTGAGCACCCACTATGCCAATCAAAACTAAATCACTGATTCCAGGAAGCATTGAATATGAGCACACTGCAAAAAACGCTGATCGCCGCTTGCATCGCAGGCGCCTTTGTACCGAGCGCCTACGCTGAGAAGTATTTCTCCGACTCCAGCATCTCTGTCCTGTACAGCGATGACTACGCCCGCGTTAACTTCGACGGCGCCGGCAAGAAGACCTCGCAGACGTTCTTTACCTTCGAGAACGCCAGCGGTCACGACTGGGGCAGCACCTTCTTCTTCGTTGACCGTAACCAGGGTCACGGAAAAGACACCGATTCTGACGATCTGTACGGTGAATTCGCGCCTAACCTGAGCCTGAGCTGGCTGACCGGCAGCAAGCTGGGCGGCGGTCTGATCAAGGACTACACCCTGTCCGCTCAGTACGAATTTGGCGGCGGCACCAACGTCAACAACTACATGGTTGGTCCGGGTATCGACTGGAACATCCCGGGCTTTATGTACGTCGGCACCCGTTTCTACTATGTAGACAACAGCGAAACCTCTGACGATTATCAAACCACCGTCGTCTGGGGCAAGGCGATGGAATTTGGCAGCACCCGTATCCTGTTCGACGGCTATATCGACTGGTCCACAGCGGAAGACGATCACAAGTCCGACTTCCACTTCAACCCGCAGCTGAAGCTGGACCTGGGTAACTACCGTGGCAAGCCGGGCGTGCTCTACGCAGGTATCGAATACTCGTACTGGAACAACAAGTACGGTCTGAACGACGATGTAATGGAAACCGAAAACGCGGTCAGTGCGCTGGTGAAATTCCACTTCTGATCACGGCAATGGGGGTTCGGCCGTGATGGTCGAACCCCTGCAATGGTGTAAAGGCGATGGAACAGATGACAAACAAAAGCGCATCCAAGACCTACCGACCCGGTCGCATCCGCGAGCGTAACCACGAAATCATTCTGGCGGCCGCCGAGCAGGAATTTGCCCTGCACGGTTTTCGCGGCGCCACCATTCAGAACATTGCCGAACGGGCCGAACTGCCCAAATCGAACGTGCTGTACTACTTCAGCAACAAGAAGAAGATCTACGCAGCCATGTTCGACGATATTCTTGCGCGCTGGAACGCCGTGTTCTCCAGCGTGACCGTCGACGACGACCCCGCCGAGGCGCTCGCCAGTTTTATCCGCGCCAAGGTCGAGATGGCCCGCCTGTATCCGCTGGCCTCCCGTCTGTTTGCCATGGAAATCATCCAGGGCGCCCCTTTTTTGATGACCCACCTGCGCACCAACATGCGCGAATGGGTGCGCGGCCGCGCCGGGGTCATGCAGCAGTGGATTGATCAGGGCCGCATGGCGCCGGTAGACCCGGTGCAGCTGATTTTCCTGATCTGGTCCTCGACTCAGCACTACGCCGACTTCCAAGTGCAGGTGCTGATGGTCGAAAACAAGGCCGAGTACGAGAAGCAAGACTTTGATCGGGTGGCCGACTTCCTTACCGACATCATTCTTCGTGGCTGCGGCCTCGAGGTACCCAAGAAATGAGCAACGCGCATTACCCGCGTGATCTGATCGGCTACGGTGCCGAGCCGCCGCAGGCCAACTGGCCGGGGCAGGCACGCATCGCCGTGCAGTTCGTGCTGAACTACGAAGAGGGCGGCGAGAACTGTGTGCTGCATGGCGACAGTCACTCGGAAGTCTTCCTCTCCGACATCATTGGCGCGCAGGCCTTTGCCGACCGCCACATGAGCATGGAATCACTCTACGAATACGGCTCGCGCGCCGGTGCCTGGCGCATCCTGCGCGAGTTTCGCCAGCGCGGCCTGCCGCTGACCGTATTTGGCGTCAGCATGGCCCTGCAGCGCCACCCGGACATGGTCCGCGCCTTTATCGAAGACGGCCACGAGATCGCCTGCCACGGCCTGCGCTGGATTCACTATCAGGACATGAGCGAAGCCCGCGAGCGCGAGCACATGCAGCAGGCTATCGAGCTGCACACCGCACTTACCGGCCAGCCACCGCTCGGCTGGTACACCGGCCGCGACAGCCCGAATACCCGCCGCCTGGTGGTCGAGGCCGGTGGCTTCGAGTACGACAGCGATTACTACGGCGACGACCTGCCGTTCTGGACCACGGTCGACGCCGGCGCCGGCCCGCAGCCGCACCTCGTGGTGCCCTACGCGCTGGACACCAACGACATGCGCTTTGCCATCGCCGGCGGTTTCAACAGCGGCGAGCAGTTCCTCCAGTACCTCAAGGATGCCTTCGACGTGCTCTACGCCGAGGGCGCGGAAACGCCCAAGATGCTGTCGATCGGTCTGCACTGCCGCCTGGTCGGCCGCCCCGGCCGCTTCCGCGCGCTGCAACGCTTTCTTGATCACATCCAGAGCCACGACAAGGTCTGGATCACCCGCCGCATCGACATCGCGCGGCACTGGAAACAGACGCACCCTTACCAGCCTGCCAAGGATTAACCATGAGCACCGCCATCATCGCCCCGGCCGTCGACGGCCCGGCGTTTACCAAGACCAGCCTGAACCTGGCCGACGCCAGCCTTGGCGCTGAATTCCTCTGGGCGACCGACCAGTTCTTTGCCCCCGGCATCCGCATGCTCAACCCGGAACCGGCGGCGTTTTACCCCGGCCTGTACGACGACAACGGCAAGTGGATGGATGGCTGGGAAACCCGCCGCCGCCGCACCACCGGGCACGACACCGCGATCATCAAACTGGCGCTGGCCGGCACCCTGCAGGGCGTCGACTTTGACACCAGCTTCTTCACCGGCAACTTCGCCCCGGCGGTCTCGCTGGAAGCCTGCTACAGCCCGGACGCCGAACCGAGCAACGACAGCGACTGGACCGAACTGCTGGCTGCCGTGGAGCTGGGCGGCAACGCGCATCACTTCCATGAACTGACCTCCGATCAGGTCTGGACCCACCTGCGCCTGCACCTGTACCCGGACGGCGGCGTCGCCCGCCTGCGCGTCTACGGCACCCCGCACTGCGACTGGTCGAACCTCGACAGCAGCCAGACCATCAACCTGATCGCGCTGGAAAACGGCGGCAATCAGGTGGCCTGGAGCGATGCCCACTACGGCGAGCCGCGCAAGCTGCTGCGCCCCGGCCGCGGCACCGACATGGGCGATGGCTGGGAAACCCGCCGCCGCCGCGAGCCCGGCAACGACTGGTGCATCCTCAAGCTCGGCCACAAGGGCCTCATTGAGCACGTGGAAGTCGACACCGCGCACTTCAAGGGCAACTTCCCGGCACGCTGCTCGATCCAGGCCGCCTGCGTTGAACAGGGCACCACCAAGAGCCTGATCACCCAGAGCATGTTCTGGCACACCCTGATGGACGAGCAGCCGCTGACCGCCGACGCCATCCACCAGTTCACCGAACTGAACGATATCGGCCCGATCACGCACATTCGCTTCAATATCATTCCTGATGGCGGCGTCAGTCGCCTGCGCCTGTTCGGCAAGCCGGTCGCATGAGCAGCCCCCGCGTACTGACCGTCGAGCCGCTGACCCGCGAAGCCTTCGCCCCCTTCGGCGATGTGATCTCCACGGTCGGCGCCGACAGCTTTCCGATCAACAACGGCCGGACCCAGCGCTTCCACGCGCTCGGTACGGTGCAGTTGCTGGGCGAGGGTGCCGAAGGCATTTTCTCGATCTTCCGCGGCCAGCCGCTTGAGCCGCTGGCAATCAATCTGATGGAACGCCATCCGCTGGGCAGTCAGGCCTTTGTGCCGCTCAACGGCACGGCGTTTTATGCGGTGGTCGCCGCCCCCGGCGACTTTGATGAATCCGCCGTGCGCGCGTTCTACGTGCCAGGCGACCAGGGCATCAGTTACCATGCCGGAACCTGGCATGCACCACTGCTGCCGGTCACTGCGGACGCCGATTATCTGATCGTCGACCGCCGTGGTGCAGGTAACAATTGCGATGAAGTAACCCTTAACCAACCCCTTGTGCTCCGCTCGGACAGCCTCTGAGGAAACCATCAGCCACGCTGATGCATTCCGTGCCCGCCGTGCCGTCACAGTGTCCGGAACCGCTAACCCGGTTCAGATTGCTATGAGGTACATATGAACCACTTTGCGCTGCACGATGCAGCCATCTTTACCGTTGACCCAGGCAACCGCGTCATCCCGCGCGGCACCCTGATCGTCGAGGACGGGCGCATCAGCGCCGTCGGCCCCAGCGACGAGCTGATCATCCCGCCCGGCATGCCGGTGATCGACGCCAGCGGCCACGCGCTGCTGCCGGGGCTGATCGACGCCCACTCCCATTCCAGCCTGATGCGCGGCGTGACCGAAAACATGCAGCTGATGGAATGGCTGCCCTACTACCAGCTGGAACACCGCGCCCTGACCGAGGACTACGCCTTCCATTCAGCCCGACTGTGTTATCTGGACGCGCTGAAGAGCGGCACTACCTGCGTGATGGACATGTACCGCTTCATGCACCGCTGCGCCGATGCCGCCGGCGAGATCGGCCTGCGCGTGAATCTGGCGCCCTACGTGGCCGACGAACCCGGCAAGGACTTCTTCGCCACCCGCGCCGAAAACCGCGCGCTGATCCATAGCCACCACGGCAGCCAGAACGGCCGCATTCAGGTCTGGATGGGGCTGGAGCACCTGTTCTACTGCACCCCGGATGCCTACCGCGAAGCGCTGGAATGTCAGGCCGAATACGGCGTCGGTATCCATACCCACGCCTGCGAGCAGAAGGAAGAAGACGACGCGGTCAAGGCACACTTCGGCCGTCGCTCGATTGCCCAGCTCGATCACTACGGCATTCTCGGTGAGCGCACCCTGATCGCCCACTGCGTGTGGCTGAACGACGACGAGATCAAGCGCATCGCCGACACCGGCACCGCTATCAGCCACTGCCCGATCAGCAACGCCAAGCTCGCCAGCGGTGTCGCCCGCGTGCCGGAAATGCTCGCCGCCGGCATCACCGTCGGCCTCGGCACCGACGGCCCGGTGTGCAACAACAGCCTCAGCCTGTTCGAGGAAATGAAGTTCGCCTCGCTGATCCAGAAGGCCACCCGGCTGGACGCCACCGTGCTGCCCGCCGACCAGATCCTGCGCATGGCGACCATCAACGGCGCCCGCGCGCTGGGTCTCGGCGACCGCATCGGCTCGCTGGAAGTCGGCAAGCAGGCCGACCTGCTGCTGCTCGACCTGGCGCAACCCAACCTGACACCGACCGAGATCAATGCAGCCGGCGGCAATTTGCTGTGGAATCTGGTCTTTGCCGCCGACGCCCGCAACGTCGCCGCGGTCTGGGTTGATGGCCGGCAACTGATCGCCAACGGCCGCGCCACCCGGGTGAACGAACAACAGGTACTCAGCGAGGCCCAACAGCATGGGCTGGCGCTGTTTCAGCAGTGTCGCGATATATCGCACCTGCGTACGTCTATGGTTTAAGCGACTGCACGCACGCAGTCAGGAGTCATCACATGCAATCACTACCCCTTATCTCCGTCGCTGGCCTGAACAGCGAAGACCCCGCCGTCCGCGCCGAAACCGCCCGCCAGCTGGGCGTTGCCTGCCGTGAAATCGGCTTCTTCTACGCCATCGACCACGGCATCCCGGAAGACGTCATGGCTGGCGCGTTCGCCAACTCCAAACGGGTGTTCGAGCTGCCGCTGGAAACCAAGCGGGAAATGTCGATCAAGAAGTCGCCGCACAACCGCGGCTACGTCGCCATGGCCGACGAAAAGCTCAACCCGGAAGCAGGTGCCGACATGAAGGAAGCCTTCAACATCGGCACCGACTTCCCGGCCGATCACCCGGACGTACTGGCCGGCAAACCCTTCCGCGGCGTCAACTTCTGGCCACCGCTCGATGGCTGGCGCGAAGCCATGCTCGGCTACTTCGACGGCTGCCTGAACCTTGGCCGGCTGATCCACAAGGGGTTTGCGATTGATCTGGGCCTGCCGGAAGACTTCTTCGTTCAGCACCTGACCAGCCCCATCGCCACCCTGCGCATGCTGCGCTATCCCGCCAGCGCCGGTCAGATCGACCGCGAAGACGGCGGCGCCGGTGCCCACACCGACTACGGCAACGTCACCCTGCTGGCCACCGACAAGGTTGCCGGCTTGCAGGTACTGACCCGTCAGGGCCAATGGATCGACGCCCCGCACGTACCGGGCGCCTTCGTCTGCAACATCGGCGACTGCCTGATGCGCTGGAGCAACGACACCTACGTCTCCACCCCGCACCGCGTCCGCCCGCCAGAGCAGGAACGCTACTCCATCGCCTTCTTCCTGGAAGTGAACCCCGACTCCATCGTCGACCCTCGCGACGTGATCCCGGGTGAAGCGCCGAAGTATGAGCCGATTACCTGTGCCGAATACCTAACCGCCCGCCTGAATGCCACGTACGAGCATCGGGTAGAGCCGTCGTAACGGCCGACGTTGATCGTTCCCACGCTCCGCGTGGGAATGCTCCGATGGGGCGCTCTGCGTCCATTCCTGACTGCTTCACCATTCTCGTAGCGGCACGGCATGCCGTGCCCGCGCCGCCTCCAGCACCGCACCGCTGCTAACCATTCATGCCGCCTGGCAACCCGCCTTTCGCCTTCTCCGGCGAGCCAAGGGGGGCTGCTTGCCCAGCCCCCCTTAGCAATCCCCCGGGGCACGGCATGCCGTGCCCGTGCTGCCTCCATCACCGCACCATTGCTCTACTTCTGCGCCGGTAGCTAACTCGCCTTTCGCCTTCTCT
>CERN01004789.1_pt1 | contig 18917 bp, 30 predicted proteins | sample 530761 | NCBI WGS metagenome assembly CERN01 (sample SAMEA2620947, study PRJEB7988) | marine metagenome | isolation source: saline water (ENVO:00002010), including | reverse complement strand
GGGAGAGGCTCATGGTGGAATGCATGAAGATGATATGGAAGAGGGTCACGGCATGTACGAAGATGATGCTGATAAAGAAGTTCTTGAGGGTGAGCACGAGGAAGCACCCGAGGACGCAGGCCCCGAAGATGCCGCTCTGGACCTCGAAGACCCCGCCCCTGAAGGTGGAACTTCCGAGAAAGAGACTAAATTTGCTAGCGCGATAGCTACTTTGGCTGATTTAGCTGGCGTTGAAGTTGACTTTGGCGATATGGGTGGCATGGACGCAGACATGATGGCTGACACTGCTGGAGATGAGGACATGGCTGCTGATTTGGCTGACTTGGGCGACATGGGCGACATGGGCGAAGAAGAGCCGCTTGACGAGATTGACTTCATTGATGAAGAAGAAGTTATGAACGAAGTTTACAAGAGAGTCAAGAATCGTCTTAAGAAAAAATTGCTGTCTGACAAATAAAAATTTATACATTTTTGTAACTAAAGCCGTGGATTTGCCTATTTAAATTGGATCCACGGCTTTTATTATTTGTGGCTTGACAAAATTATTGAGGGGGGTTATACTTTGGCAGAGGGGGAAGAAGTGATAGCATATGCTTGGAAAGTAAGTAAAAATAATCCTTGTTACAGATTGCAAATATCTAATATTTCTGGTAAGCGGATGAGAAACAAAATCTTCAACCAGATAAATGGATGGAACAATTCTGGAGAGGGGTTCGATTCTAAGAACAACCAATACGTCTTAATTTTTGATAAAAAGTTTGAAAGTCCCGGTGATTGGCTCACGTGGGCACAGACTTTTCCATATCAAATAACAGAAATTGGTGTTAATAATGGCAAAGAGAAAGTGATAAACAAAAGGAGAAAGCGTGACAATCCCAGAAGAAAGTGACTCAGAGAAAGGGTCAAAGCCAGTTGTGCTGAGCGCGTTCAACACAATAGGCCTAGTTGGCGAGATAACCGAAGAGACGAGCAATGAAGTAATTTTTGCAATGACCACCCTAAAGGAAACAATCAAGACCGTGGTCGGAGACATTGCCGATGATGAGGCCGATAAAGAACAAGAGTGTGAAATAGAAATGTTCATATCGACACCGGGCGGTAACGCAGATGACATGTTTGCTATATATGATGTAATGAGATTAGTAAAAGACGAGTGTGATATTAAGGTCACAGGCGTTGGAAAGGTTATGTCCGCTGGAGTTTTGCTGCTGGCCGCCGGTACTAAAGGCAAACGCCGGATTGGTAAAAACTGTAGAGTCATGATACACTCAGTCATTGGCGGCCATGTCGGGCCGATGCACCAGATGCTGAACGAAGTGACCGAATTTAAAAAGATACAGGACCAATACTTAAATGCCTTGGTTCAAGAAACCAATATGTCTAAGACATATTTAAACAGGCTTTTAAAGAAGAAGGTTAACGTGTATTTAACTGCTGAAGAAGCGGTTGAGCTAGGTATAGCAGATGAAGTTTTTTAGGAGTTTATAAGATGAACATAGATATAAAGGGTTGGACTGCCCTGAACAAAGGTGGCGCATTAAACCATATCGCCACTAAAGAAAACTTGCCATGTTGCACGCTTTGTGCAATGTGGTGTCTTAGTATAGCGGATGACGTTCGCGAAAGCTCAGTGTCACGCTACGCTGGTCAAGACCTTGATTGGTGGAAGCGAGCAAATGTTTATGATCGCGATAAACCCTGGAGTGCCTTGGAAGCAATCCGAGAAAAATTGGGTGGAGACATATCTTATTGTGCCATTGTTGAGGACGAGGCCCCACCGCTAACTCCTGGTAGATGGCATGTCATACAGCGATGGCGCAAACTTGAGTTGAATGACAAGGAAACGATGGAGGACGATGAGGTGGTGAATGGCTCGTATGGGCACACTTATTTAGCGTATTGTCCTACGGAGAACTCCCCCGACTTGGGAGTTAAAATTATACAAAGCAGCATAAAGAAGGGTTACAGAATGAACGAAGGCGCGTGGGAAGGAGATGCTGGCTTGCGCGGGTTCTCTGTGGGTGTTTTGACCTTGCCAAATCATACAGAAAATATGGAGGTATCATGAGCAAGATTTACAGTGACGGTAATATTTTAACAAGCAAAATTTTAAGTGGTGTCAAAAAGCTGACTGACAATGTCGCATCTACACTAGGTCCGAGGGGCAGAAATGTTATCTTGGCTGCAAAAAATAAAAATCCGATCATAACTAAAGATGGAGTTACGGTTGCAAAATTTATTGAATTGGAAGATCCTTTCGAAAACGCAGCGGTACAAATTCTCAAACAGGCATCCGAAGAAACCAACTCTTTGGCGGGTGACGGAACTACTACCGCAACTGTGCTTGCAAGGGCTATTTTAGAACAATCGCAAAAGTATGTTCTATCGGGAGTATCCCCCATAGAGCTAAAGAGGGGAATAGATAAGGCTGTGGCAGGGTTGGTTGATCGTTTGGCCGAGATGTCTACTCCAATCAGAACTGAGGACGACATACGTCACATTGCCACCATCTCTTCTAACAACGACGTACACATAGGCGCTTTAGTTGCTAAGGCAATTAGCTGTGCCGGGAAAGATGGCTCAGTAACGGTGGAAGAGGCCAAGTCTATTGATACTACCCTTGATTTGGTTGAGGGTTTTAGGTTTGATTCTGGTTACGCGGCGACAGCATTCATAACTGACGAGAGATCGGCATCAGTTAAATATGACGATCCTTTAATTTTGGTCACTGAGGAGAAGGTTGACAACCTACAGGACTTGCTGCCAATCCTAGAGGTGGTAGCCAGAGAAGCCAGGGCCCTCGTTATTATCTCGCCTGAGATCGAGGGGCAGGCACTAGCGGCACTGATTATGAATTCAATGCGCGGCTCCATGAAGGTCGTTGCTGTTAAAGCTCCCAAATATGGGGAGGAGAGGAAAAACATTTTGATGGATCTTTGTGTTGCCACAAACGCAAAGTATATTGACAGTTCTATCAAATTAAAGAATGCCAAACTCGAACACCTGGGGCTTGCTCAAAGAATTTTCATCAAAAAGAATGAAACAATTATTGTTGGAGGCAAGGGCGATCTGGAGGAGATCGATAATAGAATCGAGACCCTTAAAGCTGTATTGGGCCAAACAGATTCTATCCGCGAGGCGGAGTTGGTCCAGGAAAGGGTGACGCGACTGGCCAGCGGGGTAGCAATCATTAAAGTCGGTGCTGCAACTGAGGTTGAAATGATTGAGAAGAAACACCGAGTAGAAGATGCACTAGAGGCGGTTAAGTCGGCCAGGATGGAGGGAATGGTTCCCGGCGGTGGAATAGCGCTCATAAGGGCATCTAAAGACTTGGAAATTACTGTAGATAACCCTGAACAACAGGTCGGTGTTGATGTTATTATGTCATCAGTGTACGAGCCCCTTAGGAAGATGTGCCAAAACGCCGGGCTGTCACCAGACATAATTACGTCGAGGATTGTTGACGAAGGTCCCGAGACGGGTTATGATTTTGTGCAAGATGAAGTTGTTAATATGTTTGAAGCTGGTGTAATAGACCCTGTTAAGGTCACAAGGTGTGCCTTACAAAACGCAGCGTCCGCTGCATCAACCCTATTAACGACTAATTTCGCCATAGTGGAAACTGAGTGAAAATATGACGACACCAAAACGAGTTAAGATTACATACTCTGTGGATTTCAATGAAGTTCTGGAGGAAGTTGCCCGTCTCATCGGGGCTAAAAGCAGGCCAGACTTATCTCAAGCAAACGAGCTTTTGAACCAAGCAGCGAGTTCATTGACCAAGGGAGCGGCCCTGTCTAGCATAGAGTATATGAGGGAGGCTAGAGATATTCTGGCTGGTGTGGATTACCTATTAGAGGATGGCATGGGTATACTTTTAGGCTATGTAAGCACTAAGTCTAACGAAACTGCTCAAGAATTTGGAGCAGTAGACCCATACGACATGCCCGAGGAAACCATAGATGAAGAGGGGTGACTTGGTTCACATTCCCGCCGACACGATTCTGTATCGTTTAGGCGAAGTTAATGAGACTGGTCTGGGAGTGTGGAAACCTAAGATTCCAAGAGTGGGATTATTTGTTGACTGTTTTAGAGAAGACCCTATTTTATGGGACTCGGCAGTTCTTATCGATGGCAAAAAGTATTATTTAACATCTAGAAATATTTATGAAATGGAGGATCCAAATGGTTATTAAATTTGCTGAGTTGTATGTTCAATCAAGAGGGAAGAAGAAAGGTTGCACAAGTTGCAAGGGCACCACCATACCAACCAAGTATGGCCTGAGGGAGGTTTTTATAAATCCTACTCATGTTGTTTGCATTCGTCCGGAAGACACGTTAAAGAATAAAATGCTTACCGAGGGTGCTTACCCCGATGGGCTACATGAAGAGCAAGGATTTACTAGACTGTATTTAAACAAGGGACAAGTTGGCTTGGACATGGTTGTTGTTGGCTCCGCTGAAACGGTCGAGTCCAAGCTGTTCGAATCCCAGAAAAAATTACTCAGGGGGTAGTTGTGGAACAAATGAATCTTACTTGTGATTTTAGACCCGTGCGAGAATGGGGTAGTATATATGAAGGTGAGGAGATAGAAGAGAGGTGGGGCAGATACCACAGTTCTAATTTCGGCGTGCCGGGGTTCGGCAAAACATCATGGATCGTCGCCGCACATATTATTGGTGACATAGACAAATATTTATCTATGGGCCACAGTGAGGAAGATATTGTCAAGGGCTGCTTACAAGACTTAAATAGGCCCCCAAGAAAAAGGGCGAGGAAGCCTCGATACGGAGATAAACTAGTCGTTCATACATACAAGTTTCTGAAGGATGAAATGGGTGTTACATACATAAGTGTTGCACTAATAACAAATAAAAAGAGAAACAAAAGTTTCTGGGGGAAGGGGCAAAAACTATATACTAATGTATGAGTTTTTCAGAAGATTTAACACACCTTGAAGCACACTTGTTAGAAAGGTATAGCGTAAATGTTGTTTTTGGCAGAGACGAGTTCGATGCCTATTATTGTGATGCCCAATGCATAGGGATAAGCACTAAACATTCGAAGGAAATACAGATTTTTTGCTTACTTCATGAAGCTGGACACCATATATACAGAACTGAGAGGGGGATCACTGGTCAAGCGTTCGACCCCAAAGGATCTTTTAAGACCATATCCAAAAGGGTAAATGTAATATCTGAAGAGATACATGCTTGGGAATACGGCCTTAGGCTAGCAAGGCAAATTGGTATTGAAATAAACATAAAGAAATGGGACAGGTATTCAAAAAAACAAATATATGATTATATAAAGTGGGGGGTCAACGGTGGATAGAAATTTTGTGATTGCAAGTGCGCTAATGATCCTTGGGCACATTAGCGCATGGTTTGCCACCAACTCTCATGCCGTGTGGTCCTGGTGGGCTAATAAGCCCGTTCTGGCTTCCTTGGTGTTCGGTATACCAACAACTTTATCTTTTTGGTATGCCACAATTCATGGCCTAAAGTTTTTTAATGGCGAACTCTGGGCCGTCAGATTTCTAGGGTTTGGCACTTCGTACCTTGTTTTTCCGATCATAACCTGGCTCTTGCTGGGCGAGACGATACTTACTTATAAAACTATTGCTTGCATAATATTATCATTCATGATAATATGTATACAGATTTTTTGGAGATAACATGAATAAAATGTCTTGGCCCACAAACAGTAAGGGTGTGCCACAACCCTGGGGATCCGAGGTGGTTTGGTCCGCGCTAAATACTCTGCACGGGAAGCTGTTAAATGTCAGGAAGGGCCACAGCACCAGCCTAAAATACCACCAGATTAAAGATGAGGTGTTTTTTCTATTGGAAGGTAAGATAGAGGTAATTCACGGCAGGTCCAAGACACTAACCAATCCGGAAAAGTATCCCTTTGAGAGACGGATATTGATGCCTGGTGACTGTATGATTATACAAGGTGGCTCTCCTTATAGAATAACGGCACTAGAGGAGTCTCAAATGATTGAGATTGGCAACAGGGGATCTGATCGAGTAGTGCGTATGCTTGACGAATATGGAAGGGATGCCCAAGATAGAACACACGATTGGGATAAATATATTCGGGAACTAGAGTAAACTGCTTCTAATTACTTAAGAGGGAAGTGCCATGAAAAATTTGTTAGAGGGCTTTAAAACATATATAAACGAGCAAGACAGGAAATCACCTGAGAACAGGGTGTTTAAAGTTGACATGGTACTGCGACTAAATAAAATGGGTGGCGTGGACATTAACGACGTGTTAAATAAGATCAGGACGATCCCAGGGGTTACTGTTATATCTCAAAACGAGAACGCTGTTAATTATGAACAATATTATGTCATTGACACATCAGTCAAATTTATGTCTCTTGGCAAGGCCGCGATACAATATATTAAGACAGTTCTTGTACCGCATATAAATAGTAATTTGAGGGCTGTCGGCGTGCCCAACGCGTCCGTGAGATATGTAAGGTGGAGATCGTTAAAAGAGATTTAAGGGGGAAATTTGCTTTTTAAAGCTACAACAGAACTATTTTTACGGAGTATCGAAGAAAAAAAACAAAAGTTTTGGATCTTTTTTGATACGGAAACTCTAGGGTTCAATTCCCATAAACATCAGCTAACAGAGATCGGTGCGATAGTTGTTGACATGAGTAACCCGAAGCACCCGATAGTAGTTGACTCATACAGAGAAAAGTCAAGACTGCTGTCAATGACCAGACTTAGAATGTGCTACCCGTTTCAAGGGAGAGGCATGTCATATTCGGATATTATGAGCATGACCCGCTATGGCGAGTCCCCCGGATCATTCCAGTACATAAATGAGGATGAACTTATAAAAGGTTTTCTTGACTTTATAGGCAAATATGAAAACTCTTTACTTATCGCGCACAACGCTTCTTTTGATATGAAATATGTCTCTGTTAGAGCGGCAAAGTACGGCATGAAAATGAGCAAACGCGATGTTTTAGATACATATACTGTAGCCAAATTGTTCTTAAAGCCTCTCATTAAAGCAGGCGCAGAGTCTGGTGAAGAATACTATATAAATTTGGCTGATGTTTTAGCGGGCAAGAGGGACTTATCAATAAGACTGGGCCACCTAGCCCTAGCATTCGGCGTTAAGAACGACCAGTGGCACTCTGCTATCGCTGATGTATATATGCTAATGGGGGTTCTTATTGGAATGTTAGGTCTATTCGAAAAAGATAAGGAGAGGGATATTACCAAGTTTTTTTCGGGAGAAGCGATAAAGAAACACAGACGACGAAGGCGTAAGTCAAGAAAAGAAAAGGGCGTTCGGAGACATAAAAGAATGGCCGCTTTACGAAACCAAGCCTAATTATTAATATGAAAGACTTAATGCAAAGCTGGCAGACTTTTTTAAACGAGAGTGATCTTTATGAAGAGGTCTATGATATTTTTTATAAAGAGGGTCTACGCCCCACTTGAGGTAACAACGCTGCTCGGCAGGTTGTCGAGCTTGTTAAAAAAGGTTATTCTAAGAAGCGAGCAATAATGGAAGTTTGGGAAGAGTTGTAATGAAACTTTTGTTTGAAAACTGGCGCAGTTTTATAAATGAAGATATAAGTAAGTTGTCCGACGCGGAGAAAAATCAGCTCGGCACACCCAAGGTTTTGCGGACAGGAAAGCAATCAAGGTACAGCTACGCCACCGAACAGGAGTGGGGACAACTTAGGGACATCCTAGTGCAGAGGAGTCAAGACAGTAACCCGCAACTCGAACCGGAACTAACAGCGTATACGCCGGGAGAAACACTAAAGTTATTTAGTCACCCTAAGATTAAAAAATGGCACGACTCCATTGCATCGTTCCAAGTGCCTGAGGAGTATGGCACAGTTATTTTTGTGCCATGTGCTAAAACAAAACCTTGGGCTTGTGCAACAAGAGGTATATACAAGTCATACAACCAAATTATAAATATGGTAAAGGCCGGGGAAATAGACCCTGTGTATTTTGTTACAATAAGTGAGCCGTTAGGCATAGTTCCACAGGACAAGTGGGGCGATTTCCCACAGTACGACAACCCAGGTTTGTTTAGGGATGACGCGCAGAGGTCTGGCTTGTTTACGAGGGATTGGGCGAAGTATGGTTTTGACACTAAATTAATAGTGCCGTTTGATGGCCAGGCATATGAACAGGCGATTGCAAGGTTATCAGAGGTAATATCAAAGTTTTTGGAAACAAATAAAGATAAAAGGTTTCTAGCTTTTGTTAAAGATTTCCAAGGGCTAAGCACCCACACACACATGCTGAACAAAGCACAGGAAAAAACTGGGGTAGATATAGAGAGGCACTTCAAGCGGGAAAAACCAAGAACGCCGCCAGCCCCCTATATACTGTCTAAGATTGACGAGGCAGTTAATAAAAAGATTATTGTTCCGACAAAAAAAGATTTGGTTGATATGGTTTTAATGGATCCAAAACAAACAATATCTATAGATGGTCCCAAAGGTTCTACAAAAATGTTTGGCGGAGATACTCCGTACATTTTACCCTTTGATTACGGCGAATATCCCATGCTAGTCAACCCAGCGGATGGCATGGGTTGGGATGTTATCCTCATGCCCGGAGCCAGTAGCAAGGACACCAGCCTCTTTCCAGTTGGGCATGTCCCTTATAATAAAAAGTTTTTAGATTTGAAGGGTGGGAGCAAGTTTGGAAACGATAAAATGATTCTATCAAGAAATGGTGACTACGACGAGGAAGCTAAAAACATGTTAGATGAATTCTTCTCAGCCATTAAACAATTTGATAAAATTATTTGGTATTGACGATAAAAGACTTAGAACCCCTATTTATTAAGGGGGGGTTCTTTTATGATAGCGTTAATGATGCTTTTGGCAGTGTGTTCTGGGTGTATAAATTATAATAATTTGGGTGAGATAGAGGCTCCATTTTATGTTCGAGGCAGCGAACAGGGTAGCCGCGATTCAACCATAAGAATATCAGCTTATGTGGGTGATCAAAGATATAAGGGTAGTGGGTTCTATTTTATTTACAAAGGAAAGCCGGTTATCCTTACAGCCGCGCATGTGGTGGAGGGTGCCGACAGTGTATTTGTGTCCAAAGACAAGGTTCTTTTGATGGCAGATATTGTTTATCTGGATACTAATTCCGATTTGGCAGTTTTGTCTGTACCAACTCTGACTGATTGGAAGCCGACAAAATATTCTTTATCCAATAAAAAAGTTGTCGTGGGAGAGGAATGTTATTATTCAGGTTTTCCCAACGATAAAACAATGATGACTCTTACTGGGAAAGTTGCTGGCTATACAAGAGGTGGTGATTTAATAATAAATTCATACGCTTGGAGCGGCGCGTCGGGGTCTGCTGTTTTTAATAAGAGAGGCAAAATAATTGGTGTCGTTTCTGCGATAGATGTCGGCGCTGACTATATGGGCAACCCAACAATCATAGAAGACGTTGTCATGGTCGTACCGGTAGCCAAGCTAGATTATAATGTTTTAGATAATGCTTTATTGGGTAGTTGACGCTAATTAGTTATAGTGTTATACTGTTGGAGGCGATGGAATGGACGATAGCAAACAAAAAATTGATGATCTAAAAAAAACCATTAGAGTGTTAACAGAAGAAGTGTTAGCGCTAAAAGAAGAAAATGAAACACTCTGGTGTTACTTGGAAGACGGGAAGGCGTCCAAGGTTTCTGTAGGTGATATTCTTGTGGAACTCATGGAGTCGGAATTTCAAGATGATTGGTTGAAAAACATAAAGCCCGTGGGCGAGGCATAGGCCACTAGGAGTTACAAATGGAAGACGAAATTGAAATTGGTGATGATTTACCTGAAAAAATTCCCACAAATGCTGAGGTATTAAAACCAAAGCCACCAACAAAATTCGCACCGCGAGGGATTGAAACTTTCACTATTTGCCGACAAGCAGACGAAAGCGGAGTTTCTGGCACAGGTGTGGTGATCGAAGGGGTCCAGTATGCGACAGGCCAGGTTGTACTACACTGGTTAACGCCTGTCCCAAGAGGTTCGATTTCAATTTTTGAAAGTCTTACTGATTTTAAAAAGGTGCATGTAAACCCTCATCCAGATAACAAAACAATTATTACTTGGTCTGATGGACGACAAGAAGAATTTTAGACTATTTAATAACATGGAGGACAGATAAATGCGGTTATTTTTATCTTTATTGCTTGCTGGATGTGCGACAACACCAGAAACTCAACAGTTTAATGAACTCACTTTCTTGGGTGATTCAACAGAGGTGTACCAAGAGACGGTAATTTTAGAGAATGAACCGGAACTTGCAGAGGCTGAGGAGCCAAATGTATTTTTACCCGGTGATGTTAATTTTGAAAGACCCGAACGACCCGAAGTGGAAATTGAGGAACCCGACCCGGTCCCTACTTTATCAACGGTTCAAACAGCTTTAGGCTGGTACAGTATTAACGGACTCGCCCTTTCGCATGATGGAAGCACGGGCATGTTAGGCATGTCTGGCGGAAACTCTTGTGAGTATAACCCCGGCGGCTACTTGGCAGGCGCAGACTTTTCAAACCAGTCGTGCCCAGATGTTCCCGTGGACTATGACGAGCAAGGCCGCGTTATGTTCCTTTGCGACGATGATATTGGCTTTTGGTCCCCAACATACGGCGACCAGCATTATATCGTGCCCGGTCTGGTTGCAGCTAAGGTCACAGCCGATGGTTTTGTGACTGTTGAGGCTGCCGAGGTTTGTCAGGTTTCCCGTCGTGACCATACAGGTGGTGTGGTCTCCGTGGAAGTACCCAGCGATTTGTGTACTAATGAGCCTATGATTTCTGTGAATGAAGTCAGCGACGTTATCTATCTTGCAAACGGTGACGTTTATGCTGTGGCCATCGATGGTTATCGCCGTGTCGCGCTTGGTGCAGGTGATATGGTCGCGCACGATGCCAAACGCAACGTTGCCGTGATCGCATGGGAGGGCGACACCGCTATTGGCGCGGTCAATAATGCGGGTCAACTTTTGTGGAGCACGATGGCAGACGGTGCCATTTATGACTTAGCATCCGTTGGTGACACTGGCGCAGTGTTCGCTTTAGTGTACGAAGATTTAAGTATGCCCGGCTCTTTTGTAGCTTTTGACGGCGCACAGGGGACAGTTTGGGGCGATGGAATCGCTTGGGATGGGATGTTTGATTTCTCCATTTCTCGTGATGCCACTAAAATGATCACGGCGACGGGCGGTGCCATATACACTTATGAAATTATTATTGAGGACAGCGAATGAGAGAACCGACTCCCTTTAAGAGTGCTGCTCAAAAAAGGTACAAAAAACTGCGTAGAAAAAACGATCTTTCCGGTAGGGGGGGCCATAAAAATCCCAAGATTGGCTCCCCTTATACGGTTAAACCCAAAGGTGCTGGCAGAGACAGACTACGCTTTGAGGGCATTAGGGAGGAGATCGACAATTTAAACATCTCTAGCCTAGAACTACAAGACACACTTAATCCAGATATATGGGTTAATAGCTCTCAAATGAGTGACAAAATTCGAAAACGTTTATTGCAAATAGCGAATGACTTTTTAAAAGAAACGGATATTGACATTGAGGCAAAAGATGTTGTTTTAACTGGCTCTTTAGCTAACTACAACTGGTCCTCTTATTCTGATTTTGATCTTCACATAGTCATAGAATACAAAGACTTGTTAGTGGGCGAGGAGATGGGCAGAAAGTTTTTAAACTCTCTCCGCTCCGCGTGGAATAACAAGCGACAAATACTTATAAAAGGCTATGAGGTTGAAATATACTTGGAGGACGTGGGTGAACCGCATGTATCCACTGGCGTTTACTCCCTGCATAACGAAAAATGGATCATCGAACCTGTGAGAGAGGAGGGGGAGATAGATTATGAGGGTGTCACCAAAAAGTCTCTTGACAAAATGCAAGAGATAGATAATATTCAAACCAAATATGATGACGGCGATTATGAGGATGCCCTTGAGTCAGCCAAGAGATTAAAGAATAAAATTAAAAAGATGAGAAAATCTGGTTTGGATAGATCTGGGGTGTTCTCCAACGAGAACCTTACTTTTAAAGTTCTCAGGAGAAACGGAGAACTCGAAAGATTGTTTAGTTTAATGAACCAGTCCAGGGATAAAATTATGTCCTTAGACGAAAACTTGTTTGACGCACGCTGATCGTTTTGTTAATATGTCAGTGGAGGCACTGATGGCTATTGAAGTTGGCACAGCTATTTTCGTTAACGTGGATGTATTTCATCACTCCAGTGGACAGGTGGCCACTGTGCGTCCTGACCGGCGTTGGAGCGTGCATGCACAAATAAAAAAAGGCGACATCGGCCTAGTAGTTGATATTGTTAGAGATATGCAGCCGGGTCGCTGGGCTGAAACCGCTGAGATTTTCTTTCAAAAGGCAGGAAAGAAGGTGCCCATTATGGTTAAAGAATTAAATAATGTAGAAATCTTTTCTGTTATGGGGTAAAACAATGCTTGAAGTAGGCGATTTAGTAACGTCTAAGTTCGGGAATGATAATAATGTTGGCCTCATTCTTGCTAAGAAGCGGGTGGGAGGAGCAGAATTTTGCACTCTTAAATGGGTCATGCGCTTAGATTCTTTTACTGAATCGTGGCGAGCTTCCCCCTATGAGGTTACATTCAACGAAAAGGATCTATTACTGTGGGAGGGTTATTAAATGAGTGGTGCCTACGACCTAGAAGAACTGGAAGACTACCTCCAGAACCCTAATAAAACAGCTACCTCTGCTGCCATGCAATATGTCGCCGCCTTAAAGAAAGTTCTTGAGGAAGGCGGACAGCTAAGTCCTGGCCAAAAGAAGGCCTTTCGTGCGATAAAAACAGAGAAACTGAGCGTAGAGGAACGGTACAATAAATGGAAGGAGTCTTACACTCCGGAGATGAAAGAGAAAGTTCGCATCATGTCTGGCTACTACATTGAGGCGCTTCATGAGAGCAGTCTCTCACCATATGAGCGACAAAATATGGTGCCGATTGCGGAAGTAGCACTGAGAGAAGAGGATTGGGTGCCCAGTAAAGAACTGTACGACAGGCTTTGCGAGTCAGCGATTGCCAAGAAAGTTCTGCATGAACATCACGCGGAACCAAAGTTTTCTGTTGGTGATCTCATCGCCATGACGCAACGGGGCAAAGAGTTTATGCCGGGAACCAGAAACGCGCTGGTTAGTGGCGGCTACGTCATAGGAGTAAACGCAAAACCAATTTCTTCGCCCAATAAGGGTTCAAAATGGTATCTTGTATTACCAGTGGGAAGAACAAAGCCTTGCCTTGTGCAAGAGAAGTGGTTAAAGAAAGGTAAACCTTATTAGGAGAGAGAGATGACTTTTATTTTGTTAATCGGAACTATCATTCTTTTGTACGCTCTGTATCGGGAGGACTAGCGATGACCGAATATGCGGTTTATGCTTTTAAAGAGGCAGACGGAGAACGCGAGTATGAGTTTTTAGCTCACTGTGTTGCATACGACGCGCATGATGCGGTGGCAACTTGGAGACATGCACATCCGACCCAAGCGGAAATTATTGATTCTTTGAGACACATTAAACTAGTCGCATTGGTTGATCCATGCGGTATTTAAGGGATAAAGGCAATTATACTCTAATTACTAATAGTATGAGCGTTTATTACCGTCCATCCCGAGAGAAGAGGAGCGAAGACAAACGTATTCCGCTTTATGCTCCGCTTCATAAAAATTATTTGACAGGCTCCTCGCAGTCGGATAAACCAATAGAGAAGAGAGGGTCCACCGAAGTGGACTACAAGGTTTAGCCCCTTTAGCTCAGTTGGTTAGAGCAGCGGACTGTTAATCCGCGTGTCATTGGTTCAAATCCAGTAAGGGGCGCAATTTATATTGGTGGGGGAGATAATGAGCGATGGCGCTTGGAAGCCTTGGTACGGACAGATGGACGAAGACAATCGTCTTCTGTATGGGAAGTTTACGATTTGTACGACTTGCGGTAAGTCGTTACCCAAATGGTCTGGAGCCAAAAAAGATCCTGAGCACATTTTGTATCACGGATATTGTTCGCGAGAGTGTGCTAGTGAAAACGGTTATGGTAATTATATTATGTAAATAGGAGGTGTCATTTGAGTTTATGTCTTATGTTGGGAACGCACTTTATAGCGTTCTGGGTAGGTTACGTTTACGGAAAATACGAATGTAACTATTCTGATTGACAAATAAATTTTAACTATTATGTTATTGAACGACCGCACATAGAACCTAAGCGAGACATACTCCGGTCACTGTCTCATGTGTTCAGAGATAACCACCGGCACCCTTATGGGCCTATAGCTCAGGTGGTTAGAGCACAGTTCTTATAAAGCTGCGGTCCTGGGTTCAAGTCCCAGTAGGCCCACCACTTTACGAGTCTTTAGCTCAATTGGTAGAGCACCGGACTTTTAATCCGTAGGTTCAGGGTTCGAGTCCCTGAAGACTCATTTTTAGTTGACAAGAAATGTAAATAGGTTATTACAATAACAGGAGGAATGATGAAGTATTTAGAAAAGAATAATAAAATCTCGAATGGGTTTCTAGTGGCAACAATTGTGTCGATTGCAGGCTCAGTTGTTATCTGGAACACAGGTGGTGTAGACGCGGCTCATATTGAGCGGTTAGCACTTTTTGTTGGGCTTTGGGCACCAACCTTTATGGGATTTTCTAACTATTATAAGGAGTAAAAAATGGCTAAAGGCAATAATAAGAGGGCCACTAAACACGGTCTTGGTAAGAAAACAAGCATTGGAAATGGGAAGAGGACAAAATTTAAAGCCCTCAACTCAAACGGCACTGTTCCGAAGGGTTACCGAAAAAAGTATCGGGGTCAGGGCAAATAAGATTTGACAGCCTGTAACCAAGACGTTAATATTTTATGTATGGAGGGAGTATGGATTACGCTGAATATTCTATGATGGCTCTTTTGGGCTTCTACGTTATTCTTTTTACGGGAGTAGTAGGATGAACAGATTTTCTGAGACGGAAGTTATCGGACAGCTACAGCGATGGATTATAGAAGTTGAAAGTCCACGAAATGATGGCTGGACAAAATATCATTATCTTGATAAACTATTGAAGGTAAAAGATTACGTCGAGGCTAATCTTGGAAAGTACGAGGAACAGAGGCAACACCTCGACAAGTTAAGAGCTTAGGGATTTTGCGCCCTTAGCTCAGTTGGATAGAGCATCGGCCTTCTAAGCCGAGGGTCAGAGGTTCGAATCCTCTAGGGCGTACCACTTTGCCCAAGTGGTGGAATAGGTATACACAACAGACTTAAAATCTGTCGCCCCATTGGGCTTGCGGGTTCGAGTCCCGCCTTGGGCACTCTTATATTTATATGACAAAAGGTTGTTGACGCAAGTTAGCAGAGTAGTTATAGTATGAGTATGAATAATAGAAGAGGTGGTGTTGCTGTAGAATTTGCTTTAATACTACCCGTCTTCGTAGCACTAATATTTGGTGGAATCGACTTTATGTGGCTGTTACTTCAGAAACATAGTCTCCAAGATGCAGTATCCGCTGGATGTAAGGCGGGTTCGATGAGTATGGTTGACATCTATACAAACCCTTACGAGATAGCAGAGCAAAAGATTAAAGATGCTATGGGGTTGAATGGGATGCTTGACTGCTCAACTTCCTCCTGTACCGTAGCTGCATACGCTTCTTCACTAACGACCGAGACAGTCCCTTGGATGGACTGCACGGTGACAACATCATCTAATATAATAACCGGCATCGTCCCTATGCTGCCAGAAACGCTGACCTACAGTGTTTCTTGGCCAATTGAGCTTCCAGCACTTGACGATTTAGATGCACCCGGTTAAGAATAAAATGTAAGCGACAAGAAAACCCAAACACAACATGAGGTAAAAATGTCTTGGAACGGAACTGTTACTTGTAGTTACTGCGGTGCGCGAGGTCACAACCGAGTTACCTGCCCAGAGCGGAAAGAACATGTAGCTAAGGCTATGGAAATACCACACGAGGAGCGTTCATGGCGGTGTCGAGATCTGCTGGAAGAGGACGCTAAGTTTAAGAGGAAAAGCAGTGGTCCCCGACACTGCTCCTATTGTCGCATTCGGCGCAACTCTCTTGAGACAGGACATAATCGGCGTAACTGTCCTCACGCGGTGAGTGATAAGGAATTACTGCTCGATATGGATACGCAGTACAGGCCACGCATGTTAGAGGTGCTGAAGAAGCACGGTCTTGGTGTTGGTGCTGTGCTGGAGTGGAACAAATACTCTGCGCTTATGCATGGCGTTGTCACGGCTGTGCATTGGGAAAACATCAGCTTGCTGAACCGCTTTCGGCTGCACAGGAACGTACCTTGGTTTACCTGCACAGACGCCAGAGGTAAGAAGTATGATATTGCCATGCCAGAGTTTATTGCAGAGGAACTTTTTGTTAATGACAGTAGGTGGCGACCGACAATCAAAGTCTTTAGCACGGCACCCGAAGCTGCAATCGCCCAGCTTATGCCAAAAAAGTGGCTGAGTGGCTCGACCCAGTTGGTGAAAGACTTCCTCAAGGCTAACTCCGACGATGATTCTTATGACCTACAGGAGTGGATTCGTGAGATCAGGCGCGATGGTACAGGCTTTGTGGATGACCATGAAACCATACTCTTCGCAGGTGTGGCCCGATCCGGACATCACCTCATAACACTTAATAAAAAATATTAGTTGACAACGACGTTGCCCTAAGATAAACTTAGAGCACAAACCAAAACCACAATCACTTGAGAGGTAAATATGTCTATTGATTTTCAAACCTTTGATACTGTCATCAACAGCGTCATCAACACTGACGCGGAAAACTATTCCGTGATGATTCGGGGACGCCACGGTGTTGGCAAAAGCCAAGTCGTCTACCAGTACGCCGAGAAGTTCGGCTTGCAGGTAGTTGAGCGGCGCATTAGCCAGATGACCGAGGGTGATATTCTCGGCCTACCAAAGATGGAGGAGGAAACTACTACTTGGAACCCACCCGACTGGTTCAAGGACTGCTGCGACAACCCTCGTCTCTTGTTTCTTGATGAGGTGGACCGTGGCACCCACGAAGTCCGCCAGTCTATCTTTGAACTTGGGGACTCCCGCAAGTTGAACGGGTGGCATCTTCATCCCGGCACCATCATCTTTTCTGCCGTGAATGGTGGTGAGCACGCCGCACACTATCAGGTTGGCGAGATGGACCCAGCGGCTCTTGATCGTTGGATTGTTTACGACCTTGAGCCTTCGATTGAGGACTGGCTGTTGTGGGCAAAGGCTGAGGTGGCACCGATTATCTGGGACTTTATTAACAACAACCGTGGCCACCTTGAGCATACGGATGACTTTGAACCCAATAAGGTCTACCCAAGTCGTCGTTCTTGGGACCGTCTCAACCAAGTAATCACACGGAGTGGACTTATGAACTCTCCGAAGTCAAACTTGAACGTGATTCGTGACCTTGCATGTGGCTTTGTTGGCCTTGAGGGTGCCTTGGCGTTCACTGATTTTGTCTCAACCTACGAAAAGATTGTAACGGTCGAGGATATTGTGGATGGGGGTATGTACCACCTGACCGATGACTGGGACATTAATCAGCACACCGCTATGGTTGACGGTATCGAAAACAGTTCTTATGTGAAGTCAGTTCTCACCGACGAGCAAGTTGGAAATCTCGCCAACTACTTCGCCAAGTTGCCTTCTGAGGTCGCAATGCGCTTGTGGTACACCCTTGGAAAGACAACGGAGGGTGATGGTTCTGTTGCCAAGCAGAATAGTCATAACTTCCACAACGCTACGACCTCTAGTGGGTCTAGTGTTAAGAACGTTATGGTCGAGCTACTCAGCGGCGTGTCGATTAACTAATAGTTGGTTGACACCTTCAACCGCATGAGCTATAGTATAAACACAACAGGAGGCAAGCATGTCCAAGTTTGATCTTAACAGGCACACACATAGACTTCTGCTGGACGAGCCGTTCTTCGCGGCAATATCCCGCAGGGTCAGCAAGAAGCCAAGCACGGCGGTCCCCACTGCTGGGGTCTGGGCCGACAAAGAGACGGGTAAGCTACAGATGCTTTACAACCCGACTTGGATGGAAGGACTAACAGATGTTGAGCGCACTGGTGTGCTCATGCACGAGTTTTACCACCTCCTCTTTAAGCACGTCACTACGCGACTCCCCGAAGAGGGTATGACAAAGCTGTGGAACGTAGCTGCGGACTTAGCCATCAATGGTCACATCGCAGATAAGCTACCGCAAGAGGGCTGTATTCCAGGCGTGGGCCACTTTGAAGGTTGGCCCTCTGGCATGGCTGCCGAGTGGTATTTCGAAAAGCTGAAGCAGGAGCAGCAGGAGCAAGAGGAGTCTGACGACGGCGAAGGCGAGGGAGGCAACAGTCTCCCTGACACTCTCGACAGCCATGACGGGTGGGGCGAGGTGCCCGAAGGAATGAAGGATGTGGTCGAGGAACGATTGCGAGAGGTAATCGCCGAAGCAGTCCAAGAGTGTGAGAAAGAGAATAAATCTTATGGCTCCGTGCCAAGCGAAGTCAGGAATAAACTCAGGAAGTCTATCAGCAAAACGATTGACCCTGCGAAGGTTCTGCGTTACTTCATCAAGACATCGCAGGCTAGCAACAAGCAGAGCACGGTTCGTAGAGTAAACAAGCGAGCACCCTATCAGTGGCCCGCAAAGAGGGTGAAGAGGGTGGCAAACATCGCCATCTCCATCGACCAGTCTGGTTCCGTGAATGACGAGATGCTTAAAACATTCTTTTCCCTGCTGAACAAGTTTGCGAAGCTAGCGACCTTCACAGTCGTTCCTTTCGACAGCGAGGTATGTGAGGACTCTGTATATGTCTGGCGTAAGGGAG